>OKVL01000060.1_pt1 | contig 111584 bp, 81 predicted proteins | sample 1606791 | NCBI WGS metagenome assembly OKVL01 (sample SAMN03281006, study PRJEB24777) | human gut metagenome | isolation source: fecal sample PR165 from 1 month old male Malay infant, vaginally delivered...
CTCATGGTCAGAAACATCGGGTAATACTCGGATTCCTCACCTTTTTCAAGCACGTCTTGGAACTGCTTGGATTCCCAACTCATGTGGTTGACGATGGCGTCGACCATGATGTTGTGGGTCTTGGAGAGTTCGGCGACGTCGTCCCAGCTGCCGAGACGTTCGTCGACCTTGGTGTGGTCGATCGGGTCGAAGCCTGCGTCGGCGCCGTCGAACGGGGTGAAGAACGGCAGGATGTGAACGCCGTCGTACACGCCGTCGAAGCGGGTGCGCAGAATGTCGGTCATCGACTTGATGGTGCCGTCGCCAAGGCGGTCGGCGTAAGTGATGAGCTGCACCTTGTTTTTCATGGAGCCTCCTTCGGTTCCAAAAAGTCGTTGCGAGATTCTTTGCGGGAGTCCTTACGGCCATTCCCACGGTTGTGTCGAACCGGTTCGATATTACCGCAAAATGGGGCTCGACACCAAAACCGCAACCGGTGTTCGGGCGTGTCGAACCGGCTTTCGGCCGAATCGCGGCGCATGTCTCCGACGCCCGATTCGAAAGCGACGGACATGCGGGGGCAGCCGCGAGCGCAGGGCCCTCAGCCTTGGGCACAGGACTTCAGCTGCGGGCGCAGTCCGTAAGCTGGCCGACCTGCTTAAAGTAACGGTCGGGTTCGAGGCCGTCGACGGTCGCCACGTTCGTCATATGCACGCCGTCGAGGCCGCCGTATTCGACGATCTGGTACATCACGTCCGCCTTGAGTTCGTCGGGGGACTCGTCCACATAGCGGCGCCCGAATCCGGCCAGGTCGCGGTACGCCACATGCGCCCCGACCATTACCCCCCGCGACGCCGCGTATGACAACGTTCTCAGCATGACGGACGGGTCGCCCGCATGGAAGCCGCACGCCACGTTCGCGCTGGAAACCACGTCGAGCAGCGCCTCGTCGTCGCCGAGTGTCCAACGACCGAAGCTTTCGCCCATATCGCTGTTCATATCGATTCGCATAGCCGTCTGCTTTCCGTCTGTTTCCTGCACAGCCATCGTTTCCATTCCTTCCGTCGCCTTTCCGTCGTTCTACCGTCGCAGCGTTCTTCAGCCGCGACGTCCCTTCTGCCGCAGTCGCCGCAGCACGCATCTCATGCCGCGCCCCGCAACCTGCCACTCGGCCTCACACCATGTATTCCAAATCGCGTTTGCTGGTGATGAACATGTGCCCCGGCGCGTGCGTGATCGCGAATTCCGGTTTGGACGCCATCACCGCGGCCTGCGGGGTCACGCCGCACGCCCAGAACACCGGCACATCGCCCGGCTCCAACACGGGGGCATCGCCATAGTCGGGATGCATGATGTCGTCGATGCCGATCGCGGACGGGTCGCCCACACATACGGGGGCACCGTGCACGGACGGGTAATAGCCGGAAATCCGGCATGCGTCGGCCGCCGTCCGGCCTTTTCCGAACGAACTGCCGACGAACTCCGAAATCAGATTCCGCAGAAACGGACGTTCAGAGTCGCTTTCCCTCACCTTGGTCGCCGAACGTTACGGGAGCCGCGCGATTCATGACGCGTATGTTTCCGCATTGCAAATTGGCGGTGCCAAGTGGAAACAAACCATGGTTAGGTTGGACGCCGAAGACGCACGCGAACGCTGACGCAACACAACAGCGCAACAGCAATAAAGCGGCAATCAAAAGACGCGGAGCGCGGAAGAGAGGTTCCCATGAGTTCGATCGTTCTGGCAGTCGGTAACGGCAAGACGCTATTCGGAGGCTCAGGCGTGGCGCCCGACGCGGATCTGGTTCGTTTCGTCGATCCGGAAAGCCCCATCATCAACGCGTTCGATTTGTGCGCGCTGCGTGGCGACGGCATTTTCGAAGCGACCACGGTATGGAAGGGTTTCCCGGTCTCGCTGGAGAACCATCTGAAGCGTCTTGCGAATTCGGCTCGTCTGGTGGATATGCCGGAACCGAACATTCCAGCGCTCACCCGCGCGGTCCAGCTGGTCATCGACCAGTACGACGATCCGGAACCCGGCCCGATGCTACGCATCATCGTCTCCCGTGGTCTCGATCCGGACACCGGCGTGGGCAAGGCGGCCGACCGCACGCCGACCGTCTACATCTTCCTTGACGCGAAGGGCACGCTGCATTCGCTGGAGCCGATCACCATGGCTTCGATGACGCGCGGCTATCCGTCGGACATCACCGCACGCGCCCCTTGGCTGCTCAACGGTGCGAAGACGCTGAGCTACGCGTTCAACTGCGCCGTGCACCGCGAATGCGCCCGCCGTGGCGTCGGCGACGCGATTCTGTTCACGGAGGACGGCTACACGATGGAATGCCCGAATTCGTCGATTGTGGCACGCTATGGCGATACGTTCGTCACGCCCGACCCGCGCATCGGTATTCTGAATGGCACATCACAGCGCGAAATGTTCGCCTGGGCGCTCGAAGAGGGCAAAAAGGCGGAATACCGCAAGCTGCCGATCGCCGAACTACGCGAAGCGGACAGCCTGTACATGACGCACGGAGGGTGGTCCATTCCGATCAGCGAGATCGATGGACGCGCGCTTGCCGTGGATGCAGCGGAGATTCAGGCGATCAACGATGCGATCCATTCGGGCCGCACGCACGAGGACGCGTTGAAGATCGGTCCGACCGGCGATTACGAATAAGGCGAAACGACCCGCTTAGCAGGTAAAGCGGCCCGTCCAATGATGGGCGATACGGCCCGCTTAGCGGGTGGTATCGCCCAGTTTGAGCGTCACGGGAATCAGCACGTCCGGCTCGTACGGCTTGCGTCCCGTGGCGCTTGTCGTATCTGCCTTGGCATCCCCTTCCTTGGCGATCGCACGAACGATATTGCCGACCGCGACCTGCGCGATTTTGTCGAAATTCTGCGTCACCGCGGTCATTTTCATACCGGCCAGGTCGGTCAGATACGTGCCGTCGTAGGCGATGATCTGCAGGTCGCGCGGAATCGAAATATGCCTCCGCATCGCTTCGCGCACGCAAAGCGCGGCACCGATATCGGAGCTGACCACGGCATCGACGCCGTCCACCGGCATACGGTTGAGCACAGCATTCACCGCGTTCTTATACCCTTGGAAATCCTCCACATTGCCGGCTTCGACGTACTCGTACCGCACGCCGGCCGCTTTCAGCTCCTGCTCCAGCGCAAGGTAGTAGCGGACGGTCGGGAACGTTGTCTTGTGCAGGTCGAAATCGTCCGGGCTGTCTCCATTGCGCGCCGCCAAATCGAAGAACTGGTCGCGCGGACCGCCGATCATCACCACGTGGTGCGCGCCGGTGTTGACCAGCATGTGCGCCATGAGCCGGCCGCCCTGCTCATGGTCGGAGCCGATCGACGCGATGCCGCCGCCCAGCACACGGTCGAAGGCGACGATCGGGCGGTGGATGGACGTCCAGTAATCGTTCGGATGGGTGGTGTGCGAGCAGACGATGATGCCGTCCATCATGTGACGGCGCAGCATGTCCACGTATTCGACCTCGCCGTTTTCCGCGTCGGCGGTGGAGCACAGCATGGTGCGCAGTCCTTGCGCGGCCAGCTCGCGTTGCAGATGCGCGGTAAGGGTGGCAAAGAAGGGGTGGCGGATGGTCGGCACGATCACGCCGACCAGGTTCGTGCGGTTCTTGTACAGGTTGCGTGCCAGCTCGTTGGGCACGTAATTGAGCTCTTTCATGGCGGCTTTGACGCGCGCGCGCATGTCGTCGGACACGTAGCCCGTCTTGTTGACCACTAGCGAAACCGTGCTCAGCGAAACCCCGGCCTCTTTCGCCACGTCACGCATGCCGACCATTGCCCAACACCTCTCCCCCGCATCGTCGGGATGTTTCCTTACAAATCGCGATATTATGTGTTATTTTACATACATCTGTAACGTTTCTTTGCAATCGTTCGCACAATATGAACTATCAATTGACGAAAGACGCCCTCCCCCTCTTCAATTCCCCCGAAAAATCCACTTTTTCACCCGTGGACGACGTATGTTTCACGACGCGTTCCACGTATCTTCCACGCACGCCCCGCATGTACTCCACACGCGTTCCGCCCGCAAAAGGGGCGGTGCGACACTTGCGATCATCTCGCTTGCGTCGCACCGCCCCTTGCGTTGCGTGGCCGCCGTCGATCCGGATGTGCCGGACGTGCCGCTGCCGGCGGAATCGCCCGCCTGGTCGAATCGGACAACGCCGCGCTGCTTGTCGAAGCTGGCTTTCCTGATCGTCACCGTCGCGCTGCTTGCCTTCAGGCCGTGCTCTTTCGCAACGGACGCGTCGATGGTGACGGTGTAATCGCCGTCATCGGCAACGGAGAAGGCCCATTTGCCGTCCGCCGCGGTTTTGGTTTCCGCGGTTGCCTTGCCGGACAGCGTGATGGTGACGTCGGCGATCGGCTTCTTGTCGGCGTCCTGCAGGATGCCGTTGACGCAGCCGTTGCTGGCGGTCGGATTGCATTCATCGACGGCCTGCGCGCCGGAATCGGCGGCGGACGCGATGGCGGGAGGGAGTACGAAAAGCATCGAGAGAACGGCGACAATCGAACAGAGTATGACGATTCCCGGTCGACGATGCCGTGTGAGATACGTTACGGCTGTCATAGGTTTTTCCTCTCTTGTTGCTTTCACAACGTAGGAGAGGAAACAGCTCGCGCGGTTGCGCTCAGATTTCCTGAACGTTACCCGATGACCGCCCGTGTAACGTGAAAATTACGCGCGGCTGAGCCGGTGACAGCTATGCGTGGCCGCCCAGCATGGCGATGCCGAATCCGAGCGCCACGCAGGCGAGCGGCACCGCGACCGTGGCAGCGCCATAGCCCAGGGCCATGGCGAAACGGCGTTTGCGAATCAGCGACAGCACCTCGTTGATCGCCGACGAGAATGTTGAGAATCCGCCGAGGAACCCCACAACGAACGTCATTACCGTGCCCATATCAACCGACTGCGCATAGTACGACATCATGGCGATGCCGGCGCACAGGGAGGCGACGCCGTTGATGACGAGCGTGGCCAGGGGGAAGCTATGGTTGCCGTCACGGTTCCAGCTGCGTTGGATCGACACGTCAAGCACATAACGGGCCATGGCGCCGATGCCGCCGAACAGGCAGATCATCCAGGTCATCAGCGCACCTCTCCTGTGGTCGGGTCGGCGACGAGCGGGATTTCCGCGGTGACCGGCTTGGGTTCGAAGCTGGGCAGAGGTGCGACGGGTTGCGATGGCTGCGGCTGCGATTCGATTTTCGGCACCTGCCCGGTCTGCGCGACCTGCTGGGCGACCTGGGCCGCCTGCTGTGCCGCCTGCGCGGCCTCCAACGCGGCCTGCGCGGCCGAATGTGCCGCATCCGCCACCTTCACGTGGCGCACGCCCTGCACGCCCGGCACGTTGTTCTGCACGTTTTGCGCGTCCGGCACGTCCGATTCGCCCGAATCGGCCATGGGGACCGTCTGCGTAACACTCTGCGTAGCCGATACTGCAGTGTCGGTCATCTGGACGTCCTGCACGATGCCGTACGCGTCCGAATCGGACATTGAGGATACGGAAGCCGTGGAGGCATCGGCGATCGCGTTACGGACCCGCTTGCGTGTGCCGCGCGCCAGCAACGCCTGCATCAGCGCCACGCCAACCGCGGCCGCGATCAGACCGCCAGCGAAACTTCCCGCAAGATAGCCGAGCGCGCTGCCGAAACGCTGCTCGCGCATGCCTTCCATGGTTTCCAACATCACGCCGGACATCGTCGACAGTCCGCCAAGCAAACCAAGCCCGACGCCACGGCTGACGACCTGCCGCACCCTGCGGCGCAGCCACGACGCGGTCGCCATGTATTCGGTCAGCATCGCAAACAGGAAGCAGGCGAGCATATTCGACACGAACGTGCCCACCACGAACGGCGAACCGTTCACCGACGGCAGCAGCAGGTCCGTGGCACGACGGAACCCGACGCCGACGAAGCCGCCGACGAACACCACGAGATACATCAGACCATCGGCAAGAGGGTTGAATCGCGCCTGCATGCGTTTCATCGGCGCGAGCGGAATCTGCGGCGGATGCTTGGATGCGGCGGCACCGGACGGGCGCACATCCGCGCGCGCCACTTCGGCGACGTCGATCGACTGTGTGGCGGGATTCGGCTCATCACCCGCGTTTGGCGAGTCTGCCGCCCGTTGTTCTTGCGATTCCATCACGTTCCCCTTGTACTTGGCTTTCCGCGGACAGCGTCGTTCCGCCCCAGCCATACGGCAACGAGCTGGCCGCAGGTGCCGTCTTCCTAACCTTGTACGAGTCTACACGTGCATTGCAACCAAACATCGAACATGTCCGATTCGGTGGATAACTGTGGATAACTTCGGGTGGCCCTAGACGTCTACGAATGGTTATGGAAGACAGTAAGGCCGCGTCAGACGGACACGTCGCACAGCCGCCGCATCGCATGCCGTGCGTCGCTTTCGTCCTCGCCGCTGAACAGCACGACCAGATAGTCGCCGGCACGCAGCCGCGTATCGCCATGCGGCACGATCTGCCGTTCGCCGCGACGCAGGCCGATCACCAGACAGCCGTACGGCCAGCGCACGTCACGCATCAGCTTGCCGTCCGCGGTCGCGCCCATTTCCACAGGCAGTTCCATGATGCCGTTGTCGATGCGATTGGCGATTGCCGTCGTGCCGCCTTGCGCGCGCATGTACCGTTCCAGCAGCTCGCCGTAGATCGGTTTCGTACGCAGCAGGTCGGAGACGAGCAATGCGATGAACGCGACGGCGGCGACCGGCAGCATGTGCGTCAATGTGCCGGACATTTCCACGGCCAGCAGAATCGACGTGATCGGTGTTTTCACGGACGCGGCCAGCGTGCCCGTCATCACGCATACCGAGAAAATCGCCACGGAATCGGACGGCAGGTTGTCGAACTGGTGCAACGTCTCGCCGCAGATACCGCCGGCGAGTGAGCCAACCGCGAGAATCGGCATGAAAATGCCGCCGGGAGCGCCTGAACCGAAGCTGGTGGAGGTGAACAGCACTTTCGCCACGAACAGCACGCACAGCATGCCCAAGCCGACGCGCGCATGCTCGGCCATGGCGATCAGGTTCGAGCCGCCGCCGAGCACGTCAGGCAGCCAAATGCCGATTGGCAGCGCGAGTGCGATTGCGATCAAAGGGCGGCTCCATGCGGGAAGCTTGCCGTACAGCGTTTGGAAGCCGAGCAGCGAACGGTTCATCAGCGAACCAACCAAACCGGCCACCAATCCCAGCGGAATCAGCCACCCGTATTCGCCGAGCGGCAGTTGGCCGATGGTGCCGAAGTCAAGCACCGGACGCAGGCCGAAACAGTATTTCGATACGAAATCGGCGGTCAGGGACGCGGCGGTGGCGCCCATCAGAATCGCGGGCGAAAAACTGCGATGCACCCCTTCCAAAGCGAACATCATGCCGGACAGCGGTGCGCTGAACGCGGCGGACAGGCCGGCCGCGGCACCGGCGGTGACCAGATAATGCTCCTGCACGTCCTCACGTTTCTTGCCGCGCAGCCGGTGCGATAGGAACTGCGCGCCCGATGCGCCGATTTGGATGGACGGTCCTTCGCGGCCGAGCGAGAGGCCGAAGAGCGATCCGAGCAGGCCTCCGATGAAGCGAACCGGCAGAATCGTCTGCCATCGCATTTTCAGGCCGCAGATCACCACGCCGTTGGTTTGCGGAATGCCGCTGCCGCCGGCCATCGGCTCTTTTTTGACCATCCATGCGATGGCGAGCGCGGCTGCGATTGCGGCGACCGCCCACGGTGCGACCAGCCACGGGGTCTCGCGGATGCGCGCGTAGATCCAGCGCGCGGTGTCGGTGCCGTATTCAATGCCGAGACGGTAGAGGACGACGAGGAAGCCGGAAATCAGGCCGACGAGAATGCCGGCAGCGGCCATCTTCCATTTCAGGTGGTCGAATCGCGGGACCAGTTTGCTGAACCTGTCAAACCTGTCGAACCTGTCGTTAGGCGGCATTGCAGTCATCGCACTCCCCTTTTCCGTTCCTCCGCCGCGCACCCCGTCGGCGTGTATGCGGTGTGCGTCATACGCGCACGCCATCGCACGCACCATACGCAAAGTGCCGGCAGGCACAGGCCCACCGGCACTTGTCATTGACGTTCGTTGCCGACGTTCATATCGACGAATCAGCCGAATCAGCTTCAGTCGATCAGCGAGTTGATCTGGATGATGTGGTCGCGCTGCGGGCCGGTGCCGATCACGGAAATGCGGCAGCCGGACAGTTCCTCAAGACGCTTGACGTAATCCTGGCAGGTCTTCGGCAGATCGTTGAAGTCGTGGACTTGGGAAATGTCCTCGTCCCAGCCCGGCATGGACTCGTAAATCGGCTTTGCGGCGGCGAATTCGGCCTGGTCGGTCGGCATATCGTCGCGACGCTCGCCGTTGACGTCGTACGCCACGCACAGCGGGATTTCCTTGAGGCCGGTGAGCACGTCGAGCTTGGTGAGCACGATGTCGGTCAGGCCGTTGACCTGGGCCGCGTAACGGTTGACGACCGCGTCGAACCAACCGCAGCGACGCGGGCGACCGGTGGTCACGCCGTACTCGTGGCCTTGGGCGCGCAACCATTCGCCGTCCTCGCCGAACAGTTCGGTCGGGAACGGGCCTTCGCCCACGCGGGTCACATACGCCTTGGAGACGCCGATCACGCGGGTGATCTTGGTCGGGCCAACGCCGGTGCCGGTGCAGGCGCCGCCGGCGGTCGGGTTGGAGGAAGTCACGAACGGGTAGGTGCCGTGGTCCACGTCGAGCATGGTGGCCTGGCCGCCTTCGAACAGCACGGTCTTGCCCTCGTCGAGCGCCTTGTTGAGCACCAGGGAGGTGTTGGCAACGTACGGCTTCAGGCGTTCGCCGAGCTTGAGCAGCTCGTCGGTGGTCTCGTCCACGTCGATCGGGCGACGGTTGTACAGCTTGACGAGCATCTGGTTCTTCTGATGCAGGCTGGCCTCGACCTTGTCATGCAGGTGCTCCGCGTTGAACAGGTCGTGCACGCGGATGCCCACGCGGTTGATCTTGTCGGCGTATGCCGGGCCGATGCCACGGCCGGTGGTGCCGATCTTGTGCTTGCCGAGGAAGCGTTCGGTCACCTTGTCGAGCACGCGGTGGTACGGGGCGATGATGTGCGCGCTTTCGCTCACCAGCAGTCGGGAGCAGTCCACGCCACGGCTTTCAAGGCCGTCGATCTCCTGGAACAGCACTTCCGGATCGACGACGACGCCATTGCCGATGACGGGGGTGGTGTTGGGGCTGATGATGCCGGACGGCAGCAGGTGCAGTGCGTACGATTCGTCGCCGACGACCACGGTGTGGCCTGCGTTGTTGCCGCCGTTGAAGCGGGCCACGTAGTCGACCTTCGTGCCGATCAGATCCGTTGCCTTGCCTTTGCCCTCGTCTCCCCACTGGGCACCGATCAAAACAATTCCAGGCATGTTGTTGCACCTCCGTGCGTACGCGATTCTGCCTTAAGCCTTGCGCCTAAAGCCTTACAAAGGTTACTCTTCACCCTCTACCGGGTCTGAGGGATGCTCACGGCTCCGGACCGACCGTAATCGGATTGCAACCGGTCCGAAAAACAGACCAGAAAACGCCCGAAAACAGTTCGAAAGACCGTTGGCTAGTTCAGCGCGCGCCCGGCACTGCCGAGCTGCTTGCATGCTTCGACCACACGCGCGGCCATCGCGGATTCAGCTTCACGACCCCAGGATCGCGGATCGTACAGCTTCTTGTTGCCCACCTCACCGTCGATTTTGAGCACCGAATCATAGTTGGAGAACATGTGACCGGCCACCGCACGGCTGAATGCGTACTGCGTATCGGTGTCGATGTTCATCTTCACCACGCCGTAGCTCACGGCCTGCGCGATCTCCTCCGGCGCGGAGCCGGAACCGCCGTGGAACACCAGGGCGAACGGCTTACCGGGAGCGACATCCAGCGAGTGCGCGGGGTCGGGCATTTCGCCGGCCTTGATCGCGAGCGCGACCGTGGTCTGGATTTCGTCGAGCAGTTCGGGGCGCAGTTTCACCACGCCCGGTTTGTATGCGCCGTGCACGTTGCCGAAGGTGAAGGCGGCCATGTAGCGTCCGCGCTCGCCGAGGCCGAGTCGTTGCGCGACGGTGATGCCTTGCGCGGGCGTGGAATACAGTTTGTCATTGATTTCGGCGCTGTGCCCGTCTTCTTCGCCACCGACCGCGCCGATTTCGATTTCCAGCACGGTGTGCGCGGCTTGGGATTTGTCGAGCAGTTCTTCTGCGATGTCGAGGTTTTCATCCAGCGGCACTGTGGAACCGTCCCACATGTGTGACTGGAAGGTCGGTTCCTGACCGTGCTTCACCTGTTCGACTTCATGGTCGAGCAAGAGGCGCACCCATTCGTCCAAATACTGTTTGGCGCAGTGGTCGGTGTGCAGGGCGATGGTGATGTTGGGGTATTTCGCCGCGACTTCGTGCGCGAAGGCTGCGAAGGCAAGCGAGCCGGTGACGCGGTCGTTGACGCGTTGCCCGGAGAAGTAGGCGGCGCCGCCTACGGAGACTTGGATGATGCCATCGGATTCCGCCTCGGCGAAACCCTGGAGTGCGGCGTTCAGGGTCTGCGTGCTGGTCACATTGATCGCGGGATAGGCGTAACCGCCGCGGCGTGCGGCGTCCAGCATTTGCGCATAACGTTCCGGCGTTGCAATAGTCATGCCTCCATTATCGCCCAACCCTATCCCACTTGTCATGTGACAACATTCGCCATCTTTCCTTTCCGTTTTCCCGACCGTCCGCTCCATATCCAGGTCGCCCGCCCCACTAGAGCCATATGCCGAGCGTTTTCGTCTCATATCCCGACACTTGCGGGACCGACCAATAAACATGGCGAAACCATTGCGATCGTTCCATCGGAAGTCATAGAATGTCCACCGGATCGCGCGACGAAGAGCCCAACCGGGTGTTCCCGCACGGGCATGCCGCCGCACGTAGATGTTGCGACCAATACCCGCGAGGAGGCTTGATGCACCAGGTTTTCGCCATCTTCCTTCGAGACGTGAAACGCATTCTGAAGAACCCCGTGGCGCTCGTCGTCACGCTGGGTGTGGCCATCATCCCATCACTGTACGCATGGTGCAATATCCTCGCCAACTGGGACCCGTACGCGAACACGGGCAACATCCAAGTCGCTGTGGCGAACGAGGACAAGGGCACAACCTCCACGCTGGTCGGCCATCTCGACGCTGGCCAGCAGACCGTCAACCAGCTTAAGAAGAACCATCAGCTCGGCTGGCGTTTCGTTCCCAAGCAGCAAGCCATCGAAGGCGTGGAATCCGGCAAATACTATGCGGCGATCGTACTGCCGGAAGACTTCAGCTCCAGACTAATCGGTACCGTCACCGGTAAAGGCGACCGACCGTCGATCACGTACTACATCAACGAAAAGCTGAACGCGATCGCGCCGAAAATCACCGATACGGGCGCGACCACAATCGACGAGCAGATCAACACCACTTTCGTTTCCAGCGTGGCCGACGCCGTGGCAAAGGAAGTGAAGGAGGCAGCGGGAGAAACCACCGGCAGCGTGAAAAGCGCGCAAAGCGACGTCGTCAACGATCTGACCGACACCATCAACCAGCTCGAAACCGTCCAACAGCAGCTGCGCGACACCCGCTCCACGCTCGACAAGGCCCTCACCACCATCGATTCGGCCAAACAGTCCAACATCGCGCTCGCCTCGGAAATCACCAACTCGCTTGACACCGTCGGCAAGGCGTCCGACTTGCTGAGCGAGACGCGCACACAAACCGAACGATTCTCGAACACACTGGTCGGAGCGCTCGACAACGGCAGCACGCAACTGTCCGGCCTGCAGGTCAACGTGAGCAATGCCACCGGCACCGTGCTCAGCGGACTGAACACCACGCAGGACGCGCTCGACCAAGTGTCCAGCACCATGCATCACGTCAACGCCACCACCGGCAATGTGCTCGACGGCGTGGAGAAGGCGTTGCAGGCCAGCCAGCTGGATCCGAACAGCCAAACGTATAAGGATCTTTCCGCGCAGCTCGCCGAAGCCCGCAAACAGCTGACGTTCCAGCAGCAGCGCATCGACGCCTTCGATCAGGACACCACGGCTGCGATCAACGCGGGGAAGAACACCGCGAACGGGTTCAACGACGATGTCACCACGCTGGCGAAGAACGGCACGGCGTCGATGGCGAGCGCACACACGACCATCACCGGCACGGTCATGCCGAATCTCAACACCGGGCTCGATACACTCAGCCTGGCCAATGGGTCGCTGTCCGGCACGCTTACCACGCTGCAAAGCACGCTGGAACAGGGCAACGGGCTGCTCGACCAGTTGTCGCGCACCGTGACCCAAACGAACACCACCATTGCTGGCACGCAGACACAGCTCGCCAATCTCGCCAAACAGCTCAACACCACGCGCACCGATGTGGCCGCGTTGAGCAGTTCGGCGATGTTCCAGCAGCTTTCCCAAGCGCTCGGACTTGACGCGAGCGAGGTCGGCTCGTTCGTGGGCGAGCCGGTGCATTTGGACGAACAGGTCCTCTACCCGGTCAAAAACTATGGTTCCGCGGTCACGCCGTTCTACACGAATCTTGCGCTGTGGGTCGGCGGATTCGTGCTCGTCGCGATCTACAAGCTTGAAGTGGACCGCGATGAGAAGATCCGCATGTACACGCCACGCCAAGGCTATATGGGCCGTTGGCTGCTGTTCGTCACGGTCGGATTCCTGCAGGCGATCATCGCCACGATCGGCGATCTCGCGCTGGGCATCCAATGCGAGCATCCGTTCCTGTTCATCCTCGCCGGCATTTTCGCCTCGTTCGTCTACGTGAACATCATTTACGCGCTCGCCGTGGCGTTCCGGCATATCGGCAAGGCCGTCGCCGTGATTCTGGTGATCATCCAGATTCCGGGCGCGGCAGGCCTCTACCCCATCGAGATGATGCCGGAATTCTTCCGCCGTCTGAAACCGTTCCTACCGTTCACCTACGGCATCAACGCGATGCGCGGGCCGATCGGCGGCATGTATGCCAACCATTATTGGATCGACATGCTCTCGCTGTTCTGGTATCTGCCTGTGGCGCTGTTCATCGGCTTGGTGGTCCGCAAGCTGGCGTTGAACCTCAACCGCCTGTTCGACAACCGTCTGGCGGACACTGATCTGATGATCACCGAACATAACGAAGGCACGGTGGAACCGTTGCGGCTCACCGAGACCGCGCAGCAGATCGCCGAGGAGTTCCCCGAACTCGCCCGCAGACGGGCGATTCATTTCTTCCGCCTGTACCCGCGCCTGGTGCGTTGGGGATTCCTCGCGCTGGCGGTACTGCCGTTCGTGTTCCTGCTATTGCTATTCATCACGCGCATGAAGCTCGCCATGCTGCTCGGTTGGATCATTTCGATCATCGCCATCGACACGTATCTCATCGTGGTGGAGTATCTGCGCGAACGGTATGCGAATTATCTGGGCGAGGAAGCGATGAGTGCGGAAGAGTTCCGCAGCGCGATCCTGCACGAGAACCTGCTGTTCCGGCCGGACATGCATTACAAGCCGATGCATGCCGTACGTACGAGGCTGTATGAGGCTGCGCATGGTGGTTCGGCCGGACATGCGCCTGAACATGCGGCTGAGTATGCGGCTGGAAACACGGACGGAAATGCTGGCAGGAGTCTGCGTGAGGAGGGGAACGAACAGTGAAAATGATCTGGGGCATCTTCAAGCGGGACATGTGCCATGCCACCCGCAACGTGATCGCCGTGATCGTCTCGATGGGCCTGGTGGTGGTGCCGGCGCTGTACGCCTGGTTCAACATCGCGGCCAGCTGGGACCCCTACGGCAACACCAAGGCATTGAAGGTCGCCGTGGCCAATAACGACAAGGGTTACAAGTCGGATCTCATACCGGTGCGCGTCAACGTGGGCGAAACCATCATCAGCACACTGCACGCCAACGACCAGCTGGACTGGCAGTTCGTGAAAAGCGACAAGGCAATCGACGGGGTGAAATCCGGCGAATACTATGCGGCGATCGTAATTCCGAAAGGTTTCAGCGCCGACATGATGACGCTGTTCTCCCCCGACATCAAACACGCGCAACTCAAGTACTATCTAAACGAGAAAATCAACCCGATCGCCCCGCATATCACCGATCAGGGCGCGACAACCGTGGTCAACACGATCGACAAAACCTTCGCCAAAACGATTGCGCAAGTCGGACTCGACCTGGCCTCAAGCATCCTACACTATTCGCAAAGCCCGCAAATGGCCGAATACATGCGCAACCTCAACGGCAATCTCACCACCACGGCGGATACGCTGAGCGGCGCATCGCAGCAGGTGACGTCGTATTCGCAGCTGCTCGGCTCGGCGAACGACATCGTGGATTCCACGGGCAAACTGCTCGCCTCGGCGACCAAGGCGGGCAAACAGGCCCAGAACGCGTTGAAGCAAGGCAAATCAGGTGCCACGTCACTCACTTCTGCAGGTGCGAACGTCACCTCCTCGGTGAACACCGCGCTCGACCAGGTGTCAGGCGCGTTCGACCAAGTAGCTGCCAAGGTGAACAAGGCGTTCGACGCGATCGGCAAGGGCTCAGACACCGCAGCCAGCCAGTTGGCAACGTTGAGCGAACAAATCTCCAGCGGCGAATCGCTGTACGACACGTACATCACAAGCCTCAACCACATGCGCGAATCGGTGGAACAACTACCGGACAGTGATTCCGCGAAACAGGCGCTGCTGGAAGCCATCGACCGGGAGATCACGCTGCTGGAAGCCGCCAAAGGCGATTCGCAGAAGCTCGCGCAGCAGCTGAAAGACGCTTCCACGCAGGTCACGCAGGATACCGCAGCCGCGGAACGCTCCCGCAAGGAGATCCTGAACCGCATCACCTCCGCGAAGCAGTCGATCAGCAATGTGCGCGACGATTACGCCACGAACGTCAAGCCGAAAATCGACGCGCTCGCCTCCACAGTCAGCACGCTGATCTCCCAAACCGACAGCATGATCACCCAGCTGAGCGGCACCGCCGACGGTCTGGACGATGTGACGGGCGATGTGGGGACGAATGTGACGTCCATCCGTTCCACGCTCGGCGCGATCGCGAAGAAACTCGACTCGTCGGCAGCGACGGTGAAGGAGCTGATCACGAAGCTGGAGACGGGCGGAAACGCCGGTGACGGCAACAGCGATGGTGGCGACGGTGACAACGACGCCGATTCGGGCGAATCGGACGAACTACGTGCACTGGCCACCGCCAACGCGTCCACACTGTCCACGCTGATTTCCGCGCCCGTCGCACTGCATCGCGTCTCGGTATACCCGATTGCGAACTACGGTTCGGCCATGGCGCCGTTCTATACGATCCTGTCAATCTGGGTGGGTGCGATCATCCTGTGCGCCATGCTGAAAGTGACAATTTCGGACCGCGAGAAGGCGCATGTGCTGGGCTTGGGCGACACGCTGCCGCGCATCGCCGGCCCGTCCGGCCCGGGGAACGCCTCACGTTGGGGACTGCGTCTCGACCACGAGTATTTCGGACGGTACGCGATCTTCGCGCTGCTCGCGTTGCTGCAGGGCACACTGGTTTGCCTGGGTGACATGTATTTCCTTGGCGTGCAGGCGAATCATGCGCTGCAGTTCCTTGCCGTGGGGTGGCTTGCCGCGCTCGTGTTCTCGAATATCGTGTATACGCTGACCGTGTCGTTCGGCGATATCGGCAAGGCTGTGGCCGTGGTGCTGCTGGTGATGCAGGTCGCCGGTTCGGGCGGTACGTTCCCTATCGAGACGCTGCCGAAGTTCTTCCAAATGCTCTACCCGTTCCTACCGTTCCCGCACGCCATCGATGCCATGCACGCCGCGATGGCCGGATCGTACGGCAATGAGTACCTGCTTGATATGGTGTATCTCGCCTTGTTCCTGATTCCTTCGCTGCTGCTGGGATTGGTGTTGCGCAAGCCGGTGATCCGGTTGAACAACTGGGTGAGCCGCAATCTGGAGTCCACCAAGGTGATGTGACGAGGCGGATTTGAACGGGCTGGTTTGAGCCGGTTTAGATCGGTTTCGGCTGGTACACGTGGAGGCGCTGCCCGCCATCATCGACGACCTGAAAACCCAAAGCCACGAATTCGTCACCATCGACCAGCCGGCAAAAACCTAAGCTAGCGTGGATGCGTAGGGCATTGTCCTGCCCAGTCACTTCCCTTACGTACCGCTGCGCCATCCCGGCGCTCCTCTGCGCCGCCACTACCCCACATGTCGCCTCCTCACGCACCAACAAGTGTCCGATCCCCCCGAATCAGCCACCCACGCGTCATCCGGTCACCCCAGGTTGTCCGATTCGGGAGAAACGGACACTCAGGGGCGCCGTGCAAACCACACGTTGATCAGAGAACCGGCAACCACCAGCACAACACCGATCCAGAACGGCATGCCCAGCGCCACGCCCAACAGAAGCGTGCTAGAAGCCGTGGAAAACAGCGGAGTCGCGTACGAACCAATCGCAAGCGTTTCCATACTGCCGTGCAACATGCCGTATCCCCAGCACGCGTAGCCGCCCGAAATCGAAGCGGCGCACGCAATCAGCGCAGCATATCCACCGATGCCGGGCGCCGTGTCCGGCAAACCGTCTCCCGAAACGAAATGGATGGTCCACAGTACAACGGCCACACAGCAGAAGAAAATCGTCGTGCCGTCGTAACCGCCGGACAACGACGGCGTAAAAGTCGCATAAATCGCCCAAATAAAGGCGCCAACAAACGCGAGCACATACGGTAGGGGGTTACTGGCGATATTGTGGACCGCTTCCTGCATATCAAGGCTTTCTCCGCCAACCGCCATCGCCACACCGATGGTTGCGATCACCGCGCCAGGAATAGCTTTGGCGACCGCACCACGTTTGTGCGATACCGCTGCGGTCATCAGCACCAGCAGCGTCGGCCACAAGTAGTTGACAAGGCTGACTTCCACGGATTGCGCGTTCGTTGTGGCCAGGCCGATCGACAGCGAGATTGACGCCTCGTATGCGATGAACATGAGTCCGCCTGCGATGAGGTACTTGCATGGCGCTTCGCGGATTGGTTTCGGACGGCGCACAATGAACAGCATGACACCACCGACGGTGTAGATGAGCGCCGAACCGAGCGTGGCGCCGAACGATTCGGAGACCAGTCGCACGAGGCCGGCCATGAAGCCCCACAGGACGATTGCGAACAGGCCGATGAGTGTCGCCGCGTGTGATGTGGCATGGCCGAGTAGCGGATTGCAGGAGTTGCCGGTGGGGTGGTTTGCGCCGGAATCGGAGGGGGACTTCTGGTTCGTGTTCACGGGCTCCAGCCTACCCATCGCCCTCCACGAGTGTCCGATTCTGCAGAATCGGACACTCCTGCAACCTGCGATGCCGCGAACCCGATTACCCCCGGAACCGCACCAACAGCAGAGTCAACCACCCCATCCGACGCTGCCACACCAGCCGTATCGGCAGCCAAGTCCATGCGTCCCGCATCCACACAGCCCACGCGTCCCGCACCTCCACGGCCCGCCGACGCGCACACGTCGCCCATGACCAAATCATCCAACGTCACACCGAACATGTCGCAAAGCATCAGCAGCTTGTCACAAACGTCGCGTTCCACGCCACCATCTTGCGGTTGCATTGCGATTCGCAACCAAATTTTGCGACGCAACCGACAGTTGCGCGACGCGAAGTTGGCTTCACGGGTCTTTTACGACAATAGAAAAACCCTTGAAATTCCAACGATTCCAAGGGTTTCGAATGGAGCGGATGACGGGAGTCGAACCCGCCTTTAAAGCTTGGGAAGCTTTCGTTCTACCGATGAACTACATCCGCAAGGTGTGCCTTTTGGGCACGAGCCATTAGTCTAGCACGCCATTCCCACTATATGTGGCAGATTGTCCGGTTCCGCAAAATCGATTTGCGCTATATGTGGCAGTTCTCCGCGGGCAAGAGCTGTTAGAGGGTACGAAATCGAAGGTATGGGGGCATCTTCGCGAAGGAAAGTGCCACATATAGCGGAAATCACTTTCTCGGCAGTCTCTTATCTGCCACATATAGCGATTTTGGGAGTCGTCAGCACAGCAAGTATGCGTCCGCAGCAACATCAGTACCGGAAAAGGCTGAAAGCCGGGGCAGGAACCAGCGGCGCGGGAGGCTGTGCGGGCGTCAGCGCGACCCTCTTCTGCGCATGGGGCGTTGCGAATAGTCGCGCGAATATCCACCGGTCGAACCCGCCGAACCCGCCGGACCCGAACCGTACGAATCGTAAGCGGAACCATACTGCGAGCCGAACTGCGGCCCGTCATAACCGCCCTGTCGAATGTCGATCGCGGCAACGCCGGTCGTTGCGTATCCGCCGGCCAGGTAGCCCGACTGCGCGCCCTGCTGCCGCATCTCCTGACCCATCTGCATGAGCCGCGCAATGCGGTCCTGAATCGGCGGATGCGTGGAAAACAGGCGCGAGAAGCCCTCCGCGGAGAACGGACTGGCGATCATCATCGCAGCCACCGACTGCGTGCCGGCGGTCTTCTCCATCGGCATCGCGGCTGCGCCGCCGGAAATCTTGCTCAACGCGGAAGCGAGCGCTTCCGGATCCTCCGTCAACTTGGAACCGTCTTCGTCGGCGTCGTATTCGCGTGTGCGGGAGATTGCCATCTGTATCAGCGACGCTGCGATCGGCGCCAGAATCGTGCTCAGCAGCACACCCAGCAATCCCAAGCCGCCGGACGCCGAATCGTCGCGGTCGTCACGCGAACGGCCGCCGCCGAAATACATGAGCGAGTAGCCGAGGTACGAGATGACGGTGGCCATGGCGGAGGCGATTGCGGACGTCAGAATGTCGTGGTTGTAGACGTGCATGAGTTCGTGTCCGAGCACGCCGCGAATCTCACGTTCGTTAAGCGTCTGTAGGATGCCTTGCGTGCAGCAGACCGCCGCGTGTCGTTCGTTGCGCCCCGTCGCGAACGCGTTGGGGCTCATGGTGGGGGCGATGTAGATGCGCGGCATCGGCTTGCCTGCCTTCGCCGATAGCTCGCGGACGATCTTGTATAGTACGGGGGCTTCCCGCTCGCTCACCTGTCGAGCGTGCATGCTGGCGATCGCCAGTTTGTCGGAAAACCAGTAGGAGACGAACGTGGAGCCCAGGCCGATGAGAATGTAGTAGCCGAGCGTGCTTTGACTGGCGCCGGTCGCCCACCAGATGAGCATGATGACGCCCCACATCAACGCGAACAAAAGCGTTGTTTTCAAGCCATTGCAATGGCCGTGCACCTGCAATTTGCCGTTCATGGCCACCAGCCTAGGAATTCAGGCTGGGATTTTGCTGTATACAAGCTGAAGGGTGGATTTGCAACATCTAGAAACATGCCACGCAACGACGCTACAGCATCGGCCATAGACCTATCTGCGGCACGGCGAGAGTCACCCCAACTTGAAACGTATTACCCCCGCATATCCCCCGAATGCACTGCGTCGAGCGTGCCGATCAGGCTGGTCAGCAAATCGTTGCGGCCGCACGCGTTCGTCAGCACCGCCAGCACGTACGTGCCCGACTGCGACATCACCAGTCCGGCATCGTTCAGCGCGTACAAATCGCCTTCGCCGTTGATCCATCCGGCCTTCGTGTACACGGTGTCCGCATCGCCAAGGGCCGCGTGGATGCAGGAGTTCAGCGAATTCGTCATGTCTCCGGACAGCCATTGCAGCGATTCGGGCGTGATGTTCTGCACCCCCGCCGTTTGCCCGGCGAACAGGAAACCGTATCCGGCGGTCCACAGTTTGGCCATGTCGCGCGCGGAGGTGAACAGGTACCCGCCGCGATCACCCATTCTGGAAGCCGCGCCCGCCTGTTCGGGCCACGTGTTGAAGCAGTCGAGGCCATACGTTTTGTACAGCCAGTCGTAAGACGCGTTGTCGGAATTGCGCAGGACGGCGTCGACCTTCTGGTGGACGGTGGCGGACTGCGCGTCAGCGGATTGGGCCACGCTGTTCAGGTCGACGGTGCCCGTTGAGAACAGCGATATCAGGTATGGCGCCTCCGCCGACGAGGCCGAATAGATCTGTGCATCGGCGTTGTATGCGATCGTGCGGCCGGTCGTGATGTCGGCGAGCACGAATGATGCGGTATATCCGTCGGCTTCGAAAGTGGCGATTTGAGACTGCACGGCGGCCTGCGAATCGGCGCTTAGCGTGAAGCCCTGCGTTGTGATCGTGGCGCTGCCCTCGACTGCGGAAATGCCGTCCAGCGCGACCTGCGTCGGCGACGAGACGGCTTGTGTCTGCGATTGCGGCGCGCTGTTTTGCTTAAGCGCGCCCGACGTGGAGGACGTTTCCGAAGACGTTCCCGAGGACGCCGCTGCGTGGGCTTCCTCTTCGAGATGCACATCGACAAGACCCACGCCCATGGCGAAGCCGATCAGGCAGGCGATCAACAGGCCCACGACGGACACGGAACAGCAGTACAGTGCCTTGCGCTTGACGTGTTTTCCAAAGTTCATGCCGACTTCACAACCTTAGATTTCAATGCCCACATCCGTTTGCGATGATATTGCGCACCGCGTTTCACTGGGGTCAGCCTAGCGCATGGACCCGAACTTCGGGGGTAATAGGTCAAAACGACCGCGTACGTCCGATTCTGGAGAAACGGGCGGTTGTGCGATCGAAAACGCACGCTACGCGACCAGTCCGCCGAAAATCGACCACTAAAGCGGCAAAAACTAACGCCCTGCACGTCCGATTCAGAGGAATCGGACGTGCAGGGCGTTACTAGATTGCGTTAAAAGGCTTGGAGTTAGGGTGTCAGGAAGTCAGCACTCCCACCCTAATTCCAGCCGGCCCGATTCAGGCATGCGCCAGCGCGCGCATCTGCTCCGGGTCGATGACCTTCTTGTGCTCGCGGCCTTCCTTCGCGCCTTCGGCACGTTCGAACGCGTCGACCTTCTTCCAGCCGGCGAAGTCGATCGGCTTGACTCCACGGGAGGCCAGCAGACGGTCGATGGATTCCGGATCGCGGTCAGCGGCCACGCGACCGCCTTCGGCGGCCTTGGACAGGTCCTCCAGCATGTTGGTGACGATGAGCAGCGCGTCGGACTTGGTGGAGCCGATCAGGCCGACCGGACCACGCTTGGCCCAACCGGTGGCGTACAGACGCTCACGCACCTGCGCGCCCTCGCCGGAGGCCTCCGTGGTGATGCGGCCGTCGCCGTTCGCGTTGGCCAGGTGCGCGCGACGCTCGTCGTACGCGATGCCCGGCGCGGTGGCCGGCTTGTAGCCGATTGCGTGATACACGGCCTGCACCGGGTACTCTTCGAATTCGCCGGTGCGAGTCATCTTGCCGTCCGCGGAAGTCGTCGTCTTCTCCACGCGAATCGCCTTGACCTTGCCGTCCTCGCCCAGCACTTCGACCGGAGCGGAATTGAAGTGGATGTAGTACTTGCGATCCGCCGGGTTGCCTTCGAAATCGGTGTCGCCGTCGTCTTCCATGTCCTCGGCCATCTCGCGGATGGCGAACAGTTCCTCGACCATCTGACGGGTCAGCTTGTCCTTGCCGGCCTCCTCGATAGTGTCGTCGTCCAGATCGAAGTCGTCTTCGTTGATGATCAGCTGCACGCCCGGCAGCTTCTCCATTTCGCGCAGCTCCTGCACGGAGAACTTGGCCTGGGCCACGCCACGGCGGATGAACAGGTGCAGGGTCTTCGCCTTGTTGGCCTTGATGCCCTCGTACACGTTGTCCGGAATGTCGGTTTTGGCCTTGAGATCGTCGGCGTTGCGCATGAGCTCGCGCGCCACGTCCATGGCCACGTTGCCGCCGCCGATCACGGCGACCTCTTCGGCATCGAGCGGCCATTCGCGGGCGCCGGTCGGATAGCCGTCATACCATTCCACGAATTTCGCGGCGCCGTACACGCCGTCCAGATCCGATCCCGGCAGGCCGAGCGGCTTGTCCTCCACCGCGCCAGTAGCGAACAGCACGGCGTCGTAGCGTTCGAGCAGCTCGTCGAGCGTCACGTCCTTGCCGAATTCCACGTCGCAGTACAGGTGGATGTCCGGGTTGTCGAGCGTCTTCTCGAGAGCGGATGCGATGAATTTGATGGAAGGGTGGTCGGGGGCCACGCCGTAGCGCACCAGGCCGAACGGCACCGGCAGCTTTTCGAACAGGTCGATGCGGGCCTTGGTGCCCAGTCCCAGCTCTTCGCCGAGCTTGCCCAGCTGGCGCAGGAAAATATCGGAAGAGTAGACGCCTGCGGGGCCGGCGCCGATTACAGCAATACGAAGTTCGTTGGTTTCGCTCATATGTTCCAGCCTAATATATTCCCTGCATTTCCAACAGGGGGCATACGGCACTTTCTTGCGATTCCCTTACTTGCCTCGCAACGCGCAGCCCGGCCCATGTGCCGGCGCAGGAGAACGTACAATCGCAGAAGATCACAATCGGTCCCTCACTAAAGAAGGTCCTTATCGTAAGAGGGTGGGCATATGCGCATTCACATCACGTATACCGGCGGCACCATCGGTATGGTCGAGTCACCGAACGGTCTGGTTCCGGGCGCCGATATGCGCGGCTGGCTGCGCCGGCTGATTGAGGACGCGCATCTGGCCCCGAGCTTGTTCTCGTTCACCGAGCTGGACCCGCTGATCGATTCGTCGAACGCGACGCCCGACAATTGGCAGACGATGGCGGACGACCTGCGCGCGCACCGCGATGACGCCGATGCATTTGTGGTGTTGCACGGCACCGATACGATGAGCTATTCGAGTGCCGCGCTGTCTTACGCGCTGACCGGTTTCGGCAAGCCTGTGATTTTCACGGGGTCGCAGCATCCGCTCGGCAAAATCGAATCGGACGCCACCGCGAACGTCACGGGTGCGCTGAACGCCGCGATGAGCGGACGTTTTCATGGCGTCGGCCTGTTCTTCGGCCATCATCTGTTCGCCGGCAACCGTGTGAGCAAATCGTCAAGCTGGGCGTTCGAAGGGTTTTCGGCGCCGTCCACCGGCCCGCTGGCACGTACCGGCACGCCGTGGCATTGGTATGCGGGTGATTCGGCCGGCTCCAGTTGCGGTTGGACGTCGCCGCTGCCCTACTCCCGTCACGATGTGGCCGTGATCGACATGGCTCCCGGCATTTCCGCCGCGCGATTGGCCGCGATGCTCGACCCTCGTCCGGAAGCGGTGCTGTTGCGCGCGTACGGCGTTGGCAATGTGCCGAGCGACGAGCCAGGACTGACCGACGTGATCGCCGACGTGCTGCATGACGGCGTGCCTGTCGTCATCGCATCGCAATGCCAGCAGGCGGAAGTGCTGCTCGGCCATTACGAGACGGGCGACGCGATTGCCCGCGCCGGTGCGATCGGATCGGGCGACATGACGCTGGAAGCCGCATACGCGAAGATCATGTTCCTGCTGTCGCAGGGCGTGGATTCGGCCGATTTCGGCACGTGGATGCGCCGGAACATCACCGGCGAAATCTCGCCCAGCTCGATGTAGCACGGCGCAACGCGGTTCAGCCTAGTTCCGCACGGCTCGTCGCCGCAACCGGCGCTACTCGCGGTCGAGCAGGGCGGTGAGCGCCCACAGGATGCTGACCACGTCGATCGCCTCCTGCATGAACGCGCCGATGACCACCGGAATCAGGTTGAAAGCGGCCGCGACCATGCCGATAATCGCCAATCCAAGGCCGACCAGTACCGCCTGCAGCATCACTTTCTTCGTGCGGCGGGCGATGGCGATGGCGCGCGGCACGGAGGCGATGTCGTCGTTCATGATGACCACCTGCGCCGATTCGGACGCGGCGGTGGACGTGCCGTCGGTCATGGCCATACCGATGTCCGCAACCGCCAGTACAGGGGCATCGTTCACGCCGTCGCCGACCATCATCGTCACCTGTCGGGTCATGGATTCGCTGACCACGCGCTGTACGACCTTGTCCCACGCCGGCTGGTTTTGGTGCGCGTCTTCCGTGGCGTTCTTGACGGCCGCGACCTTGCCTTCGGGGAAGAGTTCGGATTGCACGTCGTCGATGCCGACCTCGCCCGCGATGATGCGTGCGGAAGCCTCCTTGTCGCCGGTGAGCATGGACAGTTTCTTCACGCCGAGCCGGTGCAGTTTTTCGAGGGACGCCTTGGCGTTTTCGCGCGGCACGTCACGCAGCACAATACGTGCGGCGAGTTTGCCGTCGATCGCCACGTATGCGGCCATTTCGTCCGGTTCGAGAGGTGCGAACAGCGAATTCACCTCCGGCTTCTTGGAAGCGCCGGCAGCGGTCCCGGTCGCCGAATCGCCAACCGCGCTATCGGCCACAGCACCAGCCGCAGTACCGGCCGCCACCCCTGCGCCCAGCACATGCGTGAAGCCGGCCTCGTCGGCCGTCACGTACGCGAAACGACCCACGCGCACGGCATGCCCGTTCACCTCGCCGGACACACCCTTGCCCGACTGTTCCTCGATGTTCTTCACCACGGGGTAATCGCGTCCATGCCCCGGCAGATCGCGTTCGGCGCACAGCCGCTGCCCGTTCTCATAGCGCGCGTACAGTTCCTGCATGGCCTTCTGCCCGGCCGCCGCGATGCCCTTCGACAGAATGTGCACCGAGTAGCCTTCCACCACGCCGGCCATCATCAGAATGTGGTTCTCGTCGTACGGCGAGCTGTTTTCGAACGGCTTCTCGACGCGCACGACCTGCGGCTGCTTGACGGTAAGCGTGCCGGTTTTGTCGAAAAAGATATGCGATACGCGGCCCAGGTTTTCCAGCACATCCTGCGCTTTGATAAGAATGCCCGCCTTGGCAAGGCGACCGGTGCCGGCCACGTACGCGACGGGCGCGGCGATCAGCAGCGGGCAGGGCGTGGCCAAAACCAGCACCTGCGCGAATCGCAATGGCGTGCCTGCGACGGCCCACGCGATGCCGGCGATCGCCAGCGAAAGAATGGTGAACGGCACCGCCAGCACATCGGCGGTTTTGACGACGGTCGGGCGCGATTGCTGCGCCGACGACACCAGTTCGAGGATCTTCTGATACTGCGAATCCTGCGCCAATTGCGTGGCACGCATCGTCAGCGCGGTCGATCCGTTGACCGCCCCCGACAGCACGCGCGCGCCCGCATACACTTCGCGCGGCACCGGCTCGCCGTTGATATTGCTCAGATCCAACGTGGCGACGCCCGACAGCAGTTCGCCGTCGACCGGCACCGTTTCGCCCGGCAGCACGAGGATCACGTCGCCAAGCTTGACCTGGTCGACCGGAACGGTTTCGAAATGCTCGCCGGCCGCGTCGTAAGGCTTGGTTTGGGTGGTGGACTTATTCGTTTCCGCAGCGTTAGGCACATCCACACTGGCGACCTTGCGAAAGCCGTCCGCCGTCATGTCGCCCTCAGCATCACCGGCAGTACCGTCGGCCCCGGCAGCCGCCGCACGTGCACCCACGCCCGGCAACGTCACCACGTGCGCGGTCCGCGGCGCCGCATCGACCAGCGCCGTCAGGTTGCCTTCCGCCTTCGACTGTGCGAATTCCTCAATCGCCTCGCCGGAGGAAATCATCAGCACCACGGCCCACGCAGCCCAGTATTCCTGCACCGCCACCGTCGACGCGATCGCAATAACCGCAAGCAAATCCACACCGACGTGACCGTGCCGCAAATCGTCAATCATGCCGATCACAGTCACCACAATCGTGTACACGACCAGCGCGATCACGATCCACTGCCCGACACCCGGATTGAACGGTCCGAAAGTCAGCGAGACGCCCGCAGCCTCCCACGGACGCCACGAACCCAGCAATGCCAACGGAATCGCGGCAATGATGGCGATCGGCAGCAGCGGAACTTCTTTGCAAATGGAAATGATTCTACGCATGAGAATCTCCTTACGCTCGGTTCGGACGCCTTGTTAACCCACCGGCGCCCCGCCTGCGCGGACCATCGATACACGGCGTAAAAAGATGTTTTCAGCATAACAGAGCGTTGCGATAGCCATGCGCCAGATGCACGAACGACACGCGAAAGACATGCAAAAAGGGCTGTGCGATTGCTCGCACAGCCCTTGCTTTTCGTTGGTTTTCCAACGTTCTTGCGATTACGCGGATTGCGGTTGCGACTTCGCCGTCAGCCTATCGGGTGGCAGCCACCCGTATCGCTGTCGGCATGAACGCCGCACACCGTACGTTGCCGTACGATGCCGCGCATCCGGCTTTACCACAGACCGAACGGATCGAACAGGCCACCGCCGTCACCGTTGTTGCCGTTACCGCCATTCTGGCCGTTCTGACTGCCGCCATTCTGGCCGTTGCCGTTATCGTCGTTGTCGTTGTTCTGCTGACGCTGTTCCCGCTTGTTGGAGGAGTTCGTCTTGGTCTCTTCCTGGTCGAGCGTCACTTCGAGATCCATGGTGTTGCCGCCGCGCACAACGGTCAGCTTCACCTTGTCTCCCATGGCGGAGGCGCGCACGTAACCGAGCAGCGAGTAGTTGTTGTTCACTGCCTTTCCGTTGAACGCCACGATGGAGTCGCCGGCCTTCACGCCGGCCTTGGACGCCGGGCCACCGTCGGTCACGGCCTGCACCTGGGCGCAGCCACGGGTCACACCGTCGGCTTCGACCGTAGCGCTTTTGATGGTGATACCGAGCACCACATGCTTCACGGAACCATTGTCGATGATTTCGTTGGCCACGCGCTTGACAAGGTTCGACGGGATGGCGAAGCCAATACCAATCGAACCGGCAGTACCGGACGAGCTCGCAGTGGAGGCGATGGACGAATTGATGCCGATCACCTGACCAGCCGCATTGAAAGTCGGACCACCGGAGTTGCCGGGATTGATGGCGGCGTCGATCTGCACGGCATTGGTGACGATGGCGTTGTTGTCATCATCGGTCACGGTCACCGGACGGTTGAGCGCGGACACGATGCCAGTGGTGACGGTGTCGTCGTAGCCGAGCGGATTGCCGATCGCCATGACGGCCTCGCCGACGGCGAGATTGTCGGAATCGGCGAATTCCGCGACTTTCAGATCGCTCGGCGGATTGTCGAGCTTGATCACGGCCAAATCGGTGGTGGTGTCGGTGCCGACCACCTTCGCGGAATAGACGGCACCGCTGGCGAGCGTCACCTGAATCTGCTGCGCGCCGGAAATCACGTGGTTATTGGTGGCGATATAGCCCTTGTCGCTGATCACCACGCCGGAGCCCTTGGCTTCGCCGTCGCTGGTCGCCACGTCGATGGCCACCACGGAATCGGACACTTCCTTGGCCACCGCGGTCCAATCGACCGCCGTACCGGACTTCGCCTTGGCGGAACCGGAACCGGACGTGTTGGACTTGACGTCGGACAGCGAGCTGGAGGTCGGCACATGCACCCAACCGTTGGTGATCGCGGTGAAGCCGACGCCGAGGCACAGCGCGCCGGACACCAGTGCGGCCACAACGGCGGTGACCACATGGCTGGTCATGCCGGACTTCTGCTTGGTGACGACCGGCGTCTGGTTCGGCTGGTTCGGGAAGCCCTGCCCCGGAGCGCCGAACGGATTGCGGTTGCCCGGTCCCGCAGGGGGCATGTTCGCGCCGTACTGCGGCTGCTGCTGATTGTTCTGCTGCGCGCCGTTCTGCGCGGACGAGCCGCCAAATGGATTGCCGAACGGATTGCCATTGTTCCGCTGATTGCCGGTCGTATACGGGTTGCCGAAAGCGCCGAAGAACGACGGACGGTTGTCCTGCGGCTGGCCCTGCTGCTGCGCGCCGTACTGCGGTTGCTGGGCGGTCTGGCCGCTGGCATCGCCAGCCGGCGGCGTCGGCACCGGACCGTACGCGCCGTATTCGGGCGCCGGACGGTACTGTTCGGTCGGCGCATCCTGCGTCGCGTTGTTGATCACCGTGCGTTCACCGGCAGCGGAAGCATAATCCGGCGTATCGTCAGCGGTATTGCCTGCCGTGCCATCCGCCGCGTCCACGGTAGGAAGGGCGGTGGTGGGCTGCTCGCCCGCGTTCGGCACTGCAATCGGTTCGGTAACGGAAGTCTGTGCTTCGTCGGCGACGTTCTCGCTCGGCGTCTGCGGCGCGGTCTGCTGCGTGCCATCCTGCGGCTGGGCGATGTTCTGATCGCTATTATCTTCAGCCATTGTTGCTCCTTATTCGTCTCGCGGCATTCAACATGATCAGCAATCGTGCCGCTCGAACTGCTATCTAAGAGTAAAGATACCTGCTCTGGAAGTTTCCTGAATGTTTGTTGAAAGTAGCAATCGAATCGCTTGGCAGTTTGCTCCATACGATGCCACCGTCGACCGCCGATGGCGCCACCGCGGCAATCGGCGCTATCGCATACAGTTGAGAGCATGACAAGCTTGAACGAACCACAGACCGGCGCGGTGGCGCACGAGACCTCAGCGGCCAACGCGGCAGCCGGCGCAACGCACGACGCAGCAGGCAACACGACCAGCGCGGCATCGACCGAAAACCTTATTGAGCATCCCCGCGGCGCGGAACCCGGCAAGCCCGGCCGCCGCGACGCGTTCTACTTCGAGCAGAAAACCCGCCTGCCAGATGCGGCCGATGGCAAGGGCCGCGGCGGCGCGCGATACGGACGCACCGGCATCATCCACACCCCCCACGGCGACATCCACACCCCGGCGTTCGTGCCGGTGGCCACGCAGGCCGCGATGAAGGCCGTGCTGCCCGAAACCATGAAGGATCTTGGCGCGCAATGCCTGCTGTCCAACGCGTTCCACCTGTACGAACGCCCCGGCGAGCAGGTGCTCGATGAGGCCGGCGGACTGGCGAAGTTCATGAACTGGAACGGCCCGACCTTCACCGATTCCGGCGGATTCCAGGTGCTGTCGCTCGGCGCGGGCTTCAAGAAGACGCTCGCCATGGACGTCACCGGCATGAAATCGGACGACGTGATCGCCGAAGGCAAGGAGCGGCTCGCATTTGTGGACGAGGACGGCGTGACGTTCAAGTCGCCGCTCAACGGCTCGCTGCACCGTTTCTCCGCCGAAATCTCGATGGGCATCCAGCACAAGATCGGCGCCGACATCATGTTCGCCTTCGACGAGCTGACCACGCTGATGAACACCCGCGGATACCAGGAACGCTCCGTGGAACGCACCTACCGTTGGGCGCAACGCTGCGTAGCCGAGCACAAGCGGCTCACCGAAGAGCGTCTTGGCAAGCCGTATCAGGCGCTGTACGGCGTGGTGCAGGGCGCGAATTACGAGGATCTGCGCAGACATGCGGCCGAGCAGATCGCCTCGCTCGATTTCGATGGCGTCGGCATCGGCGGCGCGATCGAGAAGCGCATCATCGGCGACACCTGCGCCTGGATCTGTGACGCGATGCCGGAAAGCCGACCGCGTCACGTGCTCGGCATCGCCGCAGTCGACGACATCTTCGCCTGCGTGGAGAACGGCGGCGACACGTTCGACTGCGTGGCCCCCGCGCGTTGCGGCCGCAATGGTGCGATCTTCACGCGCCACGGCCGCTACAACATCAAGCGCGCGCAGTTCAAGCACGATTTCGGTCCGCTTGAGGAGGACTGCGACTGCTACACCTGCACGCACTATTCGCGCGCATACGTGGACCACGCGCTGCGCGCCCGCGAATTCAACGGTTTCACGCTGGCGACGATCCACAACGAGCATTTCTTCGTGAAGCTGCTCGACGATATCCGAGCATCGATCGACGGCGGCTATTTCAACGAATTCCGCGACGAGACACTCGCCAAGTTCTACGAGAACGGTTCGAAGGGCTGAGCCAGAGGAGCTGGATGGAAGTCGCGGGGCTTGAGCATTTGCTACGCAAACGCGGCTTTTTGAACAAAGGATGGCTCCATCGTCTGGAGGTCCACAGGGCCTCCTCCCTCCTCGCGTCGCACCGCTTTGTGCATTCGCTTTGCGAATACGGCGGTGCGACACGCCGATTTGTGCCACAGATAGTAAAGGTGTAAATTAGTCGATTGTCTGCGAGCGTGGCGGAATGGTAGACGCGCTGTCTTCAGGTGGCAGTGAGTGTATGCTCGTGGGGGTTCAACTCCCCCCGCTCGCACGGGCCGAAAAGGGCTGGAATCCAACGATTCCAGCCCTTTTGCTTTATCCAAAACGTATGAAATGTGACAAAAAAGTACTAAAAATGCGCCGAAAGCCCAGCTATCTCAGCAGAAACAGACAAACGGACATCCAAACCCAAAACCAGCACCACAAATGTCCGATTCCAGAAAACACAATCCGAATAACCAATTCGGCAGAATCGAACACATAGCCACCCAAAACCACACTTCACGTGACCGGTTGGAAAAACAGATACGTAACGCATTGCAGACCAATCCCATGCGTCCGATTCTGAAGAAAAACGAAATTCGCCGTACGACTTTTCCGCGCACGCAATCGCAAGCATTTCCCGGTATTTCACTGTGAGCATAACCGCGGAATGAGCAGGACACGGAAGAGTTGGGTGAAGTGAAAGGTCAAGGTCAGGAGCCCGGGAGGGTTCCGGATGCGGCAACGAACCCGGTCGCCGATCTCGCTGGATGGTGACGCCGCAGCGATAATCGCACGGCCGGCTGCCAAGCCGCATTACTCCGCGCACAGAACGCGCATTTGCTTAAGGAGTACCGATTATGGCAATGTTTCCGGCTTTGATGAATGACACGATGTTCTCCGATCTGTTCGACGATCCGTTCTTCGAGGGTTGGCGCAACATGGACCGCGCAGCCGCATGCGATCCGAACATGTCCGCAGGCATGATGAGCACCGATGTGCGTGAGACCGACAAGGGCTACATGGTCGACATCGACATGCCTGGCTTCAAGAAGGACGACATTTCGCTGGACCTGCAGAACGGCTATCTGACCGTTTCCGCGCATCGCAACAGCTCGCACGAGGACAAGGACGACAACGGCCGCTGGCTGCGTCGCGAACGCTACGCCGGCTCTTGCTCTCGTAGCTTCTACGTTGGCGAGGACGTGAAGGATTCCGACATTCACGCCAGCTACAAGGACGGCACCCTGTGCCTGGAAATGCCGAAGCCCGAAGCGCAGCAGCAGGTTGAGACCAAGCATCAGATTGCGATTGAAGGCTGATTTTCAGCTGCCGTACGTCATATTCGCACGTCGTAAGTCACGGTAATCGCTAAGCAAAGCGAAGCCGGACGCCCGTAAGTGGGTGTCCGGCTTTTTTGTTTGTCTGCACGCCGCCGCCCGAAAAGCAACGCCCGTCACGGCACTTAACGCACCAAAAACACCATGATGAGAATCATCACGAATCCAACCAAATCGGTCGGTTCGAACACCGCGTCCGTCCATGCCACCGCGGAAATCGTGGCCATCACCGGTTCGCTGGTGCCGAGCATGGTGGCACGCATCGAACCGACGCGCACCACGCCGGCCATGTACAGCCAGAACGCGCCGAATGTGCCGCCGATCACGGTGAACGCCATCAGCCCCACACCCAGCCAATCCAACTGCGGCGCCGTAGCCCACGGCCGCACGAACGGCAGCAGCACAAGCCCGGAAATCAGAAATGCGATGCCGTTGACGGTGAAGTTGCCCCAACGTTCGATGAGCTTGACCGGAAGAAACACCATGGCCGCCGTGGACGCCGCGTTGATAGCGCCCCAAATCAGGCCGACCAACGGCAGTTTCAGCGTGGTGAAGTCGCCGCCGGTCGCAATCAGCACGGTTCCCGCGAAGGCGAGCGCCACGCCGATGCCTTCCCGTACGCCGGGCAGTCGCCGCCCGCGCAGGCATACGACCCCCAAGACGAACAGCAGGTTCAGGCTTTGCAGCACGGTCGCGGTGCCAGAGTTGGTCCAGTTGATCGATTCGAGGTAGGCGACCTGCACCAGCAGCACGCATATGATGGCGGTGGCCAGCAGCCGCGGATATGATTTGCGATCGCGTAGCGCGCCGGTAAACAGTTTCGGCGTCACGACGGCCGAGCATGCCAGGAACAGCACGCCGGCTGCCAGTTCGCGCACGCATGCGAGCCACAGCGGCGAGGCGTGGTAGGTGCCCATGAGGATTTTGGAGACGGTGGCGTTGATGCCCCACAGCACGCCTCCGCACAGGGTCATCGCGATGCCGACGAGCAGATCCTTCGGCGTGCGCTCGAACGTCTTTCCCGCCATCGGCCGCTGTTCTCCTTTGCTCTCGCGTTCCCTTCCAACGCACACCATACACGGGTTTCTACGAATACGCGGGTTTCTGCGGATATGCGGGTTTCTACAGGCTGGCGTCAGGCGCGGCGAGGAAATCGAAGATCTTGTCCAGATACGGTCCAAGCACCTCGTTCGGCATGGAGAAGATCTCGTGCAGCGATTGCCCGTACCGCACTTTCTCGATCGATCCGCCGCCTTCGCGCACGCGTTCCACGAAATCGTCCTGCGGCCCGTTGAGCACCCAGATGTCGCGTCCGGCCTGGAAGAGCAGCATCGGGGTTTCGATCGCGCCGCACATGTCCGGCTTGAGTATGGCGCGGGACAGCGCCAGCGCCTGATACGCCCATTCGAAGGTCGCCGCATTGGTCTGACACGACACGTCGTCGCAGCGTTGCTGATGGAACCAGCGCACGCGCGCTTCGGAAGCGCCCTCATGTTCGCTGAGATCGAGGTCGGTCGAGAAATCGGTATGCCCGAATACGCGCGATTTGCCGAATCCCAGTCCGCACAGCATGCCCGTCGCGATGCGCGCCAGCCATGTCGGCATGCCGACGACGGGGGCGATCATGGGCGCGGACAGCACAGCCTTGTCGAACAGGGCCGGATAGCGTTCCAGCACGGCCGCGCCGATGCCGCCGCCCATCGAATGGCAGTACAGGTGCAGCGGTTTATCGCACGCGTATTCGCGCGCGACGCTATCGGCGAAGGCCGCGAGATCGGACACATACCGGTGCCAATCGTCGATCCACACCAGGCTGGGATTGTCCACGTCATGCACGGAATGACCGTGCCCGCGATGCTCGAGGATGCATACGGAATAGCCGGCCAGCAGGAAATACCATGCCATCTCGCTGTATTTTCGCGCGAATTCGGTGAATCCGTGCGAAATGACGATCGCACCGCGGAACACGCCCGAAGCGCCGTCCTCACGCAGCGCATCGAATTTGGCCGCGTCGTAACAGCAATAGTGCAACCGGCCGGGTTCGTCCAGTTTGGGCAGCGCGTCGCCGTTCCAGTCAACGGTGGCTGGATCCATCCAGCCTTCCGTCATGCAGGCGTCCAGCGCGGGCAGCACCTTGCTTTCCATTTCGGCGTCGTAATTCGCCTCGTCGAGCAGCCTAAGAGTCATGCTTTCATCATACGAATCCCACATGAACAGCCTTCAGAGCCCCACGCTTCGGCTCCACGGATCGAACGCGCCTCCTCACTCGTGGACGCGCTCCCCCGTACAATGTCGGTATGAAAATCATGTCATTGTGTGTGTCATTCGTCATGCTCTGCACCATGCAGCCAGCCGGAACGATGGCCCCTTCCAACGGGAAGGCTGCCATCTTCGCCGACGCGGCGAGAGGAACCGCATCCGCCATCATCGACTGCCCGCCGCCGCTTTACTGGCTGTGTGGAAAGTGAGCCATGCGATGAATCCCACGAAATCCGCAGCTCCCATACCAAAAATCCACCGTGTAGCGCTGGTCGACAACGATCCGCGCGCGTTGGAATCGCTGAGCCTTCTCATCGAAGCGAAGGTCCCCACGGCCTACGTGGTGTGGACGGCCACTTCCGGCGACGAAGCGATCGAACGTTGCCAGAGGAACGACGACAATCTCAACCTGCTTGTATTGGACATGTCCATGGAGGGCTTGCAGGGGCCGGCCATCTGCCATCGGATCCGTCTCATGGACAGGCATCTGCCGATTCTGGGCATCACCAGCTTCTCCATCAACAGCTACCGTAGCAGGCTGATGGAAGCCGGAGCGCAGGGACTGATCGGCAAGGAGGATTCCGATCAGCTGGCGAAGGCCATCGAGCGGCTCTGTGGAGGCAACGTTATGGAGGGATTCGAACCTCCCGCCCTGGCCAACGTGCGCATCAGACGCGAGGAGGAGACCTCACCGCGGCTCACCGTGCGCGAGGAGCAAATCATCTCCCTGTGCGCCGACGGCATGCTGGACAGGGAGATCGCCGAACGACTGGACATCTCCGAAAACACCGTGCGCAAGCATATGCAGGGCATTCTCAAGAAGCTGAACTGCAAGACGGCACGCCAGGCAGTGGCATTGTGGGTGAGATCGCATGCACGCTGAACCCACAAAACCCAGACCCGTAAGCGCCTTCCGCTCCTGGCACAGCCATATGCGTGCCGACCATCCGAAACTCTGGCATCCGATCCGCATAACCATCGTGGTCATCACCGTATGGTGGATCCTGTTCTGCCTGCTGCTCGCCCCGACCGACAATCCCGCGGCGATCGTCTGGACCATCATCGAAATCGCGGTGCTGCTGCTGTCCCCGTTCTTTCCGAAATCGATGTCGCTGCTGTTTCTGATCATGAGCCAGTCGGGACCTTGGCTCATACCCGGAGCCGACGTCAACTCGCTGCCGGGAATCCTTTACACGTTCGGCATGCTCGCCTACGAAACCAACAATCTCGTGGCGCTGCTGCTGCTCGCTTATTCCATAGGCGACCAGCTGTTCCGTCAACTGGTCCTTGACACGAGCCGCAGCAATCCCGTGGCCATCATCGCCATGGTCAGCCTGGTACTGATGCTCGGATGCGGTTTGCGATGGAACGCGACCATGACCGCCAGCCGCGCGGAGGCGGAGCAGGCGAAGACGCGATTACGGGAGATGGAAAGCCGCAACCACATCGCGGAAGCCATACACGACGCCGTGACGGGAGATCTGTCCGCCGCGGCTTTCGTCGCGCAACGTCGCATCGATGCATTGTCCGGCGGAGACGATGGCGATGGCAGCGCCTCGACGGATGGTGACGACGGCAAGAACGCGGACGAAAGACGCGATGAGCTCGACAAATGGACGCAGGTCAACGATTACATCCTGTCCGCCCTGACCAACGTGCATCGCGTCATCGACGAACTGGATATGGACGTCACCGTCCTTGAGGAGGATGCGGACGGCAAGGCCTTCTCCGACCTGCTCAAAGCCACGATGGCCGACGGCGACCGGCGTCTACGCGCGCTCGGCTTCGACATCACCTCGATCCTCCATGTGGCGGGCGGTGCGCCAAGCGCCTCCCCGAGCCTGGCCGGAATCGCCAATGATCTGCTTCGCGAGACCTACGCCAACATCGCGCGTCATGCCCAGTCCGGCAGCAAAGCCGACCTGTCGGTGATACTCAAGCCGAACGCCGTCGAAATCACGCAGATCAACCAGGAAAGAGCCTTCCCGACGGAGGGCATGCGTCCAGGAGGCCACGGCCTCGCGTATTTCGGCAAACAGCTCGAATCGCATGGCGGCAAACTCGAAACGACGCTTCACGACGGCGAATGGACGCTGTTCGCCTATCTGCCGATTCCGGTGCCCGAAACCCTGCCACCCCTTGCCGGACACCCCGAATCGTGACCGGCTCCGACGGTCGCGAGAAACGAAAGGGTACTTCAAAGGGTGCTACACAGATGTGGTACACCCTTACTTGCAGAGGTGCCCGTCACCGTCCTATCTTCCCTATTGAGAAGGGTTACGCGTCTCCCTGTGACCCGACAGATACTTGGCAGTCCGTCGAATCGCAGGGGGACGCGTTCTTTTTTTCTTCGGTTGTATCGGAACGTCAGTTCCGCCGGAACACCGTCAGACCAGCGCGTCGGCGAGGAAGTCGCGCTGCAGCAGCAACAGGTTGCGCGCCACCGTCTCGTCGTTGGTCATGTGCGTGATGCCGTTGAGCGGCAGGAACGTGTGCTTGCGTCCCGCGGCCATCAACGCCTGGCTCAAGCGCAGACTGTTGGCGATCGTCACGTTGTCGTCGGCGAAACCATGGATGAGCATGAGCGGACGGCTGAGCTTCGGCGCGTCCGCGATGATGCTGTTGCGCTCGTATGTGGTCGGATCGAGTCCCAGATACCGCTCAGTGTAATGCGTGTCGTACAGCGTCCAGTCGGTCGGCGGAGCGCCCGCGCAGGCCGCGGCGAACGTGTCGGGCGCGTCCAGCACGGCGAGCGCGGACAGGAAGCCGCCGTAGGACCAGCCGATCATCGCCACGCGGCCGAGGTCGGGTTTCGGCACGGCAACGCCGGTTTTGGTGGCGATCGAGGCGATCGCGTCCGGCAGCGCATGCACGGCGTCGACTTGGTCCTCAAGCGTCACGGCTTTCATGTTTTCGTAGATCGCGCGATCCCACTTCGGTCCGCGGCCGGTGGTGCCGCGACCGTCGGCGGTGACCACGATGTAGCCTTGGTCGGCCCACCATTGCGCATCCCAGTAGAAGGATTGGCTTTCCACGACCTGCTGGAAACCGGGGCCGCCGTAAGGCTTCATGAGGACCGGCAACTGGTCGGCATGCGCGTATGCGCTGTCCGCCGACGGCAGGATGACCGCCGCGTACAGGGCGCGTTCGCCGAGGCGGACGAATCGCACGTTCGGCATGAAACCGGGGGTTTCGGCGTGGTTTTCGATCGGCGAAACCACCATCGACATCATGTCGGCGGCGTCGACGCCATCACCATCACCGTCCGTCGTGCGCACGTTCATGCAATGCTGCATCTGCATCGCGGCATCGTCCATGCCACGGCCGGTCACCACGCAACCGTCGCCGGCGCGGCTCATCGTCCACTGTCCGGGAACGTAGGTGAGCGGCTCCCAGTCGCCGTCGTAACGGATCGAGACCACGTCGAAGCTGCGGGCGTCGTGATCGTCCGCGTTGGACTGCCACAGGAACGGCAGATCGGCGGCCGGCAGCAGTTCCGGCGTGCGCTGCACCACGCACAGCACGTCGTCGTCGGTCACGTCGAGCACTTCGCGCACCTGCAGGCCCTTGGGTGTGAATGGCGTGCCGTCCACGGTCAGACGGTTCGTGTCGGCGTCCATGTCGTTCATCGCGCACACGAGACGGCCGTCAGGCGTGTATGCGGGGGTGCCGGCGATCAGGTCGAGCCAGCAGTCGTTGCTATGTTCCTCAAGCACGCGCGTGGTGCCGGGTTCTTCGCCGGGCGCGTATTCGGGGATGGCGATGGAGAAGGTCTCCACTTCGCTGCCGTCCTCGTCGGTGAAGCCGTTTTCCGGCGCGCTCATGGTCACGATAGGCTCGCCCACGTGGACGGCGAGCACCTGGTCGTGCTGCTGAAGCCGGTCCTGCACAAGTAGCAGCGGCTCGTGGCCTTCGGTCCAGCTGACGGCGGCCAGGTATTCGTACGATTCGCGGTCCCATTCCACGTTGTGTGCGATGCCGCCGTAGTAGCAGCCGTCCGTATCGTAGCCGAGTTCCAGCAGCGTCAGATGCACGTCGGCGTTGGCCGTCATCGCCTGCGGATAGCGGCGGGCCTGCGCGGGTTTCGTCGGGTCGGCCGGGTCGGCGATGTACCAGGTCTGCTCGTGGGATGCGTCGAAGGTTTCGAAGAGCACATACTTGGAATCGGGCGACCACCAGAAGCCGTCGTAACGGTCCATTTCCTCACCTGCGGCGAATTCGGCGAGACCGATTTTCCATTCGCCTGCTTGCGATTCGGCCGCATCGCTTTGCGCGTCATCTTGCGTGCCGTCCTGCGTATCGGCAACGTCGTCAGCGTCGTCTTGCGGAACGGACGCGACGATGGACACCGCATCGCCCGCGTCTTCGCCTGCGTCCGTCGTGCCCGACACGTCCGCAAGATCGACGTCCACCAAATACGTGCCGGTCGTATACATGATGTGTCGTCCGTCGGGGCTGATGCGCGGGTTCAGCACCGGCTTGAATTCCGGTTCGTCGATGGCGATGCCGCGCGTCACGCCGGCCGCGATATCCGTCAGGAACAGCTGGCCGTTGATGGTGAACGTCACGCGGTTGCCGGCCGCATCGACCGAATAGCCGACGATGCCGGAACCACCTTCACGCGCACGTTCGCGGCGCGCCTTTTCCTCAGCCGGCACATCCTCGGCGTCGGCGTCAGCCAGCAGCGTACGCGGATCGGCAAGCAGAATCTCGTCGGTATCGCCATCGCTGCCGATCACGCTCATCCACAGGGAGGTGACGGTGTCCTCCGGACCATCCGAACGCAGGAACAGCGCACGCGAACCGTCGCCGATCGCGCGGGCGGAACGTGGCGCGCCGCAGGTGAATCGCAAGGTACGGGCCTTCAGCCCAGGAAACTCATCAATCGCATCATTCATACCTTCCAATCTACCGACCGTCACGCACCACTCGCCGCCAATAGCCCGGACGCAACCCCCTTCACATGAAATTTTTGCAAGCAAGTAGCCTTCGAATTGGCGCTCGGCGCGCTACAGCGTAGGATAGTCAAAGACAGAAAGGGACAAGTATGAGTGTTCTCGACCGATTTGAGAAGAGCGTGGAAGGCGCCGTCAACGGGGTTTTCGCGAAGTTCGGGTCTAAAGACCTGAAGCCCGTCGACCTTTCCAGCGCTCTGGAACGCGAGATCGACAAAGAAGCCATGCCCGTCACGCGCGATCGCACCGTAGCCCCGAACGAGTACCGTTTCAAGCTCAGCACTCCGGATTTCAACAACATCGTCGAGTGGGGCGCCGAAACGCTCGCCAATGAACTTGCCGACAACCTCACCCAGTATGCGAAGAGCCAGAACTACGCGTTCGTCGGCCCGGTCGTGGTGATCTTCGAAGAGGATCTTGAACTTTCCAAGGGCGATTACCGGCTTTCCAGCGAATCCGTGCAGGGCAACACCGTGCCGGTCACGACCGACGCGCAGACCGAGGATTGCCCGATGCTGGAGATCGGCGAGCACCAGTATCTGCTCACCGAGGAAAAGACCATCATCGGCCGCGGTTCCGATTGCGACATCGTCATCGACGACCCCGGCATCTCCCGTCGTCACATGGAGATCGACGTCACCGACAATGGCAACACCGTCATCGCCCGCGACCTGAACTCCACCAACGGCATGTACGTCGAAGGCCATCATGTTGAGGCGGCAACGCTGCTCGACGGCAACACGATCACCATCGGCCGAACCCGCATCCTGTACTGGGCCTCCTCGCAGGAGCAGGAGTAATCAGCCCCAACCCGGAGAGCCGCCTTTTATGCTCACTGAATTAACGTTTGCGATCCTCAAGTACGGGTTTCTCGTACTGCTCTGGATCTTCGTGGCCTGTACGGTACGTTCGCTGTACAGGGATATCGAAACGCTCAGCCCGCGCAAGTCGCGGGCTCATCGTCGTAAGGAGCGTGCCGCGCGCAAGGCCGTCGAATCGCCTGCGCCCGTAGCCGCCGCAGCCCCTTCGGCAAGCGCCGCAACCAATGCCAAACCAACTCTGCTGGTCATTATCGATGGCCCCCTTGCCGGCAGTTCCGTCCCTCTGGCCGGCAACACCATCACACTTGGCCGTTCCGCTTCGAACACCGTGGTACTGGATGATGAATTCGTTTCCTCCCACCATGCGCGCGTCTACACCGATCCCGCCACCGGCCGTTGGGCCATCGAGGATCTGGGATCCACCAACGGCACCGTCGTCAATCATCAGCGTCTGAACGCGCCGATGATTCTTGGCGCGCGCGTGCCTGTGCGCATCGGTGCGACCACCTTCGAATTGAGGTGACGTTTTTGCCGACTTCCACCGCTTCGCAACAATTGTTCATGTATTCCACCGTCGTCTCCGACGTGGGCACCGTGCGTTCCAACAACCAGGATTCCGCGTTCGCCGGCGAGCATCTCATCGCCATCTGCGACGGCATGGGCGGGCATGCCGGCGGCGACACCGCCTCCACCATCGCCATCCGGTCGCTGGCGCACATCGAACAGGACAATGTTGACGGCGACGTGCAGGTCGTCTCCCATATGATGGCGACTTCCGTCATGGCCGCGCACGACGCGATCGTCGGCAAAGCCAAACGTGAGCGTCGTCTTGCCGGCATGGGCACCACCGTCACGTCCGTGGCGCTGGTCGCCGGCTGCTGGGTATTGGCGCATATCGGCGATTCCCGCGCGTATCTGCTGCACGACGGCCATCTGGTCCGCATGACCAGCGACCACAGCTACGTGCAGCATCTCATCGACACCGGCCGTATCAGCGAGGCCGAGGCGCGCAACCATCCGCAACGCAATGTGGTGATGCGCGTGCTGGGCGATTTCGACATCGATTCGCGCCCTGACATCGCCATCCGCAAGGCGCATCCGGGCGACCGTTGGCTGCTGTGCTCCGACGGCCTGTGCGGCGTGCTGGAGGATTCCACGCTTGAAGAAGTGCTGTCCACCTGCGCCGATCAAGAGGAGTGCGCGCAGCGGCTCGTATCGATGGCGTTGCGTGCGGGCAGCACCGACAACGTCACCGCGGTGATCGCCGACGCGACGCTCGCGCTCGACGCGGACGCGTTCGACCTGCCGCATCAGACGCCGCTGATCGGCGGCGCGGCCAGCGCAAGCTTGGAAACCATCGCGGACATCGTCAACGAACCGGTCGCTTCCGCCCCGCCTCTGCGCGAAGGCAAACAGTCGCCGGCGGCGCGCGCCGCGGCCCTGCGCAGCGGCAAGGATCCCAACGAGGAGCCGAAACAGCCGGAACAGCGCGTCGCGCAGCCGTCGTCGGTCCGCGAAGACAATGGCGACCGTGTCAATACCGATACCGGGGAAATTCCGATTGTGCAGAAGCGCAACGGGCGTATTTCCGCCGATCCGAACGATCCGGAAGTCGCCAAGGCGATTCGCAACGAACATATCGAGGAACGTAAGACGAAACGGTCGCGCAAATTCCGCAACCGCATCATCACCATACTCATCATCATTCTGGTGCTGCTTGGCGTTGCCGGCGTGGGCGTGGGCACCTACCGTTGGAGCCAAACCAAGTACTACATCGGCGACAACAACGGCAAAGTGGCGATTTTCCAAGGCGTGCCGACGAGCATCTTCGGTGTCAAACTGTCACATGCCGTCACCGACACCAATATGAAGACCAGCGATCTGCCGCCAAGCTGGCGCGAACAGCTTGACCAGGGCATCTCCTTCGACACATACGGCGAAGCGAAAAGCCATACCCGTCTGATCAAAAAGCAGCTGAACGATGCGAAGCGCAAGCAAGAGGCGAAGCAGCAGGAGAAGGCCGAAGCCGAGCAGAAGGCGAAGGACGAAGCAGCCGCCAAGCAGAAGCAGCAGGAGGAAGCGGCGAAAAAGACCGCCGATCAGGCCGCGCAGACCAACAAGTCGGGCGGTGACAAGTCATGATCGCAACACGCTTGAGACAGCTTGGCATGCTGCTGTTCAGCATGCTGCTGTGCGCGGTGGCGTTCTTCCAGATGTTTGAACGCACCACGAACGGCTTCCCGCAAAACTATGTGTGGATGCTCGCGTTCGTAAGCGCGCTGTTCCTGACCGCCTGGGGTCTGCTGCTGCGATTCCAGCCGCACGCCGACCAATCGGTCATGTGCTGCGTGCTGGTATTGACGGGCATCGGCGTCACGATGATCGCACGCCTCGACCAAGACACCAAAACCACAGTGGCGTTCCGACAGTTGCTTTGGTTGGCGATCGCACTGGTGTTTGCCAACCTGCTGGTGGTGTTCATGAGGGATTACCGCGTATTGCGGCGATTCTCGTACGTCAGCATGGTGATCGGCATCGTGCTGTTGCTGTCGCCAATGCTGCCGGTGGTCGGTTCCGAACAGTACGGCGCACGCATCTGGGTGAAGATTCCCGGCTTGGGATCGTTCCAGCCGAGCGAATTCGCCAAACTGTTCCTGGCGTTCTTCTTCGCTTCGTATCTGTTCGACCATCGCGACCAGCTTGCCGTCGGCGGAAAGAAGATTCTCGGCATCCAACTGCCACGCATCAAGGATATGGGACCGATCATCGTGGTGTGGATCGTCTCCATGGGCGTTCTGGTCCTGCAGCATGATCTGGGCACGTCACTGATGTTCTTCGCCATGTTCGTGTCCATGCTGTACGTGGCCACCGGGCGTAAAAGCTGGATCGTCATCGGATTCATCGCCTTCGCCGCCGGCGCGGTGGCGGCGGCAAGCATCTTCAGCCACGTCGGCTCGCGTGTGGACGCCTGGCTCCACCCGTTCTCCGCGGCTCAATACAACAAGGAATACGGCGGCTCATACCAGCTCGTCACCGGCATTTTCGGCTTGGCTTCCGGCGGTCTGATGGGCACCGGCCTCGGTCAGGGCCACCCGTCGATCACCCCGATCGCAAATTCCGACTACATTTACGCGGCATTGGGCGAGGAGCTGGGATTGACCGGCCTGATGGCCATTCTCATGCTGTATCTGCTGATCATCGCAGCCGGCATGATCACCGCGATGAAAATCAAGGACGGCTTCGGCAAGCTGCTTGCGTCCGGCTTGGTGTTCACCATGGCCTTCCAGGTGTTCACCGTGGTCGGCGGTATCACGCTGGTCATTCCGCTGACCGGTCTGACGCTTCCCTACATGGCGGCCGGCGGTTCGTCGCTGATCGCAAACTACATGCTGGCCGCGCTGCTGATCGTCATCTCCAATTCCGCGAACAGGCCGGAATCCGAGATCGACAGCGACACATTCCAGCAGGAAGCCGTCAGGGTGTTGCGCGAACGCGAGCGGAACCGTCGTACCGAAATCGCCGGCAATACGCGTTCGGGTGCGGCGAAGGCTTCGGCCATCCCGGCCGTGCGGGCAAGCCATGCGGGCGCAGCCGGGCAAGCAGGTCATGCCGTGCCCGCCAATCGAACCAGCCAAGCCGGCCACACCAGCCAAGCCGGCCAGACCGATCAATCCAATCCGACGATTCCGATAACCGGAGTCCTGCCGACAATCGACCAGCAAGGAGCATCACATGAATAAGTCGCTCCGCCAGCTGTTCACCATCGTGGTGGCCTTGTTCGTCATTCTGGGCATGTCCACCACCATCATCATGGCCATCCGAGCCAACCAGCTCACCAACGACGCACGTAACGTCCGCGCGCTGTACCACGAATACGGCGCACCGCGCGGGTCCATTCTCGCCGCGGACGGATCGGTCATCGCAAAATCCGATCCTTCCAACGATTCGTTCTCGTACCAGCGTTCCTATTCCGCCGGCGAACTGTATGCGCCAGTCACCGGATTCTTCTCCATCAGCCAGCGTGGCTGGAGCGGCGTCGAAGCGTCCCGCAGCTCGCTGCTGTCGGGCCAGTCGGAGCAGCTGCTCTGGCAGCGGTTCAAGTCGCTGTTCACCGGGCAGGAGAACAAGGGCGCCAATATCGAAACGTCCATCGATCCGAAGATTCAGCAGGCCGCATACAACAGCCTCGGCAGCACGGATGGCGCCGCAGTGGCCATCGAGCCGAAAACCGGCCGTATCCTCGCCATGGTCAGTACGCCCAGCTACGACCCGAACCAGCTGGCCAGCCATGACATGAGCCAGGCGAACAGCAACTACGGCGTGCTGTCCCAGGACGCCACCAATCCGATGCTCAACCGCGCCACTTCGCAGCTGTATCCTCCGGGGTCCACGTTCAAAACGGTGGTGGCCGCCGCGGCTTTGGAAACCGGCCAATACCAGCCGGATACGCAGATTCCGGCAGGAGCAAGCTACACGCTCCCCGGCACCGTCACGCAACTGACCAACGCCGTACCGCAGGCCGACGGCGCTGACGGCAAGATCTCCATGGAGGACGCGCTGGCATATTCGTCGAACACCGCGTTCGCCCAGTTGGGCGTGTCGTTGGGCGACAACGCCGTCTCGTCCATGGCCAAGAAACTTGGTTTTGACAGCCCGATCACCGTGGACGGTTCCGATTACACCGGAACCCCGTGGGTGTCGGTCACGTCGAAGTTCCCCACCGACATCAACGACGACAAGCTCGCATTGGCGTCTATCGGCCAGGGAGACACCGTGGTGACACCGTTGCAGAATGCTATGGTGGCCGCCGCCATAGCCAATGATGGCAAGCTTATGCAGCCCACGCTGGTCGACCGCGTGCGTTCCGCCGACTTGTCGGTCATTTCGCAGACCAAGCCCACGGTCATGTCCCATGCGTTCAGTGCGGATACGGCCAACAAGCTCACCCAGATGATGGAGGCCGTGGTCACCAAGGAGAACACGAATCTGGCCATCAACGGCGTGCAGGTGGCCGTCAAGACGGGTACCGCGCAGATTGGAAACGGCAATACGTCCATCGACGGCTGGGTGATCGGATTCGCACCGGCGGACGATCCGAAGATCGCGGTGGCGGTCGTGGTGCATAACGTGGACCTGTACGGCTCGTTCGCGGCAGGACCGATTATGAAAGCAATGATGCAGGAGGCGCTGGCAGAATGAAACTGGTTGAAGGACAGCTCATCCACCGACGCTACAGGTTGGATTCCCGCCTGGCCCAAGGTGGTATGGGTGAAGTGTGGAAAGGCTATGACATCCAACTTGGACGTCCGGTGGCCATCAAGGCGCTACGTGGCGATTTGGGCGTCACCCAGGAGGCCAAACTGCTTCGTCTGCGCGCGGAAGCCCATAATTCCGCCAATCTTGCGCATCCGAACATCGCTGCGCTGTTCGAATATTACGAGCATGACGGCATCGGATTCCTCATCATGGAATACGTGCCGAGCAAGTCGCTTGCAGACCTGTACCACGAGCAGAACGGCCCGATGGACCCGATCAAGCTGCTGCCGATTCTCATTCAGACCGCACGCGGCCTGTTCGTCGCGCATTCCCATGGCGTGATCCACCGTGACGTGAAGCCGGCGAACATCATGGTGTCCGATTCCGGCGAGGTGAAGATCACCGACTTCGGCGTCTCCTACTCCACCAACCAGGAGCAGATCACGCAGGACGGCATGGTCGTGGGCACCGCGCAGTACATTTCCCCGGAGCAGGCGCAGGGCAAGCATGCCACGCCGCAATCCGATATCTATTCGCTTGGCGTCGTCGCCTACGAGGGCCTGTGCGGACACCGTCCGTTCACGGGCGCCACACCGGTCGACATCGCCGCAGCACATGTCAATAATCCGGTTCCGCCGCTGCCCGACACCGTCGATGTGCAGTTGCGTGAATTCGTCATGTCGATGTTGGCCAAGGACCCGCTGGACCGTCCGAAGGACGCGCTGGTGGTGTCACGCACCCTGTCCCGCATCGAACGCCGTCTGCTCGACCAGCAGACGCAGCTGGCCGACACGATGGTCGTCTCTTCGGGAGGAAGGCTTCCCCGACGTGTGGTCAGCAAACCCCATATCTCCGTGAGCAATGATTGGAAGGAACAGGGATGAACATCAACATGCCTACCTCTCTGGCCGGGGGCCGTTATCAGCTCGGCCAACTCGTCGGCCGTGGCGGCATGGCCGAAGTGCATGTGGCGACCGACACGCGTCTGGGGCGTACCGTCGCCGTCAAGATCATGCGCGCCGATTTCGCCACTGACAGCATCTTCCTTGAGCGTTTCCGCCGTGAAGCCCATTCCGTCGCGCAGATGAACAACCCGAACATCGTGAACATCTACGATTCGGGCGAGGAAACCGTCACCACGGAAACCGGCGAGATCGAGCATCTGCCGTATCTGGTGATGGAGTACGTCAAGGGTCAGACCCTGCGTGACATCCTCAAGGTGAATGGCGCGCTGAGCCAGCGCGACGCCGAGCAGGTGATGATGGGCGTGCTCAACGCGCTCGAATACTCGCACCGCATGGGCATCATCCACCGCGACATCAAGCCCGGCAACATCATGATTTCCGAGCAGGGCGTGGTCAAGGTCATGGACTTCGGCATCGCCCGCGCGATCGACGATTCCGCGGCCACGATGACGCAGTCGCAGGGCGTCGTCGGCACCGCGCAATACCTGTCTCCGGAGCAGGCGCGCGGCGAAAGCGTCGACATGCGTTCCGACCTGTATTCCGCCGGCTGCGTGCTGTACGAAATGCTCACCGGCCGGCCGCCGTTCACCGGTGATTCGGCGGTGGCGATCGCCTACCAGCATGTGTCGGAAGTCGCCACTCCCCCAAGCACGATCGTGCCGGGCCTGCCGAAGATGTGGGATTCGATCTGCGCGAAGGCGATGGCCAAGGATCGGCAGAACCGTTACGCCACCGCTTCCGAGTTCAAGAACGATCTGCTGACGTTCATGAACGGCGGTGTGCCGATGGCTGCCGCGTTCAACCCGTTGACCGACCTGACCAACATGAAGGCCCGCAAGCAGGCCGAAATGGATGCCGCCACCGTGCCCATGGCGCCGGCGACGGATGCGCCGACGCAGGCGTTCAATCCGGTCACCGGCCAGTTCGAGGCCGTGCCGAATCCGAATGGCGGAGTCGAAACGAAGACCCGTGCGGAACAGCGTGCCAAGGCCGCGCAGGAGCGTAAGAAGAAGCAGATCATCATCGCTTCCGTGGTCGGCAGCATCGTTGTTTTGCTGGCCGTCATCGGTATTTTCTTCGCGTTGAACGGGCATAAGAACACTGCGGATCTGGTGTCCGTGCCGGACTTCACCGACACGTCGAACATTTCCCAGGCGCGTGTGGAAGAACAGCTTAAGGCCCTTGGTCTGAAGCTTGACGCCCGTGACGATGCCACATCCAGCCAGCCAAAGGGCACCATCACCAAGCAGAATCCGCAAGGCGGCAAGAAAGTGGCGAAGGGCTCCACGGTCTCCGTGTGGTTCTCCACTGGCCCACAAGCGGTCCCTGTTCCGGATGTGTCCGGCAAGACCCAGGAGGAGGCGAAGAGCATCCTCGAGGCCGCCGGATTCAAGGTAGGCAACGTCAAGACCGTGGATAACGCCACCATTGCGAAGGATCAGGTGGTGAACACCGATCCGGCCGCGAATTCGAAGCAGACCAAGGGCACCATCATCACGCTGTACATTTCGTCCGGCATGACCAAGATTCCGGATGGTCTGGTAGGCCAGGCCAAGGATTCGGTCATCGCGCAGCTCAAGCAGGCTGGTCTGACGCAGATCACCATCGAAAGCGAGTATTCCGATTCGGTGCAGTCCGGTGCAGTCACCCGCATCGATCCGGGTTCCGGCAGCACCGTCGAAATGGGCACCGCGGTGACCATTTGGGTGTCCACCGGCAAGCAGCAGGTGAGCGTGCCGTTTGTTACCAACTCCACACTTGCCGAAGCAAAGAGCATTTTGGAGGCCGCCGGATTCCAGGTAAGTGTCAACGGGCCACAGGACGACGATGCGACCGTCGTGTCGATGTCTCCGAATGGCGGCAGCCAGGCCGACAGCGGATCGACCATCACGCTGACCACCAAGAAATCGTCCAGCGACACGAACAACACCGACACGAACAACAACGGCAACACCAACAACCAGCAAGGCAACTAATAATTCAGGGGAGGAAGCGGCTCGACGCCCCCCTTCTTTCCCTCAAAAAACCAAAAGCAGCCAAAGGCAGCACAAAAAGCCAAAGGAGCTTTGCTTCCCGCAGGTCCTGTTCACGACCGTAAGCTTGGCCGAACGGCCTTGAGTGTGTCGTGAACAGGACCTGCGGGAAGCAAAGCGGCGCCGCAAGCAAGCAACGCTGCGAGCCAAACAGCAGCCATCACCCATCACTCATTCATCGCAAAAAATCGCAATTCAGCAAGCTCAAAAAAGAAAACTACTCGCTCACCTTAGGCTGCAATCCAATCGACTTCTCTACCGCCGACTCCTGCCCGCACACCTTAAGCCAGTTCGCCAACAGCCGATACCCGTCCTGGGTCATGACGGACTCCGGATGGAACTGCACCGCGTACATCGGCTTGCTGCGATGCTTGATGCCCTGCACGATGTGGTCGCCCTGCGTCCACGCGGTCACCACCAGATCGTCCGGCACGGACTCCGGTTCCACTGCCAGGGAATGGTAGCGCGTGGCGGTCATCGGATTGGCCACGCCGTCGAAGATCTCATCGTCGATATGCTCAACCTGGCTGGTTTTGCCATGCATGATGGTCGGCGCGTGGCTCACGGTGGCACCGAACACTTCGGCGAGCGCCTGCATGCCGAGGCATACGCCGAACATCGGCTTGTCGAGCTTCGCGCACAGGCGGATCATGTCCTCGCTGGCGCCGGATTCGGCCGGAGCGCCGGGGCCGGGAGAAATCAGCACGCCGTCGTATTCGTCGATCACGCCCGGCTGGGACGGGTCGATCGCGTCGTTGCGCACCACGGTCACCGTGGCGCCGAGCGTCTTGAGATAGCCGACGATCGTATAGACGAATGAATCGTAATTATCTACCACCAGAATGCGTGCGGAATCGGTCATCATGCTCCAATCAACGTTTGAACAGCAGTGTACGTGCGTTCCGTGCCGCAGCAACGTCCGCGTCTCACGCAGCGGCAGCCTTTAGATGGCCGTGTAGTTCGACATCTCCTGCAACATCGGAATAGTCGACGCGGCCCACGGGAACAGCCATTCGAAGCACGATGCGGCCGCTGCGAAAACCAGCAGCAGCACCAGCAGCAGGCGGATCGGCAGCACGCCCGGCTGCAGTCGCACCAGGCTGCCGTACAGGCTGAAATCGGCCTTCTTTCGTCTTCCTGCGCGCACGTCGGCGAGATACGGCCATCGCCAGGCGACGGCGGCGGAAATAAATATGATCACGTATGCGGCGAGCGCGCCGAAGATCCACGGTTTCAGCGTATCGATCGACGACAGGAACGACGGCTGTTCGTTGTTGACGAATTTGACTGTGCCGTTGGCGTTTTGGGAGGCCAGTTCCTGTGGGATGCCGTCGGCGACCTTCGCCCAGTAGGAGAATTCGGCGTAGCTGATCCAGCGGTGCGTCGGCGTGGAGTATTTCGGTTCGCAGGTGGTCATGGTCAGCATGCGTTTGGTCGGTGCTGCGCCGGGGTTTTCGGGGTTGGCCGCCACCACTTCGGTCTGTGTCGGCAGCACGATTTTGTAGCTGGTGTAGTGGTACACGTACCAGTAATCCTGCGTGCGGACGATGATCGGGTCGCCTTCCTGCAGTTTGTCGACGTCGCCGAGCGGCTGCCCGTAGCCGTTGCGGTGGCCGGCGAAGGCGAAGTTGCCGACCTGGCCGGGCATCTGCGAATCCGTGTAGTGGCCGAGGCCGTGCTTGTTGAGCTGTGTCAGGTCCGTGCCTTCCACCAGGTTGCGCTGCCATTGGCTGCCGAATCGCGGTATGTAGATTTGGGCGATGAGTTCGCCTTCCGTGGCGCTTTGCGGCTGTACAGGCGGGTCACCCTGCTGTGCCTTCGCCACGGTGACGTTGCCGGACTTTCCTGGATCAGACCAGGATACGGATTGGCGGGTTTCGATCTGGTTATGCTCCGACTGCACGCCCGTCCACCACATCTGCCATGCGATGTACAGCGCGCAGATGGCGGCGGCGGTCAGCATGAGTTCGGCGAGGATGCCGAGTATCGTCCACAGCGCGCTTTTGGTGCGTCCGCCACGGCTTGCCACATGTTTCATCGATTGTTATTTCCCCTCTTGCGAGTCGCCGTTCTTGTCGTTTTCGAGCGCTTTCGCATACTGCAACGGCTGCTGCAACGCGTCGGTCGCGTCGAAATGCAGTTTCGTTTTCTCGTCGACCTGCCATCCCAGGCCGAACGCGCTCACGTACTGCTTGTAGATGGACACTTCCTCGGAATCGTCGAGCGCTTTTCTCATGCCCTCCACTGGTCCGATCGCCGAGATTTTGAACGGCGGCGAATACTTCTTGCCTTGCAGCAGCAGCACGTTGCCGGAGCAGCGCACGGCGGAGTTGAACAATACGCGCTGGTCCATGATCTGCATGGATTCGGCGCCTCCCGCCCACAGCGCGTTGACCACGGCTTCGATGTCCTGCTGGTGCACCACGTAATCGTTGATGTTGGCGCTGGATCCGTTGGCGTCGACCATGTTCTCCCATAGCGGCGAATCGTCGAGCGTCACCACCAGTCCCGGGCCTTCCACGGCGGGGAGCATGGTGCCGTTGCCGGCGCTTTCGCTGTCTTGCGATCCGTCGGCGTTCTGGCTGTCGAGTGTTTTGCTCAGATCGTTGACTCTGGTGCTCAGCGCATCGATTTCGGACCGTAGCGAGTTCACTTTTTTCACGCGCTGTTCCACGAGTTCGGCGGTATCGTTGCTCACCACCACGGAACGGTTGACGCGCAGGTTGGTGGACAGCAGGAATCCGGAGAACAGCAGCACGAGGAACGCCGCGACGCCGGCCGCCTTCGACCGTTTCGCGCTGTGCTTTCCGGTATGCTTCGCCATACGCGCCTTTCCAAACCTGCCTGAATCCGCCGGGTTTCACTGAACAATTGTCCTGATTTTGAACAGTTTTACGCCGTGAGTTCGCCGCTTTCGAGTCTACCCACTATTATGACTTTTAGCCTATTAAAGGAGACTATGCTGATGGCTGACGAAGAGCTGCACGAAACCACCGCGGATGACCAGAAGGATCTGCAGTCCGCCGACGACACCGCTGCCGTCGAGGAAATCACCGAAGATGTCGTCGACAAGACTTCCGTTGACGAGGACCAGTCCGACGATGACGATCTCGATATTCCTATGGACCGTGTCGAAGCGGTGCTGAACGCCACCGTTGATAAGGATTCGCTGTCACCGCAGATGCAACGCATGATGAACCGTCAGGCGGAGAACACCCGCCGTGTGGAGGAAAGCATCAAGGGCACCAAGTCCAACCCGCGCTGGTTCGTGCCGCTGTTCTGCGCGCTGATGATCATCGGTCTGGTGTGGGCCGTGGTCTACTACCTGACCACCGATTATCCGATTCCGCACATCGGCGCTTGGAACCTGGCCATCGCGTTCGCAATCATCATGGTCGGTTTCATTATGACCATGTGGTGGCGCTGAGTCGGTTTTCTCCGTTTCGCCTATTCCATCGAGGCTTATTCAAAAGACGCCGGGTTCTTTGCGATCCGGCGTCTTTTTTCACCGCTTCATCCGCTTCATCCACTTTGCTTACCGCGTCTGCATCGCCCCGCTTCAGCTTTAGGAAAAGCGGTTTCCTGTCAAGTGGAAAGCCGCCGCTTACCCGCCGATTATCTGCTGATTTTTGCCGTCCGAATCAGCACGTGGTCGCCGCCTTGCATGGTGGTGCCGAACAGGTAGGCGTCGCCGCCGTCGGCGAGCTTGAGTTTCTTGCGCAATTGCGGCGCGGTGAGTGGGAAATTACGCACGGCGATGTTGGCACGGTCCAAGCCGGACAGCAATCGCTTCAGCTCCTTCTTGCCCATACCGCCGATCGTTTCGATCGCAAAACCGCGCCCCGGAAAACCATCGACCGGCTCGTCCGATACGAACAGGTGGCTGCTCGGGCCGATTTGCACCGCCCCGAATCGCGCTTCCACCACGTCGAAGCAGCCGGCCTTCATGATCGACGCGTTCGGCTCGTACAGGTAACGCAGCTCGTGCGGCAGCGGCGCGTCCCCGATGCGCAGGCCGCGCGTATAGGCGGCCGCATCGTAGCCGAGCCGCTGATCGTCGTTCACGCAGTACACGTGCGGCGCACGCGTGTCTGCCGCTGCGACATCGGACGTTGCCCCGGCAGCCTTGCCGTCCAGCACCAGCAGCAGTTCCTTGCATTCGTTGCCGGTGGAGACGATGTGCACTTCGGCCACAGTGCCCGCGAAATCGTCGACCGCCTTGCGCCAGTCGAGCATCGGCGACAGTTTGATCATCACATATCGCGCCTTAGCCAGCAGCAGATCGCGCAGCGCCAGCGCGTCGGGCGTGCAGTCCTCGATCGCGTAGGTGCGGGCGCCGTGCTCGTCGCGGCGGGCCGGGTCGATGTAGATCAGCTGCGCCGGCTCCATCGCACGTAGGTATTCGACGCCGTCGCCGCACACCACCTGTGCTTGCGTGAGGCCCAGCGCCGCCATATTGTGCGCGGCCAGCTCGCACAGGTGCGATTGGCGTTCCACGTACGTGGCGTGACCGAATCCGCGGGCGAGATATGAGAAATCGACGCCGAATCCGCCTGTCAGGTCCGTCATGGTCGCGTCGTTGGCCGTCTGTCCCGCCGATTGCGGCAGAGATCGCAACAGACGCCGGGCGATTTCGGCCTTGTATTGCGCTGTGAACTGCGATGAGCACTGTTCCATGGAAATATGCGCGGGATAGACGATATCCGCGCAGGCGGCCCATTGCGGCAGTTTGTTGCGGGCGATTTGCCAGCCCGCGATCTGGTCGAGCGCGGCCGGCAGGTCGAGGTCCGCCGTCCGTTTGGTTTTGAGCGCCAGGTCACGCACGTCTTCATTGCGATGCGCCTCGGCGAAGGCGCGCGTCACGTCGTTGAGCAGTGGTCCGTCACTCATGGTTCCTCTCCCCTTCTTCGCAAGTATCTGCCATGTCGCACGCATATCGTCGCACGCGTATCCTGCGTCCGTGGCGCATCGGTATTGCGTCCTTGTCGATTGCCTTCGTCATCTTATCTTTCCTGTGGATAACAAGTGGACAAATGTGGATGAATGTGGATAACGCCCATATTTTGTGCCTGAGTCAACGTCGCACCACGAAATATCGGCGGCGATTTTCCCCATTTTTGTGGGGTGTGGATATCGGTTATCCACAATTTTCACATAGGAAATTCCTTATGTTCCGCCATTTTGTGAATATCCTTGTGGATAATCCACCACGTTATCCCCGACTTACCCACAGGTTTGACCTCACTTATCCACAAAGTTATCCACGGATGTGGAAAACTACATGTGTGTAGTTCCCGCATTACTGGTACAGAAGTGACATATGCATCAGCGGATTGCCGGCGTTGCATCCCACGATGATCGCCACGACCACCACGAACACCGTGATGCCGTACACCGTGGTGCGCCACGTCAGGCTTTTGCCGCGGAACGCATGCAGGCCGGTGACCAGCAGCCACGCAAGCACGCCGCCGACGATGAATCCGCCGACATGCGCCTGCCATGCAATGCCCGGCGTGATCACCGGCATCAGGAAGTTGATCAGCATCCAAATCAGCATCGAACGAATATCGATGCCTATTCTCCTGTACACCACCAGAATCGCGGCGAACAGGCCGAACAGCGCGCCGGACGCGCCATATGCGGCGGTCATCCATCCCGACGGCGAGCACACGGCCCACACCATCAGTCCGGCGCCGCCGCCCAATCCGGACAGCAGGTACAGCGCAAGATACGGCCAATGCCCCATCATGCGTTCCAGCACGGGCCCCACGCACCACAAAGTAAGCATGTTGAACAGGATGTGCCACAGCGAGGTCGGCTGGTGCAGGAACATCGAGGTGATGAAGGTCCACGGGTGCCGGACGGCCGTGGCGGGCAGCAGCATGCCGGCGTTCACGAACGCGTTGCCGCCTTCGGGCCAGACGAGGAAGAGAACCGCTTCGATGGTCCACACCACAATGCAGATCGCCATGATGGCGGTGGTGATGACCGGGTCGCCGTTGCGCCACCGGTATCGCAGCGATCGGGCGGAGAACAGATCCTTGAACGATGGGGAATCGGGAAACAGACTGAATCGTTGGTATGCCATAGCTCAACACTACCGGCACATGCGGTATTTTCCGGCGCGTAAATCCACCCAATCGACACATTCCACGAATTAAGATAGGGAACAGAGCTGGCTTGAACGAGCAGGTCAGCCAGTGTTTGGAAACCTTGAAAGGAGCCGTCATGGAGAACAAGTCTTCTAACGGTTGGAAGTTCTTCGCACTGCTCTTCGGAGCTTTGCTTGCTGGCGTCGTCGGTCTGTACATCTACAAGCAGCAGAATCCCGACTATGACCCGTGGGAGGAACCGTGGGAGAACAGCTCCTCGCCGGTCGACCTGGGCCTGACCAAGGACGCCGAGCCGGAGGCCGACGCCACTGCCGCCGCTCCTGCCGCTGAGCCGGAAGCCGCCTGATTTCGCCTTTTCCGGCGCACCTATGCCGCGTTGGGTTTGTTGCTTCGCCCTGTATCTTGCGATACAGGGTTTTTCTTTTGCTTTTGCGATTGCGATTGACTTGCGGCCTTCCGTCGTACTGTCGCTGTATTGCCACGTACGTCCGGCACGTACATTCGGGCACTACCGGCATACGCAATCGGACATGCGAAAAACATACGAAAAGGCCCTTGGAAAATCCCAAGGGCCTTCGTCGTCATCACTATCCGCCCATTGCGAAACGGACGGAACGGAAGCGATCATGCGTGTGTCGGCGATGCCGGCGACGTTTCATGACCGCTTCATAATCACTTGAGCGGACCGGTGTGCCAGATGCGCTCGAGGTAATCCTCGATGGAGCGGTCGGAGCTGAAGTAGCCGGAGTTGGCCACGTTGAGCACGGCCATGCGGCTCCACTTCATCGGATCGCGGTAGGTTTCCTCGATCTGGGCCTGGATGTCCATGTACGCGCGGAAGTCGGCGAGCGTCATGAAGTAATCCTTGTTCAGCCAATCGTTGACGAGGTCCTTGTAGGTGTCCTTGTCGCCGTCAGAGAAGGTGCCGTCGGCAACCATATCGATGGCGGCCTTGAGCTGCGGGTCCTTCTCGTAGTACTCGCGGGACAGACCCTTGGTGTCGTAGCCCTTGGCGTACAGCGCGGAGACTTCCGGCTCGGTCATGCCGAACAGGAAGAAGTTCTCGGCGCCCACGCGCTCACGGATCTCGACGTTGGCGCCATCGAGGGTGCCGACGGTCAGAGCGCCGTTGAGGGCGAACTTCATGTTGCCGGTGCCGGAGGCTTCCTTGCCGGCCTGGGAGATCTGCTCGTCGAGGTCGGTGGCCGGGATGAGGTTCATGGCCAGCTCGATGTTGTAGTTCCACGGGAAGTAGACGTTCAGCTTGCCCTTGACGTCCGGGTCGTTGTTGATGACGCGGGCGACGTTGTTGATCAGCTGGATGGTCTGCTTGGCCAGGTAGTAGCCCGGAGCGGCCTTGGCGCCGAACACGATGGTGCGCGGCATGATGTCGTCGGCGGAGACCTTGCCGGACTTGATGTCGGCGTAGTCGGCGATGACGGACAGGATCTTCAGGGCCTGGCGCTTGTACTCGTGCAGACGCTTGACCATGGTGTTGATCATGGTGTTCGGGTCGATGTCGAAGCCGTACTTGCGCTTGGCGAAGTTGGAGAAGTCGACCTTGTTGGCCTGCTTGACGGCGGCGAACTTCTTGACGAACTCGTCATCGTCGGCCAGCGGGATGAGGCCCTTGAGCAGTTCGAGGTCGCTCAGCCACTTGTCGGTGCCCAGGCCCTCGGTGATGAGATCGGACAGACGCGGGTTAGCCAGCTTGATGAAGCGGCGAGGGGTCACGCCGTTGGTCACGTTGGTGAACTTGTCCGGATACACGTCGGAGAAGTTCTTCAGGGTGACGTCCTTGAGCAGCTGGGAGTGCAGCTCGGCCACGCCGTTGACGTGGGAGCCGCCATAGGTGGCCAGGTAGGCCATGCGCACGGAGTCGCCGGTGTAGATGGCCATGTCCTTGATGGTCTCCTCGGCAACGCCCTTGGCCTTGAGCTCGGCCTCGAACTGGTCGTTGATCTTCTCGATGATTTCGAGGTGACGCGGCAGCAGTTCGCCGATGAGCTTGGACGGCCACACTTCCAGAGCTTCCGGAAGCAGGGTGTGGCAGGTGTAGTTGAAGGTCTTGTTGGTAATTGTCCAGGCGGTGTCCCAATCGTAGCCATACTCGTCCATGAGCACGCGCATGAGCTCCGGGATGCCGATGACCGGGTGGGTGTCGTTGAGCTGGAAGGTGATCTTGTCCGGGAAGGTGGTCAGATCCGGCTTGTCCTGGCCCGGGTAGAAGACGCGGATGGCGTCGTGGATGGAGGCGGACACGAAGAAGTACTGCTGCTCGAGACGCAGCGCCTTGCCCTGCGGGGTGGAGTCTTCCGGGTACAGGATCTTGGAGATGTTCTCGGCCTCGACCTGCGGCTTGACGGCGTCGAGGTACTCAGACTTGTTGAAGGTGAGCAGGTCGAACTCGTCGTAGCTCTTGGCGGTCCACAGGCGCAGGGTGTTCACGCGGCCGGAGGCGTAGCCCGGAACCATGTAGTCGACCGGGACGGCGCGCACGGACCAAGCCGGCTTCCAGACCTTCTTGCCGTTCTCCTCGACAACTTCGCCGCCGAAGGAGACCTTCTGATCGCGGTTGTAGTCGATGTGGCCCCACGGCTCCTCGTTGGCCAGCCAGTAATCCGGGGTTTCGATCTGCTTGCCGTTCTCGTCGAATTCCTGCTTGAAGATGCCGTACTTGTACTGGATGCCGTAGCCGAATGCCGGCACGCCGAGGGAGGCGAGAGAGTCGATGAAGCAGGCGGCCAGACGGCCCAGACCACCGTTGCCCAGGCCCGGCTCGTATTCGGCGTCGATGACTTCCTGCGCATCGAAGCCGAGAGCTTCCACGGCCTTGTCGAACTGATCGGTCAGTCCGGCGTTGAGCAGCGCGTTCTCCAGCTGCTTGCCCATCAGGAACTCGGCGGACAGGTAGCCGACGGCCTTGGTGTTGCCGTTGACCATGTCGGCCTGAGTCTTCATCCAGGAATCCACGAGATGGCGACGTACTGCGGCGGACGCGGCGACGTACACATCAGCCGGCTTGGCCTGCTCGACGGTGACGCCCTGGGTGTACTTCAGCTGCTCACGGATTTCGTCAGCGAACTGTTCCGCGGTGACCGCGGACTTCGGTGCGGTAATTTCAGTCATTGATTGACTCCCTTTGACGGATATTCTCCAGGAACATTATGCCTTACCCCAGCGTCCTTGCATTTGCGGCCGCATGAACACCAAGTAACATCATGCATACGTTCTCATGTACAGCATACTACGTAATCATAAAAAGACGAAATTCCTAGCAATCATAAGCCGGCATTCGTTTGCAAAAAACATTGCAAAAACTGCAAACGCAACGTATGGCGCCCATTAAGCGAGGGCACCACAATCGCAGGAAAATCGCCCCTCAAACCCCTATTTAGTTACGACTACATCGTTTGCAAAGTTCCATCATAGTCGTTTGCGGGCTGCACAATACCGGTATGGCTGTCATACGAGAACAAGACTTGGGCAAAGGACGCGCCGCCTTCGAACAGTGGCAGGACGCGGCGCACAACATTTTCAGCGAGCAGCTGCCGGCCGATGACGACGCCGCTTTCGATTTCCGGCTCAACTTCTCGCCGCGTCTGCCGCGCCAGCTGTGGGCGATGGCGGTGCGCTACTCGCTATACCTGCTGGAAAAGAAGGCGCCGGGCGAAGGCGTGGAGGTGCGCGTGGCACCGTGGGGCGCCATCAAGATCCTCGACGGGCCGGCGTCCAATCCGCACAATCTCACGCCGCCGGACGTCATCGAACTGGACCCCGACGTGTGGATGAGGCTCGCCACCGGCATCACCAGCTGGGACGAGGAAAAGGACGCCGGGCGCATCACCGCCGTCGGCGAACGCGACGATCTGAGCGGGTTGCTGCCGCTGGCATAGGAATAGGTCGCGGCGCGGCGCGACCTGCGATGGTTGGCGGGACGAGCACGACAATCGCCCGACAATCGAAATCGAAATAATAAAAAATGGCCCGCGGTTGAAACCACGGGCCATTCGTTGAAAAAAATCTGTGCAGTCAGTACTGCTTCTTCGGCTTCAGCGCGCTGGGCACCGGCATCGGGATGGGCTTGTGCGGCTTCGGCGTGGCCTTTGCCGCCGGAAACTCGCCACTCGTGGCCTTCGCCGCGGCTTCCGCGGCCCACTTGGCGTATTCGTCAAGGTCATCGGCGGAATCGGAAGACGTTTGACCGTCCCCAACGGTCTCATCTTCGGCGTCCACATCGTGAGAATACTTGGCTTCGATATCGGCAAACGGGTCGAAGGAACCAGAACCGGGCTCCTGCGCACCGAGCTCCTTGGCAAGCTCATCGTAATCGGTGTCGGTGGTCAGGTACTTGAGCTTTCGGGCTATTTTCTGCTGTTTGGCTTTCTGACGTCCGCGGCCCATCTGACCCCCTGAAATTACTGTGCTATCAATTCATCAAACAAGAGAGTACCACTTATTGCGCATTATTTCGTTGTCGGCTCAGACTTTTACGATAAAATCGTTGATTTTCTTAAGAAAAGGACACGTATGACGGACGAAACCCAGGAGCAGCAGATCACTGCTGTCGGCAATGAAATGAGCGCGAGCTTCCTCGCCGCAAAGAAGCGTTCCGATGAAACCCTCGCCGCAATCGAAAAGAATCCGGGCAAGTTCACCATGCTCACCGGCGACCGTCCGACCGGCCGCCTGCACCTCGGCCACTACTTCGGCTCGATCCGCGAGCGCGTGGCCATGCAGAACCGCGGCGTGAAGTCCAACATCATCATCGCCGACTACCAGGTGATCACCGACCGCGACACCACCGAGCACATCGAGGACAATGTGCTCAACCTGGTGCTCGACTACATGGCCGCCGGCATCGACCCGAACAAGACCATGATCTTTACCCATTCCGCCGTTCCGGCCGAGAACCAGCTCATGCTGCCGTTCCTGTCCCTGGTCACGGAGGCCGAGCTGCACCGCAACCCGACCGTGAAGTCCGAAATGGAGGCTTCCGGCCATGCGCTGACCGGCCTGCTGCTCACCTACCCGGTGCATCAGGCTTGCGACATCCTGTTCTGCAAGGCCAACGTGGTGCCGATCGGCAAGGACAACCTGCCGCACGTCGAAATCACCCGCACCATCGCACGCCGCTTCAACGAGCGCTACGCGAAGAAGAACCCGGTGTTCCCGGAGCCGAGCGCCATCCTGTCCGAAGCGCCGGAGATCCCGGGTCTTGACGGCCGCAAGATGAGCAAGTCCTACGGCAACTCCATCATGCTGGGCGCCACCGCGGAGGAGACCGCCAAGCTCATCAAGAAGAGCCCGACCGATTCCGAGCGCCGCATCACCTTCGACCCGATTGCCCGCCCGCAGGTCTCCGCGCTACTGACCACCGCCGGTCTGGTGACCGGCCGCGATCCGAAGGACATCGCCGAGGAAATCGGCGACTCCGGTGCAGGCGCGCTGAAGAAGTACGTGATCGAATCCGTGAACGAGTTCCTGGCCCCGCACCGCGAGCGCCGCGCCGAATTGGCCAAGGATATGGATTCCATCCGCGACATCCTGCATGACGGCAACAAGCGCGCGAACGAAATCGCCAATGAGACGCTGCAGCAGGTGCGCGACGCCATGGGCATGCGCTACTAAGTTTGCAATCGGCATCCTGACGCGTTAGCGGATTGGCCGTGTTCCTCCGGGAGCACGGCCAATCCGCTTATTCATGGCAGATTCAGAGGCTACCGTTCTGCTAGGTGGCTTATTTGTGGCATGGAAAACGGGAAACCCCGTGTATGTCCGTCGGAATTCCAATGGACATACACGGGGTTTCCTGAATCAGGTGCCACAAACAAGCCACTTGACATTTCCCTGTTGTCGGAATCTGCCATAAACAAGCGACACGGCACCAAAGGCCGACCTTCGGCGTTGCAGGAGGTGCAACACCCACCGCGGGGCGATTCAGATCTGCGAGCGCTTCTCCCCTGCGGCGATTTCTGCGGCCACAAGGTCGTCGTCCACGTGACGGTCGTCCGGATCGTCGAGATAGTGGTCGAATTCGTGCAGCACTTCCGCGCTTGGCGCAGGCGTGAGCAGCGAGACCACCACGATGAACAGCAGCGAGACGATGAACGCCGGCAGCAGCTCGTAGATGGCGAAGATGCCACCGAGCGGCTTGACGAGGTTGTGCCAGATGAGCACGGTGGCCGTGCCGGACAGCATGCCCGCGATCGCGCCGTACTTGTTGGTGCGCCTCCAGTACAGCGAGGTGAGCATCAGCGGTCCGAAGGATGCGCCGAGGCCGGCCCACGCGTACGAGACCACTTGGAAGATCGAGGAGTTCTGGTCGAACGCCACCACGATGCCGAAGATGAACATGACGAGCAGCGTGATGCGCGCCACCATCATCACCTGGCGGTCGGTGGCCTTGCGGTGCAGCAGTCCGCGGAAGATGTTCTCGCCGACGGCCGAGGCGCCGATGATCATGTACGAGGACGAGGAGCTCATGGACGCGGCGAAGATGCCGGACACGACGATGCCGCACATGAAGCTCGGCAGCAGCGCCTGCGACACCACGATGAAGATGTTCTCCGCGGCCGCCTGCGTGGCGAACTGCGTCGGCATCATGGCACGGCCGACCAGGCCGATGCACACGCCGCACGCCAGCGAGATCACGCACCACGTGGTGGCGATGATGCGGGATTTCTTGATTTCCTCGGAACTGCGGATGGACAGGAACCGCACAAGCACCTGCGGCATGCCGAAGTAGCCCAGGCCCCACGCGAGCATGGAGATGATGGTGATGATGCCGTAGTCGGCGGGCGCGCCGAACATGGCCTGTCCGGCCTTGACGATCTGCTCGCCGGCGTCGTTGAGGATCGGCGTGGCCACATGCGTGCCGTCGAGGAATCCCGGAATGCCCTTGAGGAAGGCGACGGTGTTGTCGATGCCGCCGGCGGACGCCACGGAGCCGATGAACACCACGGCCAGCGCGAAGAACATGAGCAGGCCCTGGATGAAGTCGGTCACGACCACGGACAGATAGCCGCCGATGATGGTGTACGCGAACACGATGGCGGCGCCGATCACCATGGTCAGGTGGTAGTCCCAGCCGAACAGCGTGGAGAAGAGTTTGCCGACGGTCACGAAGCAGCTGCCGACGTACACGCAGAAGAATACGAGGATGATGAGCGCAGCGATGGTGGATACGATATTGCGATCGTCATGGAAGCGCTTGGAGAAGAAGTCCGGAATGGTGATCGCGTCGCCGGCCACCACGGAGTAGCGGCGCAGACGGCGTGCGACGAGTTTCCAGTTGAGGTACGTGCCGAGCGCCAGACCGATGGCCGTCCACATCGGGTCGGCCGCGCCGGTGAAGTAAGCGACGCCCGGCAGGCCCATAAGCAGCCAGCCGCTCATGTCGGAGGCTTCCGCGCTCAATGCCGTCAGCCACGGTCCGACGCCACGCCCACCCGCGAAATACTGTTTGGTGGAGGAATTGGACCTCTTGGAGTAGACGAAGCCGATGGTCAGCATGGCCGCGAAGTACAAGACCATGGCCAGCAGCACCCAGAAATCTTTGGTTACCAAGTGTTTTTACCCTTCTGCAGGTTATTAAATGTCGTAGCGCCAGGATTTATCGGTCACTACTCGTGCCATCGCCAGGCCGATCGGCAGGCAGATGATCACCATGAACGCACGGAACGCCCAATCAAGCGCGTTCAGCGTATCGAACTGGCCGAGGTGGAACATGGCCTGGTACATGTACAAACCGGGCACCATGATCACAATAGACGGAACCGTCAGGCAGATGCGCGGATATCCCAAATGCGGAGCAAGCAGGCCGTGGCGCACCGCCGAACGCCATGCGGAGGCGAGCAGGCCGGCAAGGAACGCGCCGATGAACGCGCCGGCTTCCGCGGGCACGCCCAAGTCGACGATCTCCAATCGCAAAGTATCGGTGATGGCGCCGATGGTGGCGGCGACGAGGCACATGCGCTGCGGGGAATTGAACATCACGGAGAAGCCCCACACACCGATGAACGCGAACAGCATGCGCAGCAGGCAGTTGATGACGGGGTTCAGTCCGAGCGGCTCGAATCCCTGCGGATTCAGGTGCACGATCGAAGCGACCATCCATCCTGCAAGCGTCGCCATCAGGATGATGCACAGCACGTAGGTGAGTCGTTGCACGCCTGATGGGAAGTCGATTTTCGCCATGTCAAGTCCGCCGGTTATCAGCGGGAATCCGGGGATGACGAACAGCATCGCGCCGATATACGCGGTGTCGTGCTGCAAGGCGATCGGATCGAACAGGCCAATCAGTCGCAGCATGCCGGTGCATGCCAGCGCGGCGACGGCCACGCAGACGAACGTCACGAAGAATTGGTTGAGATGGTGGGCGAACAGGCGGCGACGCAGCCAGTGGCCGAGGCCGGCGCCAACGAACGCGCCGATCATGTCGTACGGGCCGCCGCCGAGCAGGAACACGAAGGATGCGCAGGCGCAGGCGGACGCGAGTCCCGCGAAGGCCGGCGAATACAGCGGTTTGCGACGTTCGATCATGTCGAGTCGCTCGTGCGCCTGCCGTACGGTGACGCCTTGCGATTCGCCCGCGGCTTTCCCGATATGGTCGAAATGCTCGGCATATTCCTTCGGCGGTTTGCAGTTGCGGTTCTTACGCGGCTTTTCCGCGACCGAATCGCCATTGCTACGTCCGGCCGCGGCCGCCGCCTCAATATCGCGCATGTGCAGCGGACGTGCGGTGGAATCGCCTTCCCGCGCGCGTTCCGTGACCATTTCCAGCGCGTCGAGCACGGGATCGTCGGAACCTTCCTGGTTCTGCTCGGCCTTCTGCCGTTCCTTGAGCTGCTTGGACAGTTCGGCCGACACCTGCGAGGCGTCGCGCTTGTCGAGATGCTGCATCAGCCCTTCGGAAACGTCGGATTGGCTGTGGTACATAGAGCCTTTGCCGAGGTTGACGTTGAACCAGTCGGCGAAGTGCTCGAGCAGCCAGATGCGTTCGGTGTTGACGCCGGTGGTCGGCAGGTCGACGACTTCGGTGATGCGGTCCTTGCCGTCCGTGCAGGAGGCCTCGATGTCGGTGAGGTTCACGTCGGCGCGCACGTGCACGCCCAATGGATAGGCGATGCGGTGCATCATTTCACGTACGCGGAAGCTGCCTGTTCCGGCGCCGAGGTCAAGCATGCCGACGCGGACGATCACGCTGGCTTTCGCCGCGATGCCGGCTTCGGTTACCGGCTTGTCCCAATCGCGTTCGATGTCTTCCATATCGAGCGGAATGGAGTGGGTGTGGAATTTGCTGACCGCCTTCGCGCTGCTGTCAACGCGTTCGGTGTTCTCATCATGTTCATGTAGTGCGCTCACACTATTCAGGTCTAACGTGTGGGCTGGTCGGATATTTTCCGAACATTCCCACATGCCCATTTTCCGGACATTCAATGTCCACGATGCGAACCATTCCGTCGTTTCCGTAACCAAACTGTCGATTTGCCGCGCCTACAATGGTCAAGCATTTACCCACCAAGCTTAGGGCTGTGGGCTCGCAACAGACGGCCAAAACAATCGCGGAGGTGCCGCGAAGGACCGACAGACCGAGCAACCCGATGGTTTGGAGAAGGAGGTCTGATGACAACTGAAAACGAACAGATCACGCCTGCGGACGCGGCTATCGTCTCGTCCGGCACCGGCACCAAGGGCCCTGAGGAGCGTGATCTTCCCGCATCCCTCAAAGAGGAAATGGATCTGTGTCTGCAGATTCTTCGCGAGGTGCTCGGTGAGTTCGATGAAAACCTGTTGGCCAAGTTCGATGAAGTGCGCGAACACGCGCTGAAGGCCAGTGACGAACGTTTCTCCGGCATTCTTTCGGATACGAATCCCGACCAGGACGACCTGCAGAAGGTGGTCGACATCGTCGACAAGATGGATGTCCACGACGCCCAACTGCTGGCTCGCGCCTTCACCACCTACTTCCATCTGGCCAACCTGTGCGAGGAGAACTACCGCGTCTCCGTACTGCACAGCCGTGAGGCCGCCGTGAATGAGGATCAGGCCGTCGATCCGGTGAACGAAATGACCTGCGCCTACCACCAGCTCATCAACGAGATGGGTCCGGCCAGGGCCAAGGAGCTGCTCGACCAGCTCGAGTTCCATCCGGTGTTCACCGCGCATCCGACCGAAGCCCGCCGTAAGGCCGTGGAAGGCAAGATCCGCCGCATCTCCCAGCTGCTCGAAGCGCATAAGCTGCTCGGCGGCTCGGACAAGAAGGAAAACTCCCGTCGACTCTTCAACGAGATCGACGCGCTGTTCCGCACCTCCCCGATCGCGCTGAAGAAGCCGACTCCGGTTGAGGAAGCCGACACCATTCTTGATATCTTCGACAACACGCTGTTCTACACCATTCCGCAGGTCTACCGTCGTTTCGACGACTGGGTCCTCGGAGACAAGGCCGGCCTCGTGCCGCCGGTGTGCCCGGCGTTCTTCCATCCGGGAAGCTGGATCGGTTCCGACCGTGACGGCAACCCGAACGTCACCGCCAAGGTGAGCCGTCAGGTGGCCCGCAAGTTCAGCGACCATGTGCTGGGCGCGCTGGAGATCGAAACCCGCCGCGTCGGCAAGAACCTGACGATGGAGGCCGAGACCACCCCGCCGAGCGCCGAGCTCAAGTCCCTGTGGAACCACCAGAAGGAAATGAGCGAGCGTCTGACCGACAAGGCCGCGCTGATCTCCACCAAGGAGCTGCACCGCGCCGTCATGCTGGTCATGGCAGACCGTCTGAAGGCCACCATCGACCGCGACGCCGACCTCATGTACCACTCCTGCGAGGACTACATCGCCGATCTGAAGACCGTGCAGCGCTCCCTCGCCGAAGCCAACGCCAAGCGTTCCGCCTACGGCCCGCTGCAGGACCTCATCTGGCAGGCCGAGACCTTCGGTTTCCACATGGTCGAGATGGAGTTCCGTCAGCATTCCGTCGTGCATTCCCGCGCTCTGGAGGACATCCGCGAGCATGGCCTGCACGGTGAGCGTGGCGAGCTGCAGCCGATGACCCACGAGGTGCTCGACACCTTCCGAGCGCTCGGCTCTATCCAGAAGCGCAACGGCATCAAGGCCGCACGCCGTTATATCATCTCCTTCACCAAGAGCGCCCAGAACATCAAGGACGTGTATGAGCTGAACCGTCTGGCGTTCTCCCACCCCGAGGATGTTCCGACCATCGACGTGATTCCGCTGTTCGAGCAGCTTGAGGATCTGCAGAACTCGGTGGACGTGCTCGAGGAAATGATCAAGATCCCGGAGGTCCAGGCTCGTCTGAAGGCCACCGGCGGCAAGATGGAAGTCATGCTCGGCTACTCCGACTCCTCGAAGGACGCCGGCCCAACCTCCGCCACCCTTGCCCTGCACTCCGCGCAGGAGCGCATCGCCAAGTGGGCCGAATCGCACGACATCGACCTGACCCTGTTCCATGGCCGCGGCGGCGCCGTCGGTCGTGGCGGCGGCCCGGCCAACCGCGCCGTGCTCGCACAGCCGGTCGGCTCCGTGAAGTGCCGTTTCAAGCTCACCGAGCAGGGCGAGGTCATCTTCGCCCGCTACGGCAACCCGGTGCTGGCAATCCGCCACGTGGAGTCCGTCGCAGCCGCAACGCTGCTGCAGTCCGCTCCGAGCGTGGAGAAGCGCAACACGGATATGACCAAGAAGTACGCCGACATGGCCAGCAAGCTCGACGAGGCCGCGCACAACCGCTTCCTCGACCTGCTGAACACCGACGGCTTCGCACCGTGGTTCTCCACCGTCACGCCGCTGACCGAAATCGGCCTGCTGCCGATCGGCTCCCGTCCGGCGAAGCGTGGTCTGGGCGCCAAGTCCCTCGACGACCTGCGCACCATTCCGTGGATCTTCTCCTGGGCCCAGGCCCGCATCAACCTGGCCGCATGGTACGGCCTCGGCACCGCGTGCGAGCAGTTCGGCGACCTGAACACCTTGCGTCAGGCGTACGAGGAGTGGCCGCTGTTCTCCACGTTCATCGACAACATCGAAATGTCGCTGGCCAAGACCGACGAGCGCATCGCCAAGATGTACCTCGCCCTCGGCGACCGTGAGGACCTCAACAAGAAGGTCCTCGACGAGATGGAGCTCACCCGCAAGTGGGTGCTCAAGATCGTCGGCGACGAATGGCCGCTGCAGCACCGCCACGTGCTCGGCCAGGCCATCCGCATCCGCTCTCCGTACGTGGACGCACTGTCCGTCACCCAGGTGCTCGCCCTCGGCTCGCTGCGCAAGCGCGTGGACAAGGAAGAGCTCACGCACGGACAGAAGGCGAACTACACCTACCTGATCCTGTGCACCGTTTCGGGCGTCGCCGCAGGCCTGCAGAACACCGGCTGATCTTCGGATGACCGATTGACAAAAGCGAGCGGGGAGGTTCCGTGCCGATAAACGGCGCGGGCCTCCCCGCTCGCGTCGCACGGCCCTAGACTGGCCGGCGACGGCGCGCATAGAACGGGCGCGCTGGCCGAGTGACAGACTCGGATGATCGGAGGGGACATGGACAAGCCATCGAATGAGCGCGGGAGCACCGGGCCGACGGACGGCATCAAGGCGGAGGGCGATGCCGGAAACGAACGCCACATTTGCAAAGCGAATCCGGCTATGATCGATGACATTGGGAAAAAACATGGCCTGGAAGATACGTCAGAAAATTTTTCCGGCAAGAAATATGCTTTGGCACCGAAAGCAGCTACCAAATTCCTTAAGGCGAGTAGATGCTATGTGGCTTTGGGCAAAGCCAGACGCGTGCTATGGTGGCTGGGATTACTGCTGCTTTCACCAGCACTTATTTTGTGGGCGGAATGGGGCGCCAATGGCGATGATGATACTATAATCTGCAGAGTCTTAACGTTCTCTTCCTCTTCGTGCATGAATTTAACTACGGCAACTGAGTATGTACGTAGACTTACCTTAGTATTGATTATGGGGGTAGTCTGCTGGATTGCGGCGCTTGTCATCTTTGGCGTGCGTTCATATATGCGATCTGTATATCCGGAACTTCGTGATCATTCCTCTTCCGCCTCGCATGTCCTTGTGGGAATCATATCGTTTCTCGTGCTGGTCATGGTCTTTCCCGTTCTTGTGATAACGCTACTTTCCGCTCTAATGACTCTATGACGTTTTACCAGAGGCGCATTGCGTGGAATGGCTGAATCATTCCACGCAGTGCGATCACAATCATGATTGATTAACGGTTCGGATTTTCAAGAGATTCAGCATAGGATAATGCCAATATACCAGCCTCCGCTTGACTCGGGAGTCGGTCTGCATGTGACGCAATGAGCAGTGCTTTTATAAACAAGGACCATACCCTTGCATCTCCGACTACCTAAAATAAGGAGAACAGTGCAGTACATATATCTCACAGCACTTGCCCTGCTAGGATTATGTATGCTTATTTTTCCAAGGCAACTCTGGAAAATAAGCAATTTCCTCTGGACTCAAAAAGGAGATCCGAGCAATCTATACACATCCTTAATGAGAATAAGCGGTGCCGCCTTTCTTGTTTTAGCTCTTATTCTTTTCATCTTCTGCAGACTGCAGTAACACCTACCTGATCCTGTGCACCGTGTCGGGTGTCGCAGCAGGCCTGCAGAACACCGGCTGATCTTCGGCTGACCGACCGCTCGATGAACGGGGAGGCCTACGCCGTTGACAGCGCGGGCCTCCCCGCTCGCGTTATCGGGCGTTTTGTCCTATTCTTATGGAATCAAACATAAGATTGAAATAACTTAGAAGGGGAACTACAGCATTACACTGAACCTTTTCTTATACTGTTTCCAATCTGGCCGGGTTCGTCAAGGAGGCCGTCAATGGGGAAAATATGGTGTCGCAGAGCAGCGTCATATATTCTTCGCATAATATTGCCAACTTCATTGCTATCACAATTAATAAACAGCGTTTTATATGGGAGATCTTCCATAGATGGAACCATGGGAATCTGGATTAACTGCGTCTCCATAATCATAGTTTGCGTGATTTCTGCCTGTTCTACGCGCAACGGACAAGCTTGGTCGCATCATTTTCTAGGACTGCAGGTAGTCGATCAATATTCCAACCTGCCCATATCGGGAGTAAGGATGGGTTTACGCGAGATAGCTCACTGCGTTGATTTCGTGCCATGTTTCATTGGGTTTCTTTGGCCTTTATGGGACACCAAAGGACAAACCTTCGCTGACAAAATCATGAGAACAACGATAATCAGTATAAAATAAATACAATTAAAGTGACGCAAAGCCCGGATTCAACTTGTAAGCGCAACGCCTTCTTAAATTAGAAACTGAACACTTCCAAACCTAGACAAGGCGTTGCACGTCTATTTAGAACCCGGGGCAGTCGCTCGGTTGGATGAGTCCGGCACGATACCGTCAGAGCCAAGGAATAGCTGCGTGATTATCTCCAAGAAAACGTCCGCAGCCCCTGCCTTAGATGGCGATTCAATCGAAACAACTTCAGAAACACCGTTTATGATGAACCATAGCCTGTGATGAAATGACAAAGAGGTGGAATCAATGACGGACGAACCATTTGTGAACCAGAACGACGTGGAAGGCACCGCAAGCGGCGTGTGGAGCCGTATGCTGGCCGGTAACCGTAGATTCGCGGAAGGCAAGCTGGAGCATCCGAACCGCAGCGTGGAAGCGCGCGAGGCGACTATCGACACGCATGAGCCGGATGCGGCGGTATTGAGCTGCTCTGATGCGCGTGTCAGCCCCGATATTATTTTCGACGCAGGCATCGGCGATCTGTTCACCGTGCGCACGGCAGGGCAGGTCATAGACGATGCTGTGATCGCCTCTTTGGAATACGCGGTGGACGTGCTCGGCGTGCGGCTTTTGGTGGTGCTCGGCCACCAGAATTGCGGTGCGATCAAGCAGGCGAGCAAGGAATACGAGGCGCTGCTGCACGAGCTGACCGCCGACGCGGAGGATTCGCTGATGGCCGCCGACAGCATCGCCGACATCGACGAACGCATTATGAACGCGGAATCGCTGATGCTGCGCACGGTCGGTTTTTCGATTTGGCAGGCGCACGAATCGGAACTGGAATCGGCGGAGGATTTCGAGCGCGTGCACATCGCACGCACCATCGAACAGCTGGTGGAACGTTCCGAAGTGATCCAGCACGCGCTGGCCGAGGATCGGCTGATGATCACGGGCGCACGCTACCAGCTCGACACCGGCAAGGTGGAAGTGCTGAGCTTCTGACGATTTTCCGGAAAAGACGGCTTCCGGATCCGTTGCGTCGCGCTGTTTTGACATGCCGTTGCTTTAAATTGGAATCATGTCGCTTGGTTTGAACATCCTTCTGATTTTCATTTTCCTGCTGCTCGGTTCCGTGTTCGCCGGCACCGAACTGGCGCTGGTCAGCCTGCGCGGATCGCAGATCGACCAGATGGAACAGGAGGATGCGCGCGGCAAGCGTGTGGCGCAGATCGCACGCGACCCGAACACGTTCCTGTCCACCGTGCAGATCGGCGTGACGCTGTGCGGCTTCCTGTCCGCGTCGTTCGGCGAATCCTCAATCGCCCCGTATATCGTGCCGGCCATCGAAGACTGGGGTGTGCCGCATAACGTCGCCGCTCCCCTGACCACCATCGCGTTGACGCTGATCATCTCGTATTGCTCGATCGTCATTTCCGAACTGGTGCCGAAGCGTATCGCCATGCAACGCAACGAGCAGATCGCGCGTGCCGTGGTGCCGGCCATCCATGTGTTCGCCAAAGTGTGCAAGCCGATCATCTGGCTGATCGGCAAGAACACGAACGGCATCGTGCGGCTGCTCGGCTTCGATCCGAACGAAACCGACAGCGAGGTGTCCGACGACGAGCTGCGCGTGCTCGTCAACACCAACACCAACCTCAGCAAGGACGAGCGCACCATCCTCGACGACGTGTTCGACGCATCCGAAACCATCGTGGCGGAGGTCATGCGTCCTCGTGCCGACGTCGCGTTCCTGGACGGCTCCATGCCGATTGCGGAAGCCGCCGCGTACGTGCGTGAAATGCCGTATTCGCGTTACCCCGTCACCGGCAAGGATTTCGATGATGTGCTCGGCTTCGTGCACGTGCGCGACCTGCTCGACATCCGCGATCCGAAGGCGAGAACCGTTGCCGACGTGACGCGTGAGGGCATTTCCCTGCCGGGCACGTCGAAGCTGCTGCCAAGCCTTGAGCTGCTGCGCAAACGAGGCATTCACCTGGCCGTGGTGATCGACGAATACGGCGGCACCGACGGCATCGTCACGTTGGAAGACATGACCGAGGAATTGGTCGGCGACATCCGCGACGAATACGACCTGCCGGAGGAAAAGGGCGGCGAACGCACAGAACGCGCCGCTTTCGTCAATGGCGTGGCCACCATCGAAGGTGGCATGACGATCGAGGATTTCGCGGATTTGACCGGCATCGAGCTGGAAGACGGCCCGTACGAGACGGTTGCCGGCTATTTCCTGGCGCACACCGGCAAAATGGGCGAGGTCGGCGACGTGCTGTCATCCGATGACGGTTATGACATGGTCGTCACCGAAGTGGACGGCCGTCGTATCGAAACGCTGGAAGTGCGCCGGCACACCGCCGATGAGGACGGTTCCGCGGCTGGCGATTCCGCGGCGGACGCCAAGTAACCCAAGCGGCCTCTTACAGCACCACCTGCCGGTTGATGTCGCGGCGCAACTGCCTCCATTGCGGCAGATAGGCGCTCATACGCCTTTGAAAGCCCTCTCCGTGGCCGTTCTCCCACAGGTGGGTCATCTCATGCACCAGCACGTATTCGAGGAATCTAGGGGCCATTAAACCAAGCTGCAGGTTAAGTCGGATACGTCCGGTCTTCGGCGTGCACGATCCCCAACGCGAACTCATCAGACGCAACGTGATATGCGTCGGCGTACGGCCAACGATCGGGCCCCATTTGGCAAGCAACACAGGCAATTGCGATTCGATGTTGCGTTGCGCCCGCGCCTTGGCCTCGTCCGTCCATACGAAAGCGGGCGGGTTGGCGGAAGCGCCAGTATCGCCAATATTGCCGTTTTGCGCACGCTGCGCGTTGAGTTGCGCGTCTCTGGCCTGCCGCATGCTGCGTTGCGCCCGTTCGATCCACGGCTTGCGTTCCGTTACAAACCGTTCGATAGCGCTTTGCGACATTCGTTGCGGCGCGGAGATGACGATATCCGCGTTCGGCGGTTTGATGCGCAGGTACATGTTTTTGATGGGTTTGCGCACGATGGCCACCCGCATGCCGGCGATGCTCGCCGTCGTTTCGGAAATCACGCGATTGCGGTTGCGATGCCCCACTCCCCTGCCGTAACGGCCGTTACCGCCGTTGCGCTGCCCGTATGTCATGCCTGCATTATGCCACGACACGCCGATGACACGGCGGCACTTGACTTTCCCTGTGATTCAAGTATCATTTCAATTCGTTGTGTTCAAGACACAGCAAGTTGGGCCCGTAGCTCAGGTGGTTAGAGCGCATCCCTGATAAGGATGAGGTCGGAGGTTCAAGTCCTCCCGGGCCCACGTAGATGGTAAGGAAGCGGCATAGCCGCTTTTTTCACCTATGGGGCTATAGCGCAGCTGGTAGCGCATCTGCTTTGCAAGCAGAGGGTCGCCGGTTCGAACCCGGCTAGCTCCACGGGGCTATGGCGCAGCTGGTAGCGCATCTCCATGGCATGGAGAGGGTCAGGGGTTCGAATCCCCTTAGCTCCACAGAATTGAAGGCTTCCGAGTAATCGGAAGCCTTTTTCGTATTCAGCCTCTTGTCGACCATCCAACGGACGCGATCGCCCGCAAACCAAATAAAACGGCCGCCTGCATACCCGCAAGCGGCCGGAATCATCAAATCAATAGGGGAGTGGCACCACGAATCGCAACTAGTTGCGGGCCGCGTTCTGCTTGGCCAGCTCGTCACGAATCTGCTGCAGCAGCTGGACGGTCTGCTCTTCGGCAGATGGCTCTTCAGCGGCCTTTTCCTCGGCTTCCTTCTGCTCGGCAAGCTTGGTCTTGGCAAGCAGCGCTTCGGTCATGTCGCGGAACTTGTTAATCGGCACCAGAATGCAGAAATAAACGGCGGCCGCGATAATCAGGAAATTCAGAATCGCGCCCAGCACAGCGCCGAACGAGACGGTCGCGCCGTTGAACGTGATCGCCAGCAGGCCGTCCATATTCGGCTTGCCGAAAATCATGGCGATGAACGGGTTGATCACGCTGTTCACGATCGAATTGACCACGGTGGTGACGGCACCGCCCATAACAACACCGACAGCCATGTCGATCATGTTGCCGCGTGCAATGAACTTCTTGAATCCTTCAAGCATGGTTTTTCTCCTGTGGGAAATGAGGGAGTTGATGTTGCGGACGACGCTCTCTCCTCGCCTTCCACACACTATCCTATGGCGTTCCAAACGCCTCCAGCCAAATCTTGAGCAATATCTTGTGCGTCTCACAATCAAGCACATAGAATGAAACCGCCGTATTGATAACCCAACTATCCCGAAGGGGAAAAATATGCTCACTGATGAGTACGTCAAGCGCGTGTACGCGCAGGTCGAGAAGCGCGATGGCGACCAGCCGGAGTTCCTGCAGGCCGTTCGCGAGGTCTTCGAAAGCCTCGAGCCGGTTGTTGAGAAGCACCCGGAATATGAGAAGGCGGGCGTGCTCGAGCGCCTCGTCGAGCCGGAGCGCGTGGTGAAGTTCCGCGTCGCCTGGACGGACGATGAGGGCAAGGTGCAGGTCAACCGCGGTTACCGCATCCAGTTCAACTCCGCGATCGGCCCGTACAAGGGCGGTCTGCGTTTCCACCCGAGCGTGAACGAGGGCGTCATCAAGTTCCTTGGCTTCGAGCAGATTCTCAAGAACTCCCTGACCAGCCTGCCGATGGGCGGCGGCAAGGGCGGCTCCGACTTCGATCCGAAGGGCAAGTCCGATGCCGAAGTCATGCGTTTCTGCCAGGCGTTCATGACCGAGCTGTGCCGTCACATCGGCCAGTTCACCGACGTTCCGGCCGGCGACATCAACGTCGGCGCCCGTGAGATCGGCTACCTGTTCGGCCAGTACAAGCGCATCCGCGACGAATACTCCGGCGTGCTCACCGGCAAGGGCCTCGAATTCGGCGGCTCCCTGGCTCGCACCGAGGCTACCGGCTACGGCCTGTGCTACTACACCCAGGAAGCCCTGCGCGTCCTGAAGAACGATTCCTTCGAAGGCAAGACCGTCGTCATCTCCGGCTCCGGCAACGTGGCCATCTTCGCCACCGAGAAGGCCCAGGCCCTCGGCGCGAAGGTCGTCACCGCCTCCGATTCCAACGGCTACGTCTACGATCCGGACGGCATCAAGCTCGACATCGTCAAGGACATCAAGCTCGGCCACCGCGGCCGCATCAAGGAGTACGCGGAGCGTGTTCCGGGTGCCGAATACCACGAGGGCTGCAAGGGCGTGTGGACCGTGCCGTGCGACATCGCGCTGCCGTGCGCCACCCAGAACGAAATCGATGAGGAGTCCGCCAAGGCCCTCGTCGCCAACGGCTGCAAGGTCGTGTGCGAAGGCGCCAACATGCCGTCCACCCCGGAGGCAATCGCCGTCTATCAGGACAACGGCCTGCTGTACGGCCCGGCTAAGGCCGCCAACGCGGGTGGCGTGGCTGTGTCCGGCCTTGAGATGAGCCAGAACTCCTACCGCCTTTCCTGGACGTTCGAAGAGGTGGACAACAAGCTCAAGTCCATCATGGAGAACATCGTCGCCAATTCCCTGGCCGCCGCCAAGGAGTACGGCCATGAGGGCGATCTGATGCTCGGCGCCAACGCCGCCGGCTTCGTCAAGGTCGCCAACGCCATGGTCGCCCAAGGCGTGCTCTGATCGTCTTTCACAATCCGTTTCAACGGTCCGTGCGATTCGTTCGCACGGACCGTTTTCATATGCGTTACGGCATAACGCGCAACGCAGTATGACGATTGCATAAAAGCGACCGCATAATCGCGATTACATAAGAAAAGACGGCGCCTCCCGAAGTAGGGAAGCGCCGTCTTCTTATGTTGCACGAACGGCTTACGTTGCGCAAGCGCCGTACGAACGCCGTATGACGAATCGATCAGTCGTCGCCGAGCGTCACGTGGATGCCGCCGACCAGCGTGCTCACCACGTTGTACAGCAGCGTGAGAATCACCACCAGCACGGTGAACAGCACCACTTCGATGATGGAGAAGATGGTGACCGCGCTCAGCACGGTGCTCAGCGAAAGCACGTTGGCAAGGTCGAATCCGCCGGCGTCAAGACCGGTGGAGGACACGATCTGCGTCACCTGATCAAACACGCCGACCACGTTCAGCAGCAGCCACAGCAGCGTCACCGCGACGATCTGGATGATGCCTCCCGCGATGGAAAGCATGAACGCCACCTTGGCCGCGGACCATGCGTCGATGCGGGTCAGGGACAGGCTCATGCGGCGGGCGCGAGGCGCGCCACGACGCGCTTTTTCACGAACCTTCACACCGCCGGACGCGGCGGCCATGTTCTCATGCGCCTGAGACTGTTCCGTACCGCTCAACGGCTGGCTGGATGCGGAACGGGCCACGCGTGGGGCCTGCGCCCCTGCCTGCGCCTGATGGCTTTCATTGTTCTCGCTCATCGTTGCTCCTTGCAGAATCTTGCCTACTTCTAGCCGAGGCTACCAGTTTTCGCAGACGATTCCCCGCCTGTGTCTCAGGCCTCTACATTCTCGCCATCGCCGGCATCGGAAGTGGCTTCCGTACCGGTTTCAGCGGAGTTTTCAGTAGTGGTTTCGGCTTGCGATTGCGCGGCTGCGTCGTTCTGGGCTGCTCCGTTTTCCGCGGCGGCCTGCTCGGCGTCATCCTCGTCGGTCTCCTCGTTACGTGCTATGGAGATGATTTCGTCGTTCTTGTCAGGCTTGGCGAGCGTCACACCCTGGGTGGTACGTCCGGTGCGCTTGACTTCGGCGACGTTGGAGCGGATGACCTTGCCGGACTTCATGATGGCCATGATCTGGTCGGATTCCTCCACGATCACGGCACCCACCAGGGAGCCACGGCCTTCGGCGAGCTGCACGGCCTTGACGCCGTAGCCGTTACGGCCCTGCAGACGGTATTCGCTGATGGCGGTGCGCTTGGCGAAGCCCTCGTTGGTGACCACGAGCAGATCCCTGTCGGAATCGCCCTGCACCACATCCATGGCCAAAAGCTCGTCGCCGTCGCGGAACTTCATGCCCTGCACACCGGCGGTCTGGCGGCCCATCGGGCGCAGCTGCTCGTCGTTGGCTTCGAACTTCAGGCTCATGCCCTGCTTAGAGACGAGGATGATGTCGTCGTCGGCGTTGCACAGCGCGGCACCGATCAGCTCGTCGGCGTTCTCGCCGTTCTCGTCGGTCATGAGTCGTACCGCGATCAGACCACCCTGACGCGGGGAGTCGTATTCGGCGAGCGCGGTCTTCTTGACCTTGCCGGAACGGGTGGCGAGCACCAAGTACTTGGCCACGTCGTAGTTCGGAATCGACAGCACGGTCTGGATCGTCTCGTCCGGGCCGAACTGCAGCAGGTTCGCCACGTGCTGTCCCTTGGAATCGCGGGAGCCTTCCGGCAGCTCGTATGCCTTCAGACGGTACACGCGGCCCTTGTTGGTGAAGAACAGCAGCCAGTTGTGCGTGCTGGTCAGGAAGAAGTGGTCCACCACGTCGTCCTCGCGCAGCTTGGCGCCCTTGATGCCCTTGCCGCCGCGGTGCTGCGCGCGGTATTCGTCGGCCTTGGTGCGCTTGATGAAACCGGAGTGGGTCACGGTGACGACCACGTTTTCTTCGGCGATCAAGTCTTCGACGTTCATCTCACCGGAGTACGGCAGAATCTTGGTACGGCGTTCGTCGCCATACTTGGCGACGATTTCGTCCAGCTCGTCGCCGACGATCTTGCGCTGGCGTTCCGGCTTGGCGAGGATGTCGTTGTAGTCGGCGATCTTGCGCATGAGCTCATTGTGCTCGTCGAGGATCTTCTGACGTTCCAGGGCGGCCAGTCGGCGCAGCTGCATGGCGAGGATGGCGTCGGCCTGCACCTCGTCCACGTCAAGCAGGTCCATAAGGCCCGTGCGGGCGGTCTCCGCGGACTCGGAGGCACGGATGAGGGCGATGACCTCATCGATCATGTCAAGGGCCTTCAGATAGCCCTGCAGGATGTGGTCGCGTTCCTCGGCCTCGCGCTTGAGGTAGGCGGTACGGCGTGCGATGACTTCGAGCTGGTGGTTTACCCAATGACGGATGAACGCATCCAGGGACAGCGTGCGCGGCACACCGTCGACCAGTGCCAGCATGTTCGCGCCGAAGGTCTGCTGCAGCTGGGAATGCTTGTACAGGTTGTTGAGCACGACCTTCGGCACGGCGTCGCGCTTGAGCACGAGCACGAGGCGCTGGCCAGTACGGCCGGAGGTTTCGTCGCGCATGTCGGCGATGCCTTGGATCTTGCCGTCGCGCACCGCTTCGCGGATGGACACGACCAGACGATCCGGGTTGACCTGGTACGGCAGTTCGGTGATCACGAGGCACATGCGGCCCTTGATCTCCTCGGTGTTCACCACGGCTCGCATGGTGATGAGGCCACGGCCGGTACGGTACGCCTGTTCGATGCCCTTATGTCCGAGAATCGTGGCGCCGGTAGGGAAGTCCGGTCCCTTGATGATGCGGATCAGGTTGTCGAGCAGTTCCTCACGGCTCGCGTCCGGATGGTCGAGCGCCCAATGCACGCCTTCTGCCACCTCGCGCATGTTGTGCGGAGGAATGTTGGTCGCCATGCCGACGGCGATGCCGGACGAGCCGTTGCACAGCAGGTTCGGGAAGCGGGCCGGCAGCACGGTCGGCTCCTGCGTCTTGCCATCGTAGTTCGGCAGGAAATCGACGGTGTCCTTGTCGATGTCACGCACCATTTCCATGGCGAGTGGCGCCATACGGCATTCCGTGTAACGCATTGCGGCTGCCGGGTCGTCGCCGGGGGAGCCGAAGTTGCCCTGGCCGTCGACGAGTGTGTATCGCATCGACCACGACTGCGCCATACGCACCAACGTGTCGTAGATGGCGGAATCGCCGTGCGGATGGTACTTGCCCATGACTTCGCCGACGACGCGTGCGCACTTGGAGTAGCCGCGGTCGGGGCGGTAGCCGCCGTCGTACATCGCGTAAATCACGCGGCGGTGCACCGGCTTCATGCCGTCTCGCACGTCCGGAAGGGCACGATCGACGATGACGGACATGGCGTACGCCAGATAGGATTCGCGCATTTCCTGCTGCAAATCCTTCTTCTGGACGCGTTCGCCGACCATCAGGCCATAATCGGTGTTGTCGGCCTCCTGCGGGCTCAACGGTTCCATGGAGCCGTCAGGCACGAACTGGCCGTCTTCGTTGCTGTTGTTTTCGTCTGCCAATTTCTAATCCTTGCTTTGAAGTCCTGCGAAACCCTACGCGTTTACGCGTCGATCCAGCTGACGTTGCGTGCGTTGCGCTGGATGAACAGACGACGTGGTTCGACTTCGTCGCCCATGAGCATGGAGAAGGTCTCGTCGGCCGCGGCCGCGTCTTCGATCTGCACCTGCTTCAGAATGCGATGGTCAGGATCCATGGTGGTCTCCCACAGTTCCTGGTAGCTCATCTCGCCCAGACCCTTGTAGCGCTGGATGCCTTCGCCCTTCGGCAGCTGGCGGCCCGCGGCCTTGCCTTCGGCGAGCACGCGGTCGCGTTCGGCGTCGGTGTACACGAAGTCGTGCGGGCCCTTGGTCCACTTGAGGCGGTACAGCGGCGGCATGGCCACGTACACGTAGCCGGCGGTGATCATCGGACGCATGTAGCGGAAGAACAGCGTCAGGTTCAGGGTTGCGATATGCGCGCCGTCCACATCTGCATCGGCCATGATGATGACCTTGTGGTAGCGCACCTTGTTGAGGTCGAAGTCCTCGCCGTAGCCGCCGCCGACGGCGGTGATCAGCGATTCGATGGTGTCCGACTTCATCATGCGGTCCAGGCTTGCGCGCTCGGTGTTGAGGATCTTGCCTCGCAGAGGCAGGATGGCCTGCGTGATCGGGTTGCGTCCCTGGATGGCGGAGCCGCCTGCGGAATCACCCTCCACGATGAACAGCTCGCATTCTTCGGGGTTGTTGGACTGGCAGTCCTTGAGCTTGTCCGGCATGCCGGCCGATTCGAAGATCGACTTGCGGCGGGTGTTCTCACGTGCCTTCTTGGCGGCCAGACGCGCACGGGAGGCCTCGATGGCCTTCTGGATGATGTTCTTGGCCTCGTTCGGGTGGGCGTCGAACCAGTCGCCGAGCTTGTCGGTCATGACGCGCTGCACGAAGGTCTTCGCTTCGGAGTTGCCGAGCTTGGTCTTGGTCTGGCCTTCGAACTGCGGGTTGGTGAGCTTGACGGACACGACGGCGGTCAGGCCTTCGCGCACGTCGTCGCCGGACAGGTTCTCGTCCTTGTCCTTGAGGATGTTCTTCTCGCGGGCGTAACGGTTGACCAGCGAGGTCAGCGCGGCGCGGAAGCCTTCCTCATGGGTGCCGCCTTCGGTGGTGGAGATGGTGTTGGCGAAGGTGTGCACGGCTTCGGAATACGCGGTGGTCCACTGCATGGCGATTTCCGCGGAGATGCCGATCTTCAGGTCCTCGGCCTCGAAGTCGATGACGTCCGGTTCGACCGGGGTGGCCTTGCGGGACTTCACCAGGTAGTCGACGTAGTCCTTGATGCCGTCGTTGTACTGGTAGGTGACGGTCTGGAACTTGTCTTCGGTTTCGGATTCCTCGCCGGAAACCTCGTCGCCGGCCTGGTCGGGCTCGCGCAGGTCGGTCAGGGAGATCTTCAGGCCCTTGTTCAGGAACGCCATCTGCTGGAAGCGGTTGCGCAGGATCTCGAAATCGTAGGTGGTGGTTTCGAAGATCTTGCCATCGGCCCAGAAGGTCACGGAAGTGCCGGTGGATTCGCCTTCCTCCATCGGCTTGCCCTTGAGCAGACGCGCGGTCGGCTTCTGGTCGATGTAGGTCTGGGTCCAGTGGAAGCCCTGACGGCGCACTTCGATGTCCACGCGGGTGGACAGCGCGTTCACCACGGAGATGCCCACGCCGTGCAGGCCGCCGGAGACCGCGTAGCCGCCGCCACCGAACTTGCCGCCCGCGTGCAGCTTGGTCATCACGGTTTCGACGCCGGAGATGCCTTCACCCGGCACTTCGTCGACCGGGATGCCTCGGCCGTCGTCCACCACGCGCACGCCGCCGTCCGGCAGAATCGTCACTTCGATGTGCGACGCGTAGCCGGCAAGCGCCTCATCGACGGAGTTGTCGACGATCTCATACACCAGATGGTGCAGGCCGCGAGGGCCGGTGGAGCCGATATACATGCCCGGGCGGATACGCACCGCCTCAAGGCCTTCCAGCACCCTCAGATCGGACGCGTCGTAGTGTTCCGGAGACAGCGAATCGTCAAGTTGCGCATCTTCGAGCTGGTCGTTCTGGATCTGATCCTGAATCTGATCTTCCTGCGTGTTTTCAGCTGATTCGTTCAGCGAATCCGCATCAAGGTCTGCCACAGAGATTCCTTCCTGCATTTTTCCCGCCATCAAGGGTCATTTCCGCAGGTGATACCACCTAGAACGCAAATAAAGGCCCCTTCTAGGCGTTTACATACACTGCTGGATATTCTACTCATGGAGGGGGACAGCGCGCTATAGACATTTGTCCTTGGAATTCAACGGTTTTCAACGGCGTCGGCATGGTTCCGAACGCGTCCGACGAGCCGGAAAACCTCCGTAAACCCCGTCGCAACGGCCTGTTTCACGCGCGCCACAATCGATCTCTCCTGTCAGAGAGGTCGATTGTAAGTCGACTTCCAATAGCCCTCAGTAGCGAATCTTCCTTGAGATACGCCCACGGCTGAACCCTTGGCTCTGCGGGCCGGTGACCCTCACCTCATTGATGGTCAGACCTTCGAGTTTCCTGCGGATGGTGTCCGTCAGCAACGGCGTCATATACGACAGGGTGGTGGCCCAGGCCGGGCTGTCGCAACGTATCGTCAGCACGCCGTCTCGCAGGCTGGCGGGGTAGGAGTGCTTCGCGTTCTCCACGCCCACCACCTGGTCCCAATGGTCGCGCATCTGCGCCATTTTGAGGTGGGGTATCCATGCGCCGTTCGATGCCAGCAGATTGAACAGGCTGCCGACGGTTTCCGGATCGCGTCCGGGTTTGCCGAAGCTTTCCCACGCCTTGCGCGCGCGTTCCTCGCGTTCCTTGAGCCGCCCGGCACGGTCGCTGATGCGGTCGAACACTTCGGCCGGCAGTTTGCGTTGGTCGAGGTTCAGCAGTTCGCAGATTGGTGGTTTCGGCATTAGGATTCGGCCTCGATTCCTTGCGATTGCGCGCCACGTCCGGCGGCAAGCATGGCCGCCATCGCCGCGATATCACCGTCCGTCTCCTGCGATTGCGCACGCAGCGCGGCAACGTCGATGACATGCGCCTCGCCTTGCGGAATATCGCTTGCCGCGGCGACGGTGATCAGCACCTGGTCCTGCCGTCGCGCGAAGTCGAGGATCTGCCCGCGACGGGACTCGTCGAGCTGGGCGAACACATCGTCGAGTATCACGATCGGCTTGACGTCGCGCTGCGCCGAAACCACTTCGTACAGCGCCATTTTCAGGGCCAACGCCATCGTCCACATCTCGCCGTTCGAAGCGAATTCGCGGGCTGGCATGTCGTTGAGCCGCAATGTCAGATCATCGCGCTGCGGGCCGATCAGATTCTGCCCACGGGCCACTTCGCCGGGGTAGATGCGTTGGAAATGACGGCTGATTTCCGCGGCCGGCTCGTCGAACAGAAGCACCTCGTCGAAGGACGGCTCATACACCAGGTCGGCCTGTTCCTCTTCGCCCGCCAACGAAGCATAGATGCGGGTGAACGGCTCGCGCAGCAGTCCGATCACATCGTTCCGGTCCTTGGTCAATTGCACGCCGAGGGCGATGAATTGGCCGGTCCACACTTCCAGACCGCTCAGCACGGCCTGACGCCCGTATTCGGGATCGATGCCGGAGCCGTCAGACAGCTGTTTGAGCAATGCGGCACGCTGTTTGGCAACGTGCGTGAACTGTTGCAACGACTGCGCATAACGGGGCAACAGCAGCGAAGCCGCCTGGTTGAGGAAGTTCCGTCGGGTGGCCGGATCGCCAGACACCAACCGCTGGTCTTCGGGGGTAAAGGACACGGAGGGGACCAAACCCACGATATCCCTCATATATTGCGATTTTCCGCCGTCCACGCGCGCCCTGTTGGCGCCTCGCGCGGCGATGGTGATCTCATATGTACGCTGTTCGCCCGCATCTTCGACGTTGGCCCGGACAGTGGCGGAAGGGTGGCCTTTTTCGACCAGCGGCAGCGATGACGAGGTGCGGTGGCTGGAGCCGGTGGACAGCATTTCCACGGCTTCCACGATATTGGTTTTCCCTAGGCCGTTCGAGCCTTGGAGAATGTTGATTCCCGGTTCGAAATCAAGCACGCAATGGTCCCATGACCGGTAATGGTCGAGCGCGAGACGGGAGATATGCATGAAAACCGGAATTCCTTGAAGGTGATGGCATGGTGGCCCGGACGGGAACTTGCCGTCCGGGCCACAGGTGGAACGAAATCAGTTGTTGAAGCGCATCGGAACGAGCAGGTAACGGTAGTCCATGGATTCGTCGGAATCCGCTTCCTGCTGGCCGTTGAATTCCACGGGCTTGACCGCGGTGGTCATCTTCATGCGCACGAACGGCTCGCTGATGGCGCTCAGGCCGTCGACCAGATAGGAGGGGTTGAACGCCACGGTGATGTCCTCGCCGTCCATGTCGATGTCGAGAATCTCCTTCGCCTGTGCTTCGTCGGCGGTGCCGGCCGACAGCGTCAGCTCCTGGCCGGAGAAGACCATGCGGATCGGGGCGTTGCGTTCGGCGACCAGCGAAACGCGCTTGATGGCGTCGATGAGGGCCTGCTTGTTGATGACGGCATGAATCGGGTATTCATCGGCATACAGGCGGTCAACGGCCGGGAATTCGCCGTCGATGAGCTGGGAGGTGGACACGCGGCCGGCGTTCTCGAAGCCCAGCAGGGACGGGTTGTCCGCATCGAAATCGATGGTGACGTTCTGATGCTCGTCCAGCGAACGCGCCATGTCGCGCAGCAGCGAGCCACGGACCAAAGCGGTGGTGCTGATGGTCGCATCCTCCGGCGTCCAGGTGAAGCTGGAACGGGCCAGACGGAAACGGTCGGTGGAGCTCATGATGACCTTGTCGCCTTGGAACTGGACGCGGATGCCGGTGAGCACCGGACGGTTCTCCTCACGGGAGACCGCGACGGACGCCTGGTTGACGGCCTGAGCGAAGGTGGGGGAGTCCACCTGACCCAGTTTCATCGGCACCACGGGCAGATCCGGATATTCGCTTTCCGGCATGAGCTGCATGGTGAAGGTCGACTTGCCCGACGTGATGGTCATCGTGGAACCATCAGTGGAAAGATAGGTTTTCGCAGCGGGCAGCGACTTGGTGATGTCGGCAAGCAGTTTGCCCAGCACCAGAACGCTACCGGCCTCATCCACGCCGGCTTCGATGTGATGGCGTGCGGAAATGGCGTAGTTGAAGGCGGAAAGCTGGAGTGTGCCGTCAATGGCTTCCAGACGGATGCCCGCCAGAATCGGGGTTGCGGGACGTGCGTCGATGACACGTGTGGTCCATGCCACGGCATCGGCAAGAGCTTGGGAATTGACTTCGACTTTCATGGGGTATTCCTCGTTTCGTTCGATCCACATGCCATTCTAGCGATAAGAGCAACGACGACGAAAGCGTGGGGAATTCCCCGCATTACGAGAATGACGATGAAAGTAAGAAAAACGTACTTTCGTAATAATAAGCCCTGTGGATAGTGTGGATAAGCTCGTTCAGCCCAAGCGCAGCAACGTCTCAGTACGAGGCGACATCTGTGGATAACTTCTAAGTCGAATGTGGATAAGAGCATGGGTTATCCACAGGCTCATGGCCGCGCAAAACTTATCCACAATTCACTGTGAATAATCCACGAGCTATACACTGCCGTTTTCCGTGTTTCCAACGGCTTTTCCACAGACCTTTCCCCGAAATGTGGATATGTATGTGGAAAACTCGATGTACAAGAAATTATGTCCGGGCGTGTCACGCGGATAGTAAAAAGGCTGGTAAATAATTTACCAGCCTAAGGAAAACCGTTGGAAATACGCCGTTTGTTGTGGTTGCTTCCGTTACTTGTCGTTGGAACGCTGCTTGAGCTGCAGAGTCAACTCGGTCACGTAGTTGTAGATCTCCTGCTTCTCCTGCATCTCGTCGTTGATGCGCGTATACGCGTGCATCACGGTGGTGTGGTCCTTGCCACCGAAGACCAGGCCGATGTCGTTGAGGCTCATGCTGGTCAGCTCGCGTACCAGATACATGGCAATCTGGCGTGCCAGCGCGATCTTCTTGGTACGCGAACGGCCGACGATGTCGTCGAACGTCAAATAGAAGTACTTGGCCACCTGCGTGATGATGTCCGCGGGCTTGATTTCCACGTCGGTGGTGAAGAAGTCCTGCAAAGTCTGCTCCGCAAGGGCTTTGGTGACCGGCTGGTTGCTCAGCGACGCCATGGCGGTCACACGGTTCAGCGCGCCTTCCAGCTCGCGGATGTTCTCGGTGAACCGTTCCGCGATCAGGTTGAACACGTCGTTGGGAATATTGGAGCCGTTCATGGTGGCGATCATGCGCAGAATGGCGATTCGCGTCTCCAGATCCGGCGGTTTGACGTCCACGGTCAGGCCCGATTCGAAGCGGGAGATCAGACGTTCGTTGAAGCCCTGCAGGTCCTTCGGCGGCACATCGGAGGCGATCACGATGCGCTTGTTGGCCTGATGCAGGGTGTTGAACGTGTGGAAGAACTGCTCAAGGGTCGCGTCCTTGCCGCTCAGGAACTGGATATCGTCGATGAGCAGCACGTCGACCTCGCGGTAGCGGCGGTTGAATTCCTTGATCTGGCCGGAACTTTGGTTCGTATCGGCCAGAGCCTCGATGAATTCGTTGGTGAATTCCTCACTGGTGACGTAGCGGACCTTCAGATTGGGGTCCTTGACCAGCGCGTAGTTGCCGATGGCGTTCAGCAAATGGGTTTTGCCCAGGCCGGAGCCTCCGTAGATACACAACGGATTGAAATCATGGCCGGAACCCTCCGCCACGGCCAGCGCCACGGTACGTGCGAAACGGTTGGAATCGCCGGGCACGAAGGTGTCGAAGGTGGCGTTCTTGTTCAAATGCGTTTCGGGGTCGAGCAGCGGCCTGTTCTGGCCGCTCTGGAAATGGTCCTGTTCCGGCGGCATCGTCGCGGGAATCGGCAACTGGCCCTGCATCGTCTCGTTCGCAGGGGACTTCGCCGGCGATTTCGCGGGGGAGAAGCGCGGATAGGTTTCCTCCGGCTGTTCCTCCGTTTTCGGCTTCATTTCAACGATTTTGAAGGCGGGGAAGATGTCCTGTTCGGCGGATTCGCGCAACGCCTCCATCAACGGCTTGTTCAATTCGGTCTGCAAAGCCTGCTGAGCCGCCTCACTGGGCACGCACAGCATGATGGTCGGACCCCACATGCCTTCGGGATAGACGTTCTCCAGCCAGCTTTTGTCACGTACGGACAGCGACGGATTCTGGTGCAGCAGGGCCAAAGCGTCGGACCACACCCCACGAGCCTGCTCGAGAGGATCTGTTGTCGTGTTATCAGCCACGGATAATCCTTTCTCGACAGACGTACCACTGATGTGCAACTGTATATTTGTACTCTCTTTTCCCCGAGTTATCCACCGGCGTGCGTGTTGAAAAGATTGAAATGTGAATAACATTGTTGTAGTTTGTGGATAACTTTTGTGGGGAATTCGGCGGAATCGCAACGATTATGTGGATTGTTTTATGCGGGGAATCCCCATGAAAATGTGAAGAAAAATGGACGACGCGACAATCTGTTCAGGGGTCAGAGTAATTTAGTAGAGCTTGACTCATGAGGAGCCGTGCCTTGGCATGGCTAAAAACACCGGGAGCATTAATTATGAAGAGGACATTCCAGCCGAACAACCGCCGTCGCCACATGAAGCACGGTTTCCGTCAGCGCATGCGCACCCGCGCAGGCCGCGCTCTGATCAACCGTCGCCGCGCCAAGGGCCGCAAGTCCCTCGCTGCCTGATTTTTTAGTGGCATAGAGCGGTGGAACGGCTGAAAAGCCATCGCGATTTTGTTGCGGTGCTCAAACGCCGTCGTAGGGTATCGCGAGAAGACATCGTCGTGCATTATCTGATGCACGACGATGTCGTAACGGGCGATACAGCGACGGTGCAAGGCCGCCGTGTCGGCTTGGCCGTTTCCAAAGCTGTTGGCAACGCGGTCACGCGCAACGCCGTGAAAAGGCGTTTCCGTGTGCTTGCACGAAAGTACGAATCACTATTACCTGAATCCTGCGATATCGTGTTGCGTGCCAAGCCAAGTGCCGCACGTGCCGATTTCCTGTCGCTTGAGCAGCAGATGGCATCGTGTTTCGAAGCGGTGAAACGTAAAACCGCTTCCCGGCAATGAGCAAGGGGCATCATCGCAATTGGATGGTGCGGCTCATCCGCTGGTATCAGAAACATATTTCCGCCCATACCGCACCTCGGTGCCGGTATTATCCCAGCTGCTCCAATTATGCGATTCAGGCGATTGAACGATTTGGCTGCCTTAAAGGTGGTCTTCTTGCGTTATTACGCCTTCTTTGTTGCAACCAGTGGAACCGTGGAGGAATCGACGACGTTCCACAGCTCTATTCCTTGTTTTACAGATGTTCGTGGTCGAAGGCACACGAGGAGCCTCGTCTCACGCCTCTGGATGTAGATGAACCTATAGGCGATAAGGAGAATGGCCTGTAATGAATCAAGATCAATTCCTCCTCGATAGTGGTTTCTGGGGCTGGCTGTACAAGCTCCTGTACCCCGTCGAGTGGCTCATGACGCAGATTATGGCCGGATTCCACCGATTCATGGTGATGCTGGGCATGAACGAGATCGGTTTCTCGTGGGTCATGTCCATCGTGTTCCTGGTGATTGTGGTCCAGGCGTGCGTGTTCCCGCTGTTCTACAAGTCCATGAAGGGCATGCGCAAGATGCAGGCCCAGATGGCCGTTTTGCAGCCCAAGATGCAGCGCATCCAAAACAAGTACAAGGGCAAGAACGATCCCGCCAGCAAAGAGGCTTTGCAACGCGAGATGATGAAGCTCTACCAGGACAATGACGCGAACCCGATGGGCGGCTGCACATCGATGCTGCCTATGTTCGTGCAGGGTCCTGTGTTCATGTGCATGTTCTACACCCTGTCGGCCATTCCATACATCGCCCGTGGCAAGTTCAGGAACGGTTCCGGCCTCGGCGCCTTCGACATCGCCACCGCCAAGCAGTTCACCTCCACCAACGTGTTCGGCGTGAACGTGGCCGAGAACTTCACCACCGCCGACATCCACGGCAAGATCATCATCGGCATCTTCGTGGCGTTGATGTGCTTCTGCCTGTGGCTCATGCAGTACAACAGCATGAAGCGCAACATGGCCCAGAGCGCTGCGAACAAGCAGACTGAAATGATGCAGAAGATGATGCTGTGGATGTTCCCGATCATGTACATCTTCTCCGGCGTCGCCATGCCGTTCGCAGTGCTGGTGTACTGGCTGACCAACAACATCTGCAACCTGCTGCGTTCCGTCTGGCAGATCCATGTCTTCCCGACTCCGGGATCCCCGGCCGCCGAAGCGAAGGAAAAGCGCGACCACGCCCACGAGAACGCCCGCCGCGCCAAGGCCGGTCTGCCGTCCCTCGAAGAGGAGGAGCTGCAGAAAGCCAAGAAGGCCGCGGAGGCGAAGGAAAAGAACGGCTTCCAGCGTCAGCAGCCAAGCCGCAAAAAGAAGAAGAAATAACATCAAGTGTGTGTCCTGTGTTTCACGTGAAACACAGGACACACCGCTTTTGTATCGGGCGAATCGCCCATATGATACAACCCAATCAGTAGACTTTCAGTAGACTTGAAATAATACGAACCCCGCTCAAAGGAGTAAAACACCATGGCGCAGGATGCTGAGAAAACCATCGATCAGCTCAATGACGAAGCTGACATCGCTGCCGATTACCTTGAAGGATTGCTTGACATCGTCGACTACGAGGGCGATATCGAAATGGGCGTGCGCAACAACCGTCCGACCGTGCAGATCGTTGCCGACGACGACACCGACATCAAACATCTGATCGGACGCAACGGCGAAGTCGTGGACGCCCTGCAGCAGCTCACCCGACTCGCCGTACAGCAGAAGACCGGCGAGCGGTCCCACCTCATCGTGGACGTGGACGGCTATCTGAAGCGCAAGCGCCAGCGCCTGCACGACCTTGCGCTGGATGCCATCGACGAGGCGCGCGAGACTGGCGAGCCGGTGGACCTGAAGCCGATGAACTCCTTCGAACGCAAGATCATCCATGATGTGGTGCGCGAGGAAGGCATGAAGTCTCGGTCCCATGGCGAAGAACCGCATCGTTACGTCACGGTGTACGTCAAGGCTTCCGCAGTCGATGACGCCGACGAGATTGACGAAGCCTGAAATAGTTTCACGTGAAACATGAAGCGTCGCGAGTTTCTCGCGGCGCTTTTTTGATGCCTGTAGATTAGGATGGTGTGCATGAGTGATGTGAATGACGAATTGGATGGGTCGCCGATTCTTGAGGAAGTGCTTGGCGATGCATTGGGCAAGTTGAAGGTGTTTCACGTGAAACTTGCTGCGGAAGGAGAGCCGCGCGGGCTGATAGGGCCACGCGATGTCGGTATTATTTGGGAACGGCATATTCTGAACTCCGCGGCCATCGTACCGTTCATCCGTGAAGCAACGGCCAAGAGGCAATTCAAGACGGTGGCGGATATCGGCAGTGGTGGAGGATTCCCCGGTATCGTGGCGGCCGCCTGCCTGCCGGACCACCAGTTCACCTTGGTGGAACCGATGGAACGCCGTATCGAATGGCTTCATGAGTGCGTTGACGAAATGGGATTGGACAATGTCTCGATAGTGCGCTCCCGAGCCAACGCCGTAATCGAAGCCGTCCGTGGTTCGAACGGTGGCCGGAAGGGCAGGGGAGAGGATGCCGTCGATCTTGACGGGAATCCCATCCCGGTCAAGCATCCGTTTGCCGTGGTGACCTGCCGTGCGGTCGCGCCGATGGCCAAACTATCCGGATGGACGCTGCCGTTGCTGGACAAAGGCGGACGGCTGGTTGCCCTGAAAGGACGATCCGCGCAGGAGGAAATCGTCAAGGCCACCAAAGAGATCTCCAAAAACGGCGGTATCCATCCCCGCGTGGTGGAGGCCGAGGTCGGTCCGGGTCTGGAACCGACGCATGTGCTGATGGTGGACAAGCGATAAGTTATCCACAAAATCGCGTGAGTTATCCACAGTATCCACAATCGCGGAAATGTGTTACGAAGCATCTTGAAGAAGCTTGGAATTGCAACGATTGTTCTGTGGATAACTTTTGGGTGGTCGGATGAGTTATCCACCAACTATCCACCGTTGTTCACAATGGTGCACATGGCCGTGAACAGGTGAAAAATCTGTCCACCCAAATGATGAAACTTGATTGTTGAATATGTATAGGAAGGCTAGTTCATGACTGGACCTGAAGAACCAGACAATTTGACGTCGATGGAATCCGCCACGGAAACCATCAAGCGAATCTTCGAAGGCTCGACATCCCCCGTAGGCGCGCAAATCGCTGATGAATCGACGCGATACAAGGCATTGGAGCATGCGGTCTGCCCGAAGCCGGCCCAAACGCGCCTGATCGCAGTCGCCAACCAGAAAGGTGGCGTCGGCAAAACCACATCCGCGGTGAACCTGTCCGCGGCCTTGGCCCGTTTCGGATGCAAGGTCCTGCTTATTGATATGGATCCGCAGGGCAATGCCTCCACGGCATTGGGTGCCCCGCACGCCTCCGGTCAGCCTTCGGTGTATGACGTCATCGAAGGACGCAAGCGCATCGCGGAAGTCAAGTGCACGTGCCCTGATTTCGACAACCTCGACGTGGTCCCCGCATCCATCGATTTGAGTGGCGCCGAACTTGAGGTCGCCGACATGGCGGACCGCAACTCGCTGCTGAAGAACGCGGTGGACGAGTTCCTCGCCACCAGCGAAGAGCATTACGATTACGTGATCATCGACTGCCCGCCGAGCCTGGGTCTGCTGGTGATCAACGCCATGTGCGCCGTGCACGAAATGCTGATTCCGATTCAGGCCGAGTATTACGCCTTGGAAGGTTTGGGCCAGCTCATCAACACCATCGGACTGGTGCAGGAACATTACAATCCGTCGCTGCTGGTCTCCACGATGCTCATCACCATGTACGACAAGCGCACGCTGCTGAGCCGCGAAGTGCATGGGGAAGTGAAGAAGCACTATCCGACAATCGTGCTCGACACCACCATTCCGCGCACGGTGAAGATTTCCGAAGCGCCAAGCTTCAACCAAAGCGTGATCGCATACGACCCCAAGGGCATGGGTGCGATCGCGTACTGCGAAGCCGCGCTGGAACTTTCGCGTCGTTCCGATACGGTGCTGCAGGCAATCGATGCAAGAAGGAATGAGAACTGATCATGGCAACTAAGTCGCGTTTGGGTAAAGGTCTTGGCGCACTGTTTCCTTCTCTTCCGGGGGAGCCGCAGCATCAGGAGCATGCGGCGCCTGCCGCTGCCGCCAAAGAAGTCAAGGCTTCCAAGACTGATGAGCATGTGGAATCCAAGAGCGCGTCCGCTACCGCACAGGCATCGGTGAACGCCGTGCAGGGGATGAAGCATGCTGTTTCACGTGAAACAACCAAGAAAAACCAGCATCGTCGTGCCAGCATGCCGTCGATTTCGTTGAACGAAAGCGCGCATCCCGCGGACATGTTCTTCGGCTCCACCGCTCAGCCAGCTTCCGAACAGGGCGAGCAGCAGGGGAGTGTTTCACGTGAAACCACGCCGACCGAACATAAGAAGGATGAACCGGAACTGCTTCCCGTGCAGGGTGGATATCTGGTTGAACTGCGTTTGAGCGATGTCGGTCCCAATCTGCATCAGCCACGTACCATCTTCGATGAAGACGACCTGCGCGAGCTAGCCGAATCCATCAAGGAAGTCGGCGTACTGCAGCCAATCGTCGTACGCAAGCGTCCGCAATCGCAAATCGAAGCCGCCCGCAGGGAAGCCGCAGCCAAACCGGCCGAACCGCACAACATGTTCGACGGGCGCATGGATAGCATGTACGAGCTCATCATGGGCGAACGTCGTTGGCGCGCATCGCAGATCGCCGGCCTGAAAACGATTCCGGCCATCGTCAAAACCACCGCCGATGACGACATGCTACGTGACGCACTGCTGGAAAACCTGCATCGCGTCGCGCTGAATCCACTGGAAGAGGCGGCTGCCTACCAGCAGATGATCGACGATTTCGGCCTGACGCAGGCCCAACTGTCCAAGTCGGTGTCGAAATCCCGTCCGCAAATCGCCAACACCTTGCGATTGCTCAACCTGCCGGCCGCCGTGCAAAAGAAGGTCGCATCCGGACTGCTGTCCGCGGGCCACGCGCGTGCGCTGCTGGGACTGCCGACGGAAGCGGATATGGAACAGCTGGCCACGCGCATCATCGCCGAGGGACTGTCCGTACGCAGCACCGAGGAAATCGTGTCGATGAAGGCCGCCGAAAGCGACCAGCCCAAGAAGCCGAAGGCCAGCAAGCTCAATCCGTGGGCTGGTACCCCCGTTCAGGTTGGTCTGGAGCAGCGTTTCGGCACCAAGGTCTCCATCAAGGGATCGAAGAAGCACGGGCGAATCGAAATCGTGTTCAAATCGGAAGACGATATGAAACGCATCGTCGACCTGCTTATGCAGCAGCAGAGCTGAACGAACCGAGCCAATCGAGCTCTGCGAGCGATAATGATTTGAACGATTTGAGCCTTACTTGAGCGAATCGAGATAAGCCTGCGCGTCCAGCGCGGCGCGGCACCCCATGCCCGCCGCGCTGATGGCCTGCCGATAGACGCTATCCACGCAGTCTCCCGCGGCGAAAACGCCGGGTTCGCTGGTACGCGTGCTGGCGCCATCGACCGTGATATAACCAGCTGAATCGACGTCTACAAGCCCGTTAAGAAAAGCAGTGGCAGGAGTGTGCCCAATCGCCATGAAAACGCCGTTAGCGGGGATTGCAGAGGTCTTTTCGGTGGCGGTGTTGCGCACCTCCACCTCCTGTACGCCGTTCTCGTCGCCGCGAATCTCCTGCACCACAGCGTCAAGCATGAAATCGATTTTCGGATTGCGTTGCGCACGCTCCACCATGATGCGGGAAGCACGGAACGTGGAACGCCTATGAATAAGGGTGACGGACGAGCCGAAACGGGACAGGAAATCAGCTTCTTCGAAAGCGCTGTCGCCGCCGCCGACCACCACAATCGGCTTGTTGCGGAAGAAGAAACCATCGCAGGTGGCGCAGTAGGAGACACCTTTGCCTGCGTATTCCGTCTCGCCTGGCACGCCCAGCTTACGATAGTTTGAGCCTGTTGCGATGACCAGCGCGCGTGCGTCGTACACGTCGCCGCCGTCAAGGGTGACGGTTGTGATGCCGGAATCGGCATTCGAAGCAACCGAAACAACATCGTCCCAAACGATATGCGTGCCGAACCGTTCCGCCTGCTTGCGCATATTGTCCATCAGATCCGGACCCATGATGCCATCGGGAAAGCCTGGGAAATTCTCCACTTCGGTGGTGTTGACCAACTGGCCGCCGGGCGTCAGCGCGCCGGCGACGACCAGCGGCTCGAAGCCGGCGCGGCCAAGATAGATCGCGGCAGTATAGCCAGCCGGGCCGGAACCGATAATCACCACATCACACATATCACTCATGGTTGCTACTGTAATGCAGTTTCCACGACGGTTGCGGGCGGTTTTGCAGATGGCGTTCAAAAAAGCGTTCAAAAAGGCGTTCAAAAAAGTCAGCTATCCGTCACGTTGTTTCACGTGAAACAAAAAGAGGGTGTGCGGAACAATCCGCACACCCTCCTTGTCTGCCGATGCGTCAGAAAATCTGCACCGAATCGATGTACAGCTGGTTGCCGGGAAGGCTGTCGAACGGCACCCACAAGAGGATGTCCTGGGTCTCCACGGCCTTGTTGAACTTGATTTCGGTGGTGCCGCTGGCGTCGAACTCGAACTGGGCGACCTGTTCACCCTGGTTCGGGCTGGACTTGGCGTTCACGCGAATGTAGCCCTGGCCGCCGGAAGAACGGATCTTGATGACCATGCGATACGCTTTCTGGGGCTGGCTGAGGTGGAGGTAATAACCGTAACCCTGTTGTCCGTCCGGATTGGACAGGAACTGGCGGTTGTCGATCTCATACGGAGTCGTGTTCTCCGGCATCTTCGGTTCCGGAACCTTCCGCACCTTCTTATCCGAAGTCACCACCTTGTCGACGTCCTTCTTGGCGGAATGGCTCTTCTTCGTGGTTTTCTTCGGCTTGCTGGAATCGGAGCTGCCGTTGTCGGAGCTGTTGGCATCGTTGGAATCGCTGTTTGCATCGCTGGCGGAGCTGCTGCCATTGCCGGAATCGCCATTATCGCCGAAAGGCACGTCGTCAAGGTTCATTTCCGGCCACGGATTGTTGGAATTCGTATTGGTGATGCCGTCATCCGGCTTCTTGGTCAAACCATGAATGGCGAATCCCAATGCGACGGCCACCACAATGAACGCGACCACAATGGCCACGACCTTGGTGGTGAGCTTGCCGAACAATTTGGCATTGGCGACCTCGGCCGGACTGGAGGAAGAGGCTTTAGGGGCAAAGCTCGGCGGCACCGCAACGGGGGTTCCGTTTTCGTTCTGATATGCCGCGTCGATCGCTTCCTGCTCCGCCTTCAACGCGCGTGCGGATTCCTCGCCCGGCTCGATGACCCGTCCGTCAGGTCCGATCACCGGAATGCGACCGGTCTTCTCCAATTGCGAATCGTCCGTATGATAATCGCCCTGCGGCGACGGCGTGGAAACACGGATGGGGAAGGAGAACGGCGAATCCACATCTTCGGAGGATCCGTCGAGGTCCTCTTCGCTGAGTAGTTCGCGGCTGTTGTTCCACAGCGATTTCACGGCACCGCCGGTCGCGGCCATACCCTTGGCCAAGGCTTCCTTGCTGTCGGAGAAATCAGTGTGTGGTTCAGGCGCTTCGAACGTCATTTCCGGAATGCTTCCGGTTTCAGCCAGCGTATCGGGCAAGGCGATGGCATCCTGCTCGAGAATCTGCAGCAGGGGCACGTTCACAATCGAGCATTCCGAATCCGCGGACGGTAACGCAATATCGGGGCCGTTAAGCTTCGCCAGCGGCTCGTAGTCGCCCAGCAACGCCTCCAATTCGGCGATGGTGGCCATCGGAACGGTCGGGAAACCGTCCTTCTCCTTGAGATCCAGACCACGCTTGCAAATCACGCGGAACTCCATCGGCACGTTCGGTGAAATCGCGTCAAGATGGTAGTTCGTGGACAGCGTCGACGGCGTGCGCGTCAGCAGGGAATACAGCAGGGAAGCGACCTGGCGAATCGCAAGCTGCTCCTGGTTTTCCACGGATTGCACGCGCGAAGTATCGGCCAGCATGATGCTTACCGGCGCGTCGGCGATTTCAATGCCGTTGCGGGTCAATCGCACGGTGTCCGTGCTGATCGAGAAATGCGTGAGATTGTCTTTCTGCAACACGTGCAGGGCTTCGACGACCTCACCAAGAATGGAACGGATCGCGGTGAAGCTCAGCGGCTTGCTGGACTGCGTGAGATACTCGCTCAACGACATGCCGGCATCGAGCTGCGTGATCACCAACGCCACCTCGCCCACGTGCTGAAGCTGCAGCACCTGCGTGAAATGGGCGTCGTGGGAAATCGCCAGCATGGAGGCCGTCGCATTGACGTCCTGCAAAGCCTTGCGGTTGTTGACGATAAAAAGCTGGCAATCCCGGGCAAGCACGTGATCGCTTGCCTTCCAAACCTGCAAGCCGGTTTCCTCGCGCAATGGCGAAACCAGCACATAGCGGTTGCTGATGGTATCTCCCAGTTGAGGTTTCATGGTTTCCTTCAACTCTGTAACGATTGTTCTACCTACGCTGTTATTCTTGGTCGCCGTTTTCGGCGGTACTTTGCTCAAGTTTACCGTTGGGGCTGGCCGTTCCGCCAGACTTAGGCTTGTTGCCAAGCCCTGGTATGCGGGCGGCGAGCATGCCCACGACCGAAGTGAGCTCCTCGGCACGCAGCGCCCACAGGCACGCCAGATAGACGATGGCGATGACGATGGTGAGCAGTATCGCGGACAGAACCGCCTGACCCCAGTTCATAGTGCCGTCGTCGGGGCCGATATGCGCTCCGACCAGCCGGTAGACGCCGTTGCGGCACAGCAGGCCAATCACGCAGGCGGCTATCGTGGCCACCAGCGCCTTCGCATAGGCGGTGATGATGCGCTTGTCGTCCACATCGCCGTCGAAACGGGAGCGGAGCATGTGCGTAAGCAGCGGATACGGCAGGATGAAGCTCACCGAAATCGCCAATCCGATGACGGTGATCCACTGCGTGGGCGGCAGAATGAACGTCGACGCGATGATGACGCCACCCTGGATGGTCATGGTGATCGCCATGAAAATAAACGGATGCTTGCCGTCTTCGAACGCGTAGAACGTGCGTTGGATGACCAGATACGAGCTGGAAAGCGGCAGGCCGATGCCCAAAGCGGCGAGCGGCGCGCTGATGAGCAGCGCCTCACGCGCGCTGATGGACGGCAGCAGTGCGAGGATGATCGGCAACGGAAGCACGATGAACGCCGCTGCGAAGAAGCACATGATGAGATTGAGATTACGCAGGGCCGAGCTCAGATCCTTGCGCGCCTCGTCGATATTGCGGTCCGCGATGGCTTTCGATATTTTCGGGAAGATCGCGGTGGCGATGGACACGGCGATCAGCGAATACGGCAGCATGTAGATGGTGTACGCATTCTGATACGAGGCGTTGCCGGCCACGTCCAACTGGCTCATATGCAGCTGTTCCGAAGCCTTGAACGGCGCGCTGGTGGCCACGCGGGTGACGATGATGTTGACGATCTGATCGACGCCGACGATGCCGAGGCTCCACGCGGCGACCGGTCCCATCGAACGCAGTCCGATGCCGTGAACGCCGAATTTCGGACGGTATTTCAGGCCGATTCTCGTCAAAGGAATGAACAGCACCAGCGCCTGGAACGCCACGCCAAGCGTCCAAGTGCCGGCGGTCAGCGCGATTTTCGTCGGCGTCCAGAAGTCCAGCGGACGTTCCGTGGCCCTGCCGAACATCGCGATGAACGCGCCGAAACCGATGCAGCTGATGATGTTCGCGCCGACCGAGCTCCACGCATACGTGACGAAATGGTCCTTCGCCGCGAGAATCTGCCCGATCACCGTATACAGGCCGTAGAAGAAGATCTGGGGCATGCACCACAAGGTGAAGGAGGTGGCGAGGGCCATGGTTTCGGCGCTGCCGTTGACATACAGTTTGGTCAACAACGGCGTGGCAACGGCCATGAGCAGCGTCACACCCAACAACAAGGTGATGGCAAGGGTGATGAGCTTGTTGAGCTTGGTTTCGGCGTCCTTCGATTTCAGCGTGCGCACGATCTGCGGCACAAGCACCGCGTTGAAGATGCCGCCGGAAACCAGTGTGTAGATGACCTGCGGAATCATCGAACCGGCCTGGTAGGCGTTGGCGGCATAGCCGGTGGTGCCCAAGGCCCAGGCAAGCAGGATGGTGCGGATTTGGCCGGTCACGCGCGAAGCGGCGGTACCGGAGGCCATGATCAGTGAGTTACGGCCAACGGAAGAACTCATTCGTCGGGATCCTTCTTACGGTTGAATTGACGCCACAGTCCCACAGCGCCCAAGAGCACGGCGAAGCCGATGATGACGAAACCGCTCTTGTCGCTGATCTGCAGCGCGCTGGTGATGTGGGTGACCTGCGTGGCTCCAAACGCTGCACCATTCCTGTCGAACAGGCTGATGGTGGCGTTGGCGGTGCCGGACGTGGACACACGGATGGTGAACGCCACCTGTGCCTCGCCGTGGGGCGGCACCTGCACGGTGTCGAATCGGGACGTGACGATCTGCATGGAATCGGTCAGCGACGAGACCTTCACCTTTACCGGGTACGGGTGGCTGTTGCTGATGGTCACCGGCATTTTCGCGGTTTCGCTGACCACGTTCACGCTTTCCGTCGGCGTGATCGCCACACCGTTGATCAGCAGGACCGCGAGCTGGTTCGCGCCTTCCGCCATCGTGCTTCTGGAAGGGCTTTCGCCGCCCAACGCGTGCAGGGCCATGATGGTGTGGGCGTTCGTCAGCTGCCTGCTCCAGGTGTTGACGTCGGATTCGTCTTTTCCGTTCGGCTTGACGAGGATCGACGTATTGAAACGTTTGATGTTGCTCGATGAGTTCGCCAGCGCGCTCAGAGTCTGCTGGACGTCGCTGCGCATGCCATCGGTAAGGCCGTCCGTTTGGAGAATATCGGTTGACATGCTGGCCGCATCTTCGGAGATGTCGGCATCCTTCAACGTGGCAAGGTCAGTGAGGTTCAGCCACGGCGACTGCTCGATGTCGCCCATCAGCGCGTCCACAACACTGGGGTCGGAATCCTCGTTCAGACAGACCAGCAGGTTGCGTTCCGCATAAGGCTGTTCCATCTGGTAGAACGCGCTTTGCGCGACGAATCGCGCCAATCTGCCGGCCGTGGTTCCCTCGCTGTCGGCGTTGGCATCGTCACTGGTCGCCTTGCCTTGGGCCAAGCCGGAAAGCACATTCTGCGCGGAAAGCACGGTGACGTCCCCGGCATCGGTGGAGACCACCGTCTTGCCGGTACGTACGGTAGCCGCATCGTCCTCTTCGAAGTCATGCGTGGCGATGACGGTGCCGTACCCCTGCTGGCGGGCCTTCGTCAACGCTTGTAGGGTCCAATTGCCGTTGCCCTGCCACGCGTATGCGGTGATGTCCGCGTTGCTGTCACCCAATGCCGATTGATAGGTTTTCCGGGCTTTGGCTGCGGACCATTGACGGTCGTTGATGCCGGCTGCGCTGTAGGCCGGAGCGTTGTTCATGGCGCTATAGGCGGTTATGTCGAACAATGCGGGCTGGGTGATGCCGTCGACCCGCGTTGGCATCGCCATCGCCTGCAGGTAGGTCGGATCTCCTACGACCTGCAGCATGTCGTGCTTGGCGAAGGTCTGCTGCAACGATTTGAGCCGTGCGTCGTCATCCTTGCTGGGCATGGCGATTTTCGCCAGTTTCGAGGAGGAAATACCCCCTTCATCGACCAGCTGTCCAAGCAGCTTGCTGTCGGTGGTCCACCCGTTGGCGGCCAGCGGCTGGGCGACGGTGATGTGCAGCGCCGGCGTGCTGGGCGTGTGGAGTCCCGCGCCGGTGCGCGTCACGAACGTATGCGATTGAGCAAGGGGGGTTCCGTTGGCGGAATAGCTCAGCAGCACCGGCTTCGGCCCCCAAGAGTTGATGGCCGCGAGCGATTCCTGATGGGCGTCCGCGTCGATGCTCACATTGGCGCTGGCTCCCGGCTGCAACGCGGGCACATCGGCCTGTCCCACGGATTGCGGGGTGGGGATTCGCCCGTTGCCTTCAGACCAATCCTGGATGTCGTTGCGCGAAACGAACGTGTAGAAGGCGTTCATGGCCAGCGTCAGCGTTCCCGCGGGAATCTCCTGTCCGGTCGTGTTGGTCACCGTGGCGTTCAGATGGTATCCGGAGGTGTCCGTCAATACGGCCGTGGAAGAGTTGATGGACAACATACCGTCCGTCGACTCCGCCGATGTGGTCGATTCCATGGCCCTTGCCGATGACGTGGGTGCGTATAACAACATCAACGCCATGGTCAATACCATGGCGAGGATGGATGATAACGCGCGAAGGCCACGCGAAACGTGCCGTTGTGCGGATTGATTCACTATTACGCCTGTCTGTTGAGTTTCCTTGCGTACAACCATGCTATCTTCCGTTCGTTCGGATAGCTCAGCACATCGTCCAAATCAGCAAAATCCACCCAAATGGCGTCTTCGGCCTCATGGTCGGGATCGCCTTCGACGGTCAGCTCGCCGCCGATCTGCCGCAACGCGAAGTGGTGCACCAGCTTGTGCACGCGTTGGCTGGTACCGGTGAACCAATAGTCGATGGTGGCGATGGAATCGACCACCTCGCCCAGAATGCCGGTTTCCTCATGCACTTCGCGCACGGCCGTCTGCTGCGGCGTTTCGCCTTTTTCGATATGTCCCTTCGGCAGGCACCATTCCAAATGCCCGCTGCGTGAATGACGTGCGATGATCGCCACGCGACCCTTGTCGTCGAACACCAGCCCGCCCGCCGAATACTCGCGCACCACCGGCAGCTCCTGCGCGTCAAGCGATGCGAACGTGGTCGGACCATCCGCGGTGCGCCGGCGCGGCATTATCGCCGGCGTAGGCGCGCTCGGCGTGATGATCGTGCGCTGCTGCAATTGCTGTAGTTGTTGCAGCTGCTGCAGCGAAACCGACTGCGATGTGTACAGCAGTTCGTCCGGTTCCAGCGGATTTTGGGCATGGTCGTCCGCAGCATGGGCAAGCATGCGTGCAAGGTCTGCGGGCGTAATCATGATTCCAACCATACTCAATTCTGTGTGCAGGTGGGGTAACGGTATGCTGGTAAACGAAAAACTTGTGGTGCTGAAAGGTATGGCGTGAACTTCGAAGTGTGGCCAGAGGCCATTGAATTAGGACGTATGTTTGCTGCGGAAGGCTACGAACTGGCACTGGTCGGGGGTCCTGTCCGCGACCTGCTGCTGCATCGCAAATCGCATGATTTGGATTTCTGCACATCGGCGCGTCCCGAGCAGTTTGAGCATATTCTGCGCCGTTTTGGGCATGATGGCTTCTGGGATATGGGCCGCAAATTCGGCACGCTCGGCGCGATGCGCAGGCGTGAGGACGGCACCGAGGTGAAAGTGGAGGTGACCACCTACCGTTCCGACACGTACGACCCCGACTCGCGCAAGCCGGAAGTCAATTACGGCGACACGCTGGAAGGCGATCTTTCCCGCCGCGATTTCACCGTCAACGCGATGGCGTTGCGTGTTCCGGAACTCGAATTCGTCGATCCGTTCGGCGGTGCGAACGATTTGGCCAAAGGCGTGCTGCGTACCCCCGTCGATCCGCGGCAGTCGTTCGACGACGATCCGTTGCGCATGATGCGCGCCGTGCGTTTCGTGGCGCAGCTCGGCTTCCGCATCGAGCCGGAAACCGCCGAAGCGCTGTCCGACATGGTCGATCGCATCGAAATCGTCTCCGCCGAACGTGTGCGCGACGAACTGGTCAAGCTGCTGCTGTCCGATCGCCCGCGCGCCGGCATCGAAGCGTTGGTCGATTCCGGTCTTGCCGACATCGTGCTGCCGGAAATTCCCGCGCTGCAGCTGGAAATCGACGAGCACCATCGCCATAAGGACGTGTTCGAACACACCATGATCGTCATCGAACGCGCCGTCGCCCTCGAAACCGGTTCCGACGGTCCGGTGCCGGCCCCGGACCTGACGCTGCGTCTGGCGGCTCTGCTGCACGACATCGGCAAGCCGAAGACCCGTCGTTTCGAAGCGGGCGGCAAGGTGAGCTTCCACCGTCATGACGCCGTCGGCGCGAAGATGACACGCAAGCGTTTGAAGGCACTGCATTTCGACCACCACATGGTCGAGGACGTCAGCGAGCTGGTCAACCTGCATCTGCGCTTCCACGGCTACGTGGAGGAGCCGTGGACGGATTCCGCGGTCCGCCGCTACGTCAAGGACGCTGGCCCGCTGTACGAGCGTCTGAACCGCCTTACGCGCGCCGACACGACTACACAGAACAAGCGCAAGGCCATGATGTTCTCGGCGGCCATGGACGAGATGGAACAGCGTGTGCGCGACCTGAAAGAAAAGGAAGACTTCGACGCGATCCGTCCTGACCTCAACGGCGACGAGATCATGCAGCTGCTAAGCATCGAACCAGGCCCGATGGTCGGCAAGGCGTACAAGCACATGCTGGAATACCGCCTCGATAACGGTCCGGTGGAGCGTGACGTGGCCGTTGCCGAGCTGGAACGCTGGTACAAGGAGCAGGGCGAATAGCGATTGACATGCGGTGGTTTCGCCGCATGCATGGAACAGTGCGCTTGGAACAGTGCGAATACGAAAACCCGCGTTCCCGATTGGGGGAGCGCGGGTTTTTCATATTGCCTATATCGATTTCGATTGGCGGTCAGCTTTGCGGATTCACCGCATCATGCTCGGGCGCCTTGGGCAGGTCGGTCATCTTGTCCACCGCGACGCAGCCCTGGATGCCGGTGATCGCCTTGCCTGCGGCGGGAACCTTCTTCGTATCCTGCAGATTGTCGAACGTGGCGCCCACGATGACGTCGATCAGCTGGTCCTGACGGTCGTCCATAACCAGCATGGCGTCGGTGAAATTGCTTGCCACGGTGTACGCCTGATTCACGCTGTTCTTGCCGAAGACGATCATCGTGCGATCCACCTTCTTGGTGTAGTTGCCCGGCGTCTGGGGGTTGAACTCGCGGTTCTGCAACGCGTCGCTCACCGCCTTGGCGAAGCCGGAGAACTTCGTGCCGTTGAGCACACGCAGCGTGATGTTGCGATTCTCCACATACTTGGCCTTGTTGCCGTCGGCTTCCTTGATGGGGCACGGTGCCTGCTGGCCGTAGTTCGGCTGTACGGCGGCCGACTTGACGTTGCCCAGGCCTCCGACATGGAAAAAGAACAGCAGGGACACCACCATGGCGACCACCATGACGGCTCCGACGATGCTGAACACCGTCTTCTGACGGCGGCGAATGTACTCTTTGCGCGCGACGCGCTCGTCGTTAGCCTGGGTCATTTACGAATTCCTTTTGAACAAACCAATTGCCATCAACTTTACTGTCATGCGGTGATATGTGTCATGCGGTGATATGCACAATCGGTCGGGCTGGGGCGTTCGTGGCGATGATGCGATCGACGCAACGGCTGTCCTGCCATGCCCGCTGCACGGCGTCCGCCGCATCCTCCGTCGGCACGAACGCGATGACGGACGGGCCGGAACCGGAGACGAACGCCTGGCTGGCTCCCGCACGCAAGGCTTCCTCGATCGCCTGTCCGCTACGCGGATGCAGGGAGACCGCCGCCTTCTGCAGGTGGTTCTCATCGCCATCGCCGGCACCGATCTGATCGAATGTGGCATACACTTCCGGCGTGCGCAGTTCCGCACGGTATGCGCCGACCAGCAGATGGCCGGTAAACCCACGTTCCGTAAGATCGCGTACGATATCGCCATCGTCATCAAGCTGTTCGATGCGTTCGCCGAAACCGGTGCCGCGCGCGTAACCGCCGGTCAGACAGAACGGCATGTCCGCGCCCAGCGTGGCCGCGACTTCCTGCAGGCGTTCGATCGGCCAATCGAGATCCCACAACGTGTTCAATGCCAGAATCGTCGCCGCCGCATCGGCGGAACCGCCGGCCATGCCCGCGCCGACGGGGATGCGCTTGTCGATGTTCAACGCCACGTCCGGCTCATGGCCGCTCGCTTCGGCCATGGCGAACAATGCCAGCACGGCGTGGTTGCGGCGCATATCGCTGCCGGAAGAGGCCAGGTCGCCCAGATACGCGCCCTCGAGATTCAGCGAGAAGCCGCTTCCCGGCGCTTTGCGCGTGGCGGTGACGGTGTCGTATACGCCGACCGCGCAATAGATGGTGTCGAGTTCATGACGGCCGCCCCATTCGGCATGCGACGGGCCCACATGCAGGGTCAGATTCGTTTTCGCCGGGCAGTCCACGCTCACGGCGTTGATGGTGGCCGTTCCGATGGCGGGCGAATCAATGGTGCTCATGACGCGAACACCTCATCCAACGCGCGTGCCAACGCCACGAATTCGTCGATGGTGAGCGTCTCGCCACGACGGGTCGGGTCGATGCCGGCCTTCTCGAACGCTTCGGACGGCACGATTTTCTTCAATGCGGCGTGCAGGGTCTTGCGGCGCTGCCCGAAAGCCGCGTCGATCAAACGGAACACGGTTTCGCGATCCACCACGGAACCGTCCGCATTGTCCGCGGCGGGGGTGTGACCGCCCGGGTAGCGCTTGAACAGCACCAGCGCGGAATCGACGTTCGGGGCCGGCCAGAACACGTTGCGGCCGATGACGCCCACGCGTTCCGCGGTGCCGTACCATGCGAGCTTCACGCTCGGCGTGCCGTAGATCTTCGAACCGGGCTTCTCGCTCAAACGGTCCGCCACTTCCTTCTGCACCATCACCAGGAAGGTGCCCAGATTGTCGAAACGTTCCAACAGGGTGAGCAGAATCGGCGTGGCCACGTTGTACGGCAGATTGGCCACCAGCGTGAAGGAATCGTCATCCTTGAAATCGGGCAGATTCTCCGGATTGACGGTGAGTGCGTCGCGGTTGACCACACGGAAGCGGTCCACGGCGTCCGGCATGAATTCGGCGATGGTTTTCGGCAGGCGTTCGGCGACCGGCGGGTCGATTTCCACAGCCGTCATCGTGGCGCCGGTTTCCAGAATCGCCAGCGTCAGCGAACCCAGTCCGGGACCGACTTCCAGCACATGGTCGTCGGCGGTCACGCCGGCCTCGCGCACGATGCGACGCACGGTTCCCGGATCAATCACGAAATTCTGCCCGAATTTCTTCGTCGGGCTGATACCCGCGTCGGCGGCGATGCGTCGGATGTCGGCCGCCCCCAGCAAATGGCCCTGCGTATGCTCGTTCACGTTTTCCGTCATTCCCTCTTCTGTCATTCCCTCATTATCCGTTCATGCCGGTACGAAAATCGTTGGCGATTAGCCGGATCAGTACCATCCGGTCTGTTCGGAGTGCTGCCACGCCGCGGACGGGCTGCCGTACCGCTGTGCGATGTAGCTCAGACCCCAGTCGATCTGCACGGCGGCATCGTCCTTCCAATTCGCGCCGAACGTGGCCATTTTGCTGCCCGGCAACGCTTGTGGAATACCGTATGCGCCCGAAGACACGTTTTCCGCGCTCCAGCTCCATCCGGATTCGCGATTCCAGAGTTTGACCAGATCCGTCCAGTTCTGGCCGGTCCAGCCGCGCTGCGCCGCCGCGCCGGAAGCGTAGGCCTGTGCCTGTGCCGCGGAAGGATGGTACAAGCGGCAGCCTGCGGAAGGATTACTCGGCTGCGGCGTGGGCTGCGGTTTGGGCTGGGGTGCGGGAGTCGGCTGCGGTGCAGGGGTTGGTGTGGGGGTCGGTGCCGGATCGTCCTTCTCGGTGTTGTTGGAATTGTTATTCGAGTTGTTGTTCGAATTGTTCTTATCCGAGGAATCCGACTTGTTCGAATCGGTTTTGTCGGAATCGGCCTTGTTCGAATCGGACTTATTGTCGTTTTTGTTCGAGTCGTTCTTACCCGAATCGTTCTTGCCGTCGTCCGACTTGCCGGAATCGCCGTTATCGCCGTTGCTGTTGCCGTTGCCGCTGTTGTCGGATTTGTCGGTATCGTCCGTAGTTTTTTCCGGTCCGACCGCAATGACTTTGTCGATGGCGATTTTCGTGGTCTTCTCTTCGGTCAGCGTCTCGCTTTCCTTCACGCCATCCACGTAGGTGACGGCGTACGTCTGCTGGATTTCGCCGTTTTCGCCTTCCTGCCGTACCGTGACTTCGCCCGGCTGCAGGTTCGGGTCGATGATGGTCTGCGTGCCGAACGGCACTTCCTTCGTGCGGGTCTCCTCACCATGCGTCACGCGGCGGACGCGCAGAATGGTCTTTTTGCCGTCCTTCTCGACGCTGACGCGATCATCCTTGCCCAACGTGATGCCTTTGGCGTCAAGGATGGAGGCAGCGGGCAGCTTGCCGTTCGGCGCCACCGAGCTTTTGCCGTCCGCGATGACGGTGACGGGCCCCTTCTGGTTGATGATGAGACCGCCGGTGAGCTTGTTGTAGACGTTGCTGATATTGACGGTGATTTTCGCCGCTTCGGTTTCGTTTTGGTTGAAGAAGTCCAGCAACTGCTCGGCGCTGGACGCGACCGTCCAGAACGGCACTTCCTGGCCGTCGATGGTGATGGTGGTCTGGTACGCGCTCTGCACGTTCACCACATCATGGTTCTTCAGCATGCTGGTCGGGCTGGTCGACTCCACCAGGTCGTGCGTTTTGACTTTCACGCCCTGCTCCTGCAGCAGACGGTCCACGCTCATCGCATATGTGGTCACCGTGGTGGTCTCCCCATTGACGGTCAACGCCACGGATTTGCGCGTGCCCACACCAAACGCCAACGCCGAAGTCAAAGTCAATGAGGCCACGCATGCCATGACGCGGACACGACGAAGCGTCACGAATCTCCGAGGGGTCCACCTTCTCGTCATTTATCCTCTTTTCAGCGCTGCCTACAACGCCGTTATTGTAACGGCTCAGCTGGAACGGTCGCCGTGCTTTCCGATGGTTTTATCCATACCGCCACATTTTTGAAAGCAGGTGCGAAAAGCGAAAAATAAAAAGGGGGCAGGAGAGAAGGGGATGTCCTGCCCCCGGTCGGACGAGACAGGTTGGGGGACGCCTCGTCCGCTTTGCCAGAAGTCTCAAGTTGGGGGAAGACTTCTGGAGCACTTACCCATGGTAAGAGGTCCAAGCCCGTCATACGGGTTCGAGCCTCCTGTCGGGATCGAACCGACGACCTGCCGCTTACAAGGCGGCCGCTCTGGCCATCTGAGCTAAGGAGGCATGTCCTCTTTTGCTATGAAAACAACAGAGGAACGATGAATAGCATAACCAGCGCTTCCACCGCAGTCAACTTAGTATTGCGGGTTGAGACGCGCCGGCTGCCCGTAAGGGGTTATTCGCCCGTGGTGACGGAAATCGGCCCCTTCTTGGCTCCGATGGACGGCATCTTGCCGGCAACGCCGACTTCGCTGTCCTTCAGGCCGATCGATTCCAACAGACCGTCCTTAACCGTCGTCTGGGCGGTGGTCAGCTGGTCCATATCCCAATACTTGCCGTTGATGATCACGGTCGGCGTGGTCATGCTGCCCTTGTAGCTGCCGGACTGATGCCACAGTTCGGAACGCTTCGGCGTGTAAGTGTCGATCGCATCAAGCCATTCCTGATAATCGCGGCCAAACGCCTTGTCCGCAACATCCTTGGAAACACCCGCGGCGATCATCTGCTCCTTGATCTTGGCGTCGCTCACCGACTTGTATGCGGAGCCTTCCTCCGGCTGGAAATCCTCGGCGTAGACCTTCTCCAGGAAGGAGATCAGATGGTTCGGGTCGCTGTCATGCTCGGCCAGGTAGATGGCCGCGTTCGCCGCGCGACTGGAATACTCGTCGGTGGACCAACGGTCCATGAACGCCATGAAATGCAGGTCCAGATTGATCTGGCCGGCATCGACCATCTTCTGCAGGTCGGCGTCCAACTGGCGGTGCAGGTTGCCGCAGCCCGGGCACAGGAAATCCATGTAGAGCTCGACGGTCGGCGCGCCCTCCACAGCCTTGCCGTAGCCGTTCTTGGAAATCAGCAGGCCGCCCTTCTTATCGACGAGCTTCGGGGTGTTCTTCACTTTCTGCAACGCCGTGTACGCTTCCTGCACGGTTTCGGTGGAAGCCTTCGTTTCGGCCTTCTTATGCATGTTGTGGTACACGGTGAACGCGCCGATCGCCACCAGAATCACCAGCACCGCCACCACGATGCCGCCGATGATCGTCTGCTGCTTGCGTTCCTTCTCCATCTGCTCGGCGCGCGCCTTCATCGCCGCGGCCTCAGCGGCCCTACGCTCGGCGCGGCTGGTACGCTTCTGCGCATCCTTGCTGTTCTGGGCCATCGATATTCCTTTCGACCTCACGTTGTTATGCTGGGCACCATACTAGCGATGCCTTGCTATCGATTCGCCGGGAATTCCGTATTGCCTTGCGATTGCGTCGGCAGCTCGCTCAAGTGGCGCAGATACGGCTGTTTACGCAGTGCGCCGCCGCCCAATCGCAGTACGATCGCGCCCGGAGCGGCCACGGCCACAAGCCAGCCGATCGCGCAGAACGCAGCCTGCGCCAGCCCGCTTTCGGAAAGCGGACCGCCAAGCAGCGTCGGCATCGGAATCGTCAATCCAAATATCCACGTATCCATCACGGCATACGGAAGCTGCAGCACGACCGTGGTGAGCGACAACCCCAGCGCGGCCACGGCCAACATGATCAGCGTCCGCACGATGGCGACGCCGAAGCCCTTCACGATGTGCCAGGGCAGTCCCGCCAATCGCAGCAGCCAGTCGGAACTTTTCTTCTCGCCGCCACGTTTGCCTTCGCGCTCGAGCTGCGCCTCCGTGTTGAATCCGATGGTGGCCAGCGCACAGGCGAACAGCAACGCGGCTGCCATCGCCGTCCACAGTGAGAACAGTCCGCAGACGGCCACGGGAATCGCCATCAGCGCGCAGGGGAGCATGCCCCGGCCCAACATCGCGCCACGCTTCACATCGGCGGGATTGGGTGCTTCCGCAACGTTCGGCCCATCCATACCGGGTACCGGCGGGAATGACATTGCGGGCGATTGCTGCGCCGCGGCCACCGTGGCCTGCGGTATGACGGACGGTGGCTGCCACATGGCGATGCGTTGCAACGCGGGTTTGATGGTCGGGTCGACTTGCGTCGGCGCTTCCGCTGGATTCCATGCGTTCTGGGCCGGCAGCATTTGTGTTGACGGCATGGATTGCGGCATTACCTGCGTGCCTGTCGGCATCGCCCGCGTGCCTTGCGATTGCGGCATCGTGCGCGTGTTGTCCACGTTGGGAAGTGCGTCGGAAAGCACACTGGTCTCGGCATCGTCAACAGGTGCGATCACCTGCGTTGCGCTCGCGTCGGATTGGCTGGTCACTTGTTTCCCGATTACTTGAGTTGCGCTCACATCGGGCTGCCCGATCGCCTGCGTTGCTTCGCTGAGCCTTGGCATCGTGCGCGTGCTGATGGCGTTTTCGCCGGTTATGTCGTCCTGCGATTGCCACAACGTGCGCGGATTGTCGGGCGATTCAACAAAAGGGGGCATCGCCTCCGTATCGCCATCCGCTGCGCCACCATTGTCGGCCGCAACCCACGCCTGCGGATTCAACGCATCCACGGCGATCGCCTGCAGCAAATCGTCCGGCGTGCACCGCTTCGTCCGATCCGGATTGAGCGCCGAACGGAACGCGGCCATCGTGCCCGCGGGAAGTCCCGCAAGATTGGCGCTGCCGGCCGCGGCGCGTTCCAACACGGTCATCATCGGCTTCGTGCCGAACACCGGCTCACCCGTAGCGGCGAACGCCAATACGCTCGCCACCGACCACCAATCGGTCATTTCATCCGATTCCGCGCCATCAATGATTTCCGGCGCGATGAACCCCGGCGTGCCCATCACCAGACCGGTACGCGTCACATGGCTTTCGCCTTCGCCCATAGCGATGCCGAAATCCACCAATACCGGGCCGGTGCTCGACACCATCACATTCGTCGGCTTGATATCGCGGTGCACGATGCCGGCTGCATGCACGGCACGCACCGCCTCAATCAGCTTGCGTGCCAGCCGTTCCAAATCGTCGCCCACATATCGGCCATTGACGCGCACATCCTCACGCAGATTCTTGCCTTCGATCAACTCGGTCACAATAAAAGCCAACGCGTCGTCAAGTTCCATATCCACAATGCCGCACACGCCCGGATGCCGCACCTTCTGCAACGCCATCGCCTCCCTGCGCAGGCGCTCGCGTGCGGTCAACTCGTCGCGCTGCTGCTGCGGGGAATCGTCGTCGGAGAGGGAATCGCGCAAAATCTTCATCGCATATTGATGGCCGCCATCGTCCCGCACACGCCATACCGAGCCCATGGCACCCGAACCAAGCCGGGAAATCAACGTGTAGCCGCCAACCAGGCTGCCTGCTTCCAGATTCAATGCGCTTAAGTCGCTCATACTTCCATCGTACTTGGCGTGCAGATTATGCACGCGAATTGACAGGCTGGGGAAAACGCCATGTGCCGCACGTTGAAGTCTGATGAAATCGAATCATCGACATGAAGAAGTGTCTTCACTTGCCGCACGCATCTGCAGCCACTTCACCGAAACCATGAGATGCGGGGCAGTGTTGAATGGTTTCGCGGTTCCGATAAAGGCATCGGAGCCTACGTGTCGTTTGGTTATGAGAATCAAGGAGGAGGCAGACCATGCTGCAAATCAACATGGCTGACGTTATGAACGTCATCGGCTCATTGACGCCGTACCTTATTGCGATTGGCGTGCTGTTCGTGCTCGCGCTGATTATCACTTTTGCCGTCAACAAGAAGACGGTCAAGGAAGTGGCGACCCGTAAGATCGTCCATTCCGAATCTTGGCTGGTGGCGCTCGTCGGCATCGTCGTGGCCGTGTCCATGATGCTGACCGGTCCGCTTTCCACGCTGCTCAACAATGCGACCATCACCAAGTACACGCTGTCCGACGCCACGGTTTCCAAGGCCAACGAGCTGGCCAAGGATGTGCAGTCGGAGGCCGTCACCCTGCTGAAGAATGACGATTCCAACCTGCCGCTGTCCGGCAAGAAGGTCAACGTGTTCGGTTGGGGCTCCACCAACCCGGTTTACGGCGGCACCGGCTCCGGCTCCATGTCCGACCAGTACGAGACCGTTTCCATGCTTGACGGCATGAAGCAGGCCGGCATCGAAACCAATTCCGAGCTGACCAAGCTGTACACCGACTACCGCAAGGACCGCCCGATGGTGGCTATGTGGTCGCAGGATTGGACCCTGCCTGAGGTTCCGGCCAAGCAGTATTCCGACAAGCTGATCTCCGACGCCAAGGACTTCTCCGACGAAGCCGTCATCACCATCACCCGCGTCGGCGGCGAAGGCGCTGACCTGCCGACGAACATGAAGGCGAAGGGCATCACCTACAACAACAATTCCAAGGACTACGAAGATTTCAAGGATGGCGAGCACTTCCTGCAGCTGTCCCAGACCGAGCGCGACATGATCGACCTGGTCACCAAGAACTTCAAGAAGGTGACGCTCGTCTACAACGGCGCCAACGCGTTCCAGTTCGACTTCCTGTCCCAGTATCCGCAGATCAAGTCCGTGCTGTGGTGCCCGCCGGCCGGCCAGACCGGCTTCTCCGCACTGGGTGAGGTGCTCGCCGGCGATGTGAATCCGTCCGGCAAGACCTCCGACACGTTCGTGAAGGACCTGACCAAGACCGCTGTGTTCAACAACACCGATGGCACTGCCGCCGGCAACGCTTCGTCCGTCGGCACGAACGGCAAGTTCACTTACGACAATGCGGATGATCTCGCTGCTTCCTACATGGGCTTTAGTGGCGACAAGGTCACGGTGACCCCGACGTTCGTCAACTACGTCGAAGGCATCTACGTTGGCTACAAGTTCTATGAGACCGCCGCCGACGAAGGTCTGATCAACTACGACGACACCGTCATGTTCCCGTTCGGCTACGGCCTGTCCTACACGACGTTCAAGCAGGAGATGGGCAAGGTCTCCTACAAGAACGGCAAGATCTCGTTCGATGTGACCGTCACCAACACCGGCGATAAGGCCGGCAAGGACGTGGTCGAGGTCTACTACAACCCGCCGTACACCGATGGCGGCATCGAGAAGGCATCCAAGAACCTGGTTGCGTTCGAAAAGACCAAGAAGCTCGAGCCGGGCGCTTCCCAGACCGTGAAGATCGAGTTCGACGATGACGACATGGCCTCCTACGACCAGAAGGACGCTAAGGCGTACGTGCTGGAGCAGGGCGATTACGACATCTCCATCCAGTCCGATTCGCACCACGTGATCGACCATCAGAAGGTCACCGTGAAGGACACCGTCACCTACAATTCCGACTCGAACACCCATAACGGCGATGCCGTGGCCGCCACCAACGAGTTCGATTACGCCGCCGGCGACGTGACGTACCTGTCTCGTGCGGGCCACTTCGCGAACTATGCCAAGGCCACCGCCGCTCCGACCAACTTCTCGATGAGCGACGAAGCCAAGGCCGAATTCACCAACAACAGCAACTACGATCCGAAGAAGTATGACAACGATTCGGACGAGATGCCGACCATCGGTGCCAAGAATGGCCTGAAGCTGTACCAGATGTATGGCAAGGATTATGACGACGCCGATTGGGACAAGCTGCTCGACCAGCTCACCTTCGACGATATGGACAACCTGATCGCCAATGGTGGTTACGGCACTCCGGCTGTGAAGTCCGTCGGCAAGATCCAGCTGACCGACGCCGACGGCCCGGCCTCGCTGAACAACAACTTCACCGGTGTTGGCTCCATCGGCTTCCCGGCCTCCACCGCGTTCGCCTGCACCTGGAACCGTGATCTCGCCAAGCAGTTCGGTGAGATGATCGGCGACATGGCTCACGACATGCACGTGGCTGGTTGGTACGCTCCGGCCATGAACATCCACCGTTCGGCATTCTCCGGTCGTACCTTCGAGTACTTCTCCGAGGACTCCCTGCTCTCCGGTGCGATGGCCTCCAACGAAATCGCCGGCGCCAAGTCCAAGGGCGTGTACTCCTTCATGAAGCACTTCGCACTCAACGACCAGGAGACCAACCGCACCAACATGGTGTGCACGTGGGCCAACGAGCAGTCCATCCGTGAAACCTATCTGAAGCCGTTCGAGATGAGCGTGAAGGAAGGCGGCGCCCAGGCCGTGATGAGCTCCTTCAACTACATCGGCTACACCTACGCCGGCGCTTCCAGCAACCTGCTGCAGACCGTGCTGCGCGGCGAGTGGGGCTTCAAGGGTTTCGTCCTGACCGATTACTTCGGCGGCTACGGCTACCAGAACGCCGATCAGGAAGTGCGTGCGGGCAACGATTCGATGCTTGCCACCACGAAGATCACCAACCACATCACCGATAAGTCCGCCACTTCCGTGAAGGCGATGCGTCAGGCCGCGCACAACATCCTGTACACGGCCGCCAACAGCTGGCAGTACGCGAATGGCGAGCCGAAGGTCGCCACCCCGATCTGGAAGACCGCCATGTACGTGGCTTGGGGCGTGACCGCGGTGCTCGTGATCGGCCTGGAGATTGTGGCCATCAAGCGGTACCTGAACCGCAAGAAGGCTGTCGCCACGGTCGAGTCGGCTGCAGAACCGGTTGCCGCCGGCCCGGCCAATGCCGAGTGAGCTGCCTGATCAGCGATAACTGAAGTAATAACTGAAAACAGTCGGCTACAGGCAGCATTAGCAATGGTCAGCGATTCGAATGACCAAAGCTGAATATCCAATAGCCGAACAACAAAGCCGGGAGCCTCCGCTAACCACGGAGCTTCCGGCTTTTGTTATGCGAGAACCGTGGTTGGACCGCAAAATACGGATGTGGTTGACCATGTTGATGGTCGACACGCCGACAGCTATTGGTTTTGCGTTCACCTGGTTGTGGTTTTCGGGGTCTATTCTGATGGTATCGGCGCTTTCCAGACGCATTTTCCCGGTTTTCGACACGCCGATGGAACGTTGGATTTCCAACGGTTCCGTGCTTCATTGCGCCCTGCGGGTTGCGCGATTGCGGGTTCTCGTGTAAGTTTATCTCTTGCTGCTCAGCACGGCGGCCTCGCTCCTGGAGATTGGGGCGGCTTGCTGGTGCGGTGGTGGTTTGAGAACTCAAGAGCGTATTTGTACTACTTCTTTATAGTCAATGATTGCCAGTTCGTTGCCGGCCATGTTCGCATGGTGCCGAGGGATCGGTCAAACGGCGGCGAGGTTTTTGTGCGATGCGCCTTTCCTTATAAGGCGATCGTCAATTTTCTTATTTTGAGAGTCATTCAATTGGTTCTCTTCATGAAGTTTTTTGTGGAGGGTTCGATTCTGGCTCAGGATGAACGCTGGCGGCGTGCTTAACACATGCAAGTCGAACGGGATCC
>OKVL01000101.1_pt1 | contig 79393 bp, 67 predicted proteins | sample 1606791 | NCBI WGS metagenome assembly OKVL01 (sample SAMN03281006, study PRJEB24777) | human gut metagenome | isolation source: fecal sample PR165 from 1 month old male Malay infant, vaginally delivered...
ATTCCTAGTTTAGTTGCCTTTCCTACCGGTGAAGTATATATCAATATGATAGGCAATCCTGGTATGGGAACAGGAGGAATGGGTGATAGTTTAACGGGGATTATAGCCGCCTTTGTAGCACAAGGTTATTCTTTACAGTCTGCGGCCTTATTAGGTGTCTATGTACATAGTCGAAGCGCTGATATATTGGCTAAAGAAAAACCTTGGGGCTATACACCAAGTGATGTAAGCCAATCCGTTGGTTTGGTACTACAAGAGTTATTGAAAGGATAGGTATATGACGCGATTACAACGAATACTACTCTGTTTAATAGCTTTATTAGTGCCACTGTTTGTGCTAGCAGGTTGTTCGAATTCAGATGTATCCAAAGCGGCTACACAAGCCGTGTCGGCATCATCCAATTATTCTATTGATACAAAGCAGACTAATGCAGAAGGGCATGTTGATATCTATATGCTAGATATCGGCCAAGGGGATGCAATACTTCTTAAAGTTGGTGATGAGTATAGCATGATTGATACGGGAGATATAGAACATCGTGAAAATATTGTAGCCCAACTACATAACCTCGGTGTTACAAAGCTTAAAAATGTCATCATCACACATCCTCATGCAGATCATATGGGTGGTTTTTTAGCTATTGCAAAAGCAATGCCTATAGAACATGTATATGATGATGGTATTTCTGTTGACAATAATATGTATAAAACATATGAAAAATGGATTGAGAAAAAGAATATTCAACGCACTACGTTAAAAAAAGGTGGTACTGTTGATTTTGGTCATGGTGCAGTATTTGTAGTATATGCGCCTTGGGATGATATATTAGTAGATAAAAAAGGGCAACCGGATTTAAATAATAATTCTATTGTTGGTAAATTTATATTTGGTAAATTTTCTATGCTCTTTACAGGTGATGCAGAATTACAAGAAGAACAACGGCTTATAAAAGAGCAAAATAGTAAGCTCTTTGCTCGTATTTTGAAGGTGGGGCATCACGGATCACGAACAAGTAGTTCTGAAGATTTCCTAAAATCCGTCAAACCAGAGAGTGCATTAATCTCTTGTGGGTTATATAATAAATATGGTCATCCTCATGATGTGACATTACGTCATTTGAATGAACACAATATCGCCATTTATCGTACAGATACGATGGGACGTATTCACATTAGTACGGATGGGAATGAATGGCAAATTTCTACAGAACGATGATAGATATGTATAATCCGTATACCTATCTTCATGTTTGTATGAAATAATCTATCTATAATCTAACATTAGTTTATGGATAGATTGGAACGATGAGACGAAACATTAGTATCATCGGCTCATCTCTATGGTTTGGACAAAAAGTATGTCAGTTAGATTGGAGTGAATGTATTGCGTAAACTATTTTTAATTTGCTTTGCTTTTCTCATGGCTGTACCACTGATGTTAAGTCAAGCAAAGGCTGCCAATTTACAGGATGCTCGTTGGGTAACGAGAACTGATGCACCTGTTCCATATGTACGTATGGTTATGGATTTATCTACTCCTGTAAACGCGGCAGCATCCATCAGTAAAGATGGAAAAACGACAACGGTTACTTTGAAGAATACGAAGCTAAAAACGACGAAGAATACTATTTATATGGATTCTTCCATTGCTAGCGTAGCTCAACTTTCACAAGTAGGCAAAGATGTGGCAGTTACGATTAAAACTCCATCCGCATTGGATACTAATGATGTGAAGGTTTTCTCTTTGAAGAAGGATACAGTTAATCAAAAGCCGTATCGAATTGTTGTAGATGTACAGAAAAAAGGCGTGGCTCCAAAACCTATCAATTATGGTAAGAAACCATCCCCAGCTACAGCGCCAGCAAGTAGCAAAGGGTCTGGTAAATACTCTGTATCAGGAGGATTATCCGGTAAGGTGATTACTATTGATCCAGGTCATGGTGGTAGCGACCCAGGTGCTATCGGCCCTACAGGGTTCCAAGAAAAAAGTGCAACATTACCGATTGCTAAATATTTGAAATCAGCTTTAGAAGCTCGCGGTGCTAAGGTGTTCATGACTCGTACTACAGATGTCGATGTATATGGTCCTAATGCGAGTGGTGTTGATGAGTTGGGTGCTCGCGTTAATATAGCAAACTCCCATAATTCAGATGCTTTTGTAAGTGTTCATATTAACTCTTTCAACAACCCAAGTGTAGGTGGCATTGCTACATACTACTATTCTAAAACTGGTAATGACGCTCGCTTAGCACAAAAAGTACAAAATCAAATTGCTAATGTACCAGGTTTCAATGGTGACAGAGGTATCCAAGAAGGTAATTTGTATGTATTAAGACATACAAATATGCCGGCTATTCTCGTAGAATTAGGCTTTATTTCTAACCCTAATGAAGAACGTGCATTGAAGAGCGAACAAACAGAACAAGACTTTGCTAATCGCATTGCTGCTGGTATTGCTAGTTACTTTGGAGGCTAAGGATGAATATTCGAAATCAAATAACAGTGATTGCTTGTATCGGCATCCTAGCTTTTACAGCGGGCTGTAATTCCAATCAAATGCAAAACACAGGTTCTACAAACGTAAGCCAAGAGGTTAAGGTCAATAAAGATGCTGAAACTGCTAAGGCTTCTAGTGAATCCGTTAAAATGGTATTCTTTGTTCCTACTGAAGATGGTTCCGGTGTTAAACAACAATCCGTGGATATCGCAGCAGATAAGGTGACGCCGAAGGCGGCATTGCTTGCCATGTTAAAAGCTGATCGCCAACAAAAGTATCCTATCTTTGATAAAGCGATAGAAATCAACTCTGTAACGGTTAAAGATGGAGTTGCTTCTGTAGAGGTGAATAAAGCTTTTGTTAATGGTAAAGGTGGCGACTTAACTGTTAAGTTGCAAATGGCTGCTATTGTTAATACATTGACCTCTTTTGATAATATCAATGGAGTGCTCTTTGTATGTGATGGCAAAAAGGTTCCTGTTGTAGGCGCATTCGATACGAAGAGCCCTGTTAAACGGATGGAACAACTCATAAAAAAATAATGTACGAATCGACCTCATCGGTATGATGAGGTCGATTTTTTTTGCATTCCTATATATGTTACAATACATATAGTGTATAAGATAAAAAAGGTGATATTGTGGAACTTAAAACTCTTGGTGAATTTAATTTCATACATAGTATTGAATCGGATACAATATATGACAATAAGACAGTGGTGCAAGGTATTGGCGATGATTGTGCCGTTTATAAAGCTAGTGAAGGGTATGATCAGCTCATAAGTACGGATACCATGGTGGAAGGTGTTCATTTTAGCTTTCATTATATGGCGCCCTATGATGTAGGATATCGTTTGATGACGGCTAATTTGAGTGATATTGCTGCTATGGGAGGTATACCACGTCAGGTTGTATTATCTGTATCTGCACCAGGTCATATTGACACGCGAATTTTAGATGAAATTTATAGAGGGATTAAGGATCAGTGCCAACGATATCATGTAAATCTTATTGGCGGTGACACGGTCAGTATAGATGGCCCCATGGTGTGGACCATTACTATCATAGGCGAAGTGCCTAAAGGTAAAGCGATACTACGAAGTGGTGCTCGACCTGGGGATGTGGTGGGCGTTACTAATTATATTGGTTATGCTGCCACCGGGTTAGGATCCTTATCATATAACTTTGATGGCTATCCTATGACGCGCATCGGCCATCAACGACCAGAACCTCAAATTGAATTAGGCCAATCGTTACGCGAACTTGGTATTCACAGTATGAATGATATTAGCGATGGCCTTAGTAGTGAGTTGAATGAAATTGCAAAGGCATCACATGTCTCAATCGTCATTGATGAAGCACTTATTCCATTGCATGAAGAAACATATAAATTAGCTGCTGCATTACATACTAATCCTGTCGATTATGCCTTGTTGGGCGGTGAAGATTTTCAGCTCGTATTTACGGCGCCTAAGGAACTTTCACAGGCATTAGAACAGTTAGGTTCTATCACGCTTATTGGTGAGGTTATAGAGGGAAAACCGATGGTACAATTGGTGACTAAGGATAAAGAGATACGCTTATTAGAAGCGAAAGGATATAATCATTTTCATGAGTAAGAATAAAGTTATATTAGAAACGCATTCCGTACAGGATACGCAATGTTTTGGCGAACGCCTAGGGCAGTGGGTCAAAGAGTCTGCTAGTCCACTATGCATGGCATTAATAGGTGATTTAGGGACTGGTAAGACTCATATGTCTCAGGGCATAGCAAAGGGTCTTGGCGTGTCGGAGGATATTACAAGTCCTACATTTTCTCTTATGAATACCTATATGACATTGGCCGGTGAAATATACCATTTTGATTTATATCGCATGGATGATGTAAGTGAATTAGAAAATATTGGGTTTTATGAATTTACAGAGGATCAAGTTGCCATTGTAGAGTGGGCGGATAAGTTTGAAGCTGAATTGCCCGATGAAACGTTATGGATACATATTGATTCGATTGATACTCACTCTAGACGGATTACATTAGAGAGCGATGTACTTGACGCTGAAACATTGAATACTTTAGGAGGTATGTATGTGGTTGGGAATTGAAACGAGTTCTGTCGTTTCTAGTGTTGCTGTGATGAATGAAAGTCAGTTACTTGGTGAAATTACCATACAAGCAGGATTGACTCATTCTGAGCAGTTGGTACCACATATTCAATCATTGCTAGAGATGACGAGGGTAGAAAAATCTGATTTAAAAGGAATCGTTGCTGCTAGTGGTCCCGGTTCCTTTACGGGTTTGCGCATAGGAATGGGGACGGCAAAGGCGATGGCCTATGCATTACAAATACCTTTATATGGGGTTATGACTATGGATGGATTAGCGCGTAATATTCCATACACTACTGATACGATTTGCACGGTAATTGATGCGCAAAAGAAACATGTCTATGCTGCTTTGTATACATATGATAGAGAGCATTTACAGGTTAAAGAAGAGCCATTCGTAGTAGAAGCTGCTTCATTAGTAGAACGATTACGAAACCAACATAAACGCGTCATATTTGTGGGCGATGGTATTAAGCGGATTGCTCCACTAGTAGAAGATGATGAGTTATTAATCATTGGTGATCCTATCTATCGCATACCTAAGGCTAGCTCTTTATTATTAAGTGCCCGCTCTATGATTGAACGAGGTGAAAGTGCTGATCCTATGGATATGGTACCGTACTATATTAGACGGTCTGAAGCAGAAGTATTGTGGGAAGAAAAGCATAAAAATAATCCTGCTATGTTAAAGGAGAATCCTACAGTCACTGTAATCGAAGCGGCAGGTGAAAAATAGACATGACAGTCCGTAGAGCAACGATTGAGGATGCAAAGGAAATTTTTGCTATTGAAATGGAATGCTTTTCTGTTCCTTGGAGTTTAGATTCCATAGAAACAGAATTGATGAATGAAGATAAGAAACTCTATTATGTTGTAGAAGATGTCAATGGTGTTGTAGGTTATGCAGGAGCGTGGCTCGTATATGATGAAGGGCAAATTACGAATATTGCAATACGTCCATCTGCAAGACGCCAAGGCTTTGGTGCTAAACTTACGAGTGCATTGATAGAGGAATGTTTTAAACGAGGCATGCATGAAATCTTTTTAGAAGTTCGTATATCTAATTTGTCTGCTTTATCTTTATACCGCCAATTGGGGTTTACTGTAAAAGGTATGCGAAAAAATTATTACTCAGAGCCTAAAGAAGATGCGTATATCATGTCTCTTATTAAAGAGGAAGGAAAATGAGTGTATATACATTAGCATTAGAAAGTAGCTGTGATGAAACATCGGCCGCTGTACTTAAGGATGGCCGTACAGTACTTTCTAATGTCATATCGAGTCAGGTGCCAATTCACCGAAAATTTGGTGGTGTAGTGCCAGAAATTGCATCCCGTCATCATATAGAACAAGTTATCCCTGTTATTGATAAGGCTTTAGCGGATGCTCATGTTACATTGGATGACATTGATCATATAGGGGTTACCTATGGTCCTGGATTAGTAGGGGCCCTATTAGTTGGTGTAGCAGCTGCAAAAGGATTATCCTTTGCTACGGGGATTCCCTTAGTACCTGTTCATCATATGGAAGGTCATATTTTCGCTAATTTCTTAGCTAATCCTACATTAGAGCCACCATTTTTAAGCCTTGTTGTATCCGGTGGTCATACTATGCTAGTTCATGTGAAAGGCTATGAAGAATTCGAGATTTTAGGACAAACACGGGATGATGCGGCAGGAGAAGCCTTTGACAAAATTGCCCGCGTTATGGGGTTTCCATATCCAGGAGGACCTCATATTGATGCATTAGCAACAGAGGGTAATCCAGATGCTATTGAGTTTCCGAAGGCCCTTAGTGAGTCGGGAAATTTTGAATTTAGCTTTAGTGGCTTAAAATCAGCTGTTCTAAATTATTTAAATAGTAAATCACAAAAGGGTGAAGACATACATAAGGCTGATGTGGCGGCGTCCTTTCAAAAGGCCATCGTAGATGTTCTCGTAGAAAAAACTAAGGATGCAGCTCATACACTAGGGGAAACTAAAATAACCATTGCTGGTGGTGTATCCGCTAACCAAGGCTTACAAGTAGCATTAGAGAATATGTGTAATGAAGAAGGATTTACGTACTATAAACCAGGTAAAATTTTAGCTACTGATAATGCGGCTATGATTGGATGCCGTGCTTACTATATGGCACAAGCCGGAAAATTCTGCGATTTACATTTAAATGCTAAGCCTAGTGTGCCAATTGGTACCGTTGCATGGGTAGAAGGTAACTAGTATGACTGTACATATATATGATGAACTTGTTAAGGAAACAAATCTATCTAGTTTGCAAGCAGCCCTACTAGTTCATATTAGTCATATGATTCGCTTTGGCCAATCGGTGAGTAAACATAAGATTGTTTTGTTTACAGAGATTGCGAATGATGACATGATGTGTATATATGAGTCTAATGACTCATTAGTTACATCTCGCATACCTAGTTCTGATATGTGGAAAAAACTAATCACCACCGGTGAAAGCTTTCAACAATCCACACAAAATGGATTTGAATATCTATTTCCTATTGTCGATAATGGCGGTAAGACTATAGGAGGCATTTCCTTCTCGTATATAGCACCTGCCAATAGTGTGGAAGGGAAACGAGGATTTATCGTAGCCGATACAATGAACCGATTGATGTTGACGGCCACAGATGAACAAATTAAAGAATATGATCCTATATCGTATTTGGATGGGCTCATCATTTTTGACCAAAATGGGACTATCCTGTACGGCAATGATACGGCGTTACACTTGGCGGATATAGTCGGTGTTGATCGGCGGTTGGTGGGCACATCTATTTTTGGTAGTTCTTTAAAAATATCTGCTATTCATCGTGTCATAGATGAACGAAATGATTTTGTATCCGAAGAAATCTATCATAATATGGTACTAAGACAGCATTTGATTCCTATTCCGATGGGACGCAATGAATGTCGTTGCTTTTTAATTCTTCACGATTGTACCCGTGAAAGTAAACAGCAACAAGAACTACTAGTTAAAAATTCCATTATTAAAGAGATACATCACCGTGTTAAAAATAACTTACAAACAGTAGCAGGTTTACTACGGATGGAAGCGCGGCGCTCTGATTTACCAGAGGTAAAATCGGCATTACAAGAGGGTATTTCCCGTATTGAAAGTATGGCCCTTGTCCATGATTTAGTATCTCACTATGATGAGGACTATATATCTATACGATCCATATATGATGAATTGTGCCGATTATTACGCCAGAGCATGGTAAATCGTAATCAACATGTAGAATTTCGCTATCATGGAGACGATTGTATCATTTCATCTCATCAAGCCAGTTATATTTCTCTTGTATTCAATGAACTGATTTCTAATAGTATTGTGCATGGGTTGGATGGGACTGATGGTGTAATTTCATTATCTGTATCCAGTATGAATGATACTATTGCTCTAGTATTTACAGATTCAGGTAAAGGTTTGCCTCGTGATTTTGATATGGCTAAAAGTAAGCGATTAGGCATGCAAATTATTAATAATTTGGTGACTCACGAGCTACAAGGTCATATGACGATTGAAAATGGTGATGTTGGGGTTATTGTTACAATTCATATTCATAAGGAGCAATAAATGCGTATTTTAATCGTTGATGATGAATCTTTAATCCGCATGGATTTGCGAGATATTCTAGAATCTGAACAACATGAAGTGGTTGGGGAAGCATCGAATGGTGTTGAAGCTATTACGATGTGTAAAGAACTAAAACCTGATGCGGTGTTAATGGATGTGAAAATGCCTGAGCTAGATGGTATAGAAGCAGCTCGTCAAATTGGATTTAACCACTTGGCACCTGTTGTACTTCTAACTAGTTATAGTCAACAGGATTTAGTGACAAAAGCTCGTGAATCTGGTGTATATGGATATTTAATAAAACCTGTCAGAGAAGAGCAGCTGATTCCAACATTAGAAATGGCATGTGGTCGATTTTTAGATGATTTAGAATCACGTCAACAAATGGCTGATTTAGAGAAAACTCTAGAAGAACGAAAAATAATACAAAAAGCGACAGGCATTCTTATGGATTTATATAAAATTCCGGAGGACGAATCATATAATCGAATTCGGCAATTAAGTATGAAGAAACGAGAGTCTATTGTCAATATATGTAAGCTAATCATTCAACAAGCATCGTCTAATTAATAAAAACTATAGGGCGATACATATAACCTTCTATATAAGATATAAAAGCTTATATAGAAGGTTATTTTATATGAATTAGTACTTGTAAAAACTAAAAAGTCAAAAAATCAAAATTAATACTTGCAATTATTTTGACATAGGTTATAATAATACATGTGATTAGCACTCGATAAGTTAGAGTGCTAATGAATTATGAAGAATACATAGTAAATAAGGAGTGACATCATATGTTAAAACCATTAGCTGACCGCGTTCTTATCCGTTTAGAAGCAAAAGAAGAAAAAACTAAAAGTGGTATCTTCCTTCCTGATACAGCAAAAGAAAAACCTCAAGAAGGTGTTGTTGTAGCAGTAGGTGCTGGTAAAGTATATGACAATGGTCAACGTGTAGCTCCAGAAGTTAAAGTTGGCGATACTGTTATGTTTGCAAAATATGCTGGTAGCGAATTAGAAATCGATGGCGCTACTCACTTGATTATTAGCGAACGCGATATCTTAGCAGTATTATAATAGCTTTCAAGGCTATACATGTTAATGATACATTCTATATTGCCTTAGGGCATATATTTCTTTACATTGGATAGTGTTACTATCTAGGAGGTAATACATATGGCAAAAGAAATCTTGTTTAATGAAGAAGCTCGTCGCGCTTTGGGTCGTGGCGTTGATCAATTGGCAAATGCTGTAAAAGTTACATTAGGACCAAAAGGTCGTAATGTTGTATTGGATAAAAAATTCGGTTCCCCAACAATCACAAATGATGGTGTAACTATTGCTCGTGATATCGAACTTCCAGATCCATTTGAAAACATGGGCGCTCAATTAGTTAAAGAAGTTGCTACTAAAACTAACGATGTAGCAGGTGATGGTACTACTACTGCAACAGTATTGGCACAAGCTATGATTCAAGAAGGTATGCGCAACGTCGCAGCTGGTGCTAACCCAATGATCTTGAAAAAAGGTATTGAAACAGCAGTTAAAACTTTGGTTGAAGAAATTAAAAAACGTTCCATTAAAGTTTCTGGTAAATCTGAAATCGCTCAAGTTGCAAGTGTATCTGCTGCTGACGAAGAAATTGGTGGTTTAATTGCTGAAGCTATGGAAAAAGTAGGTAACGACGGCGTTATCACTGTAGAAGAATCCAAAGGCTTGCAAACTGCATTAAACGTAGTAGAAGGTATGCAATTTGACCGAGGTTACATTTCCCCTTACATGGTAACTGACCCTGATCGTATGGAAGCTGTTATGGATAATCCATACATCTTGATTACTGACCGTAAAATCAGTGCTATCGCTGATATGTTGCCAACACTTGAAAAAGTGGTAAAAGTAGGTAAAGAACTTCTTATCATCGCTGAAGATGTAGAAGGCGAAGCATTGGCTACATTGGTAGTAAACCGCTTGCGTGGTACTTTCAAAGCAGTAGCTGTAAAAGCTCCTGGCTTCGGTGACCGTCGTAAAGCTATGCTTGAAGATATCGCAATCTTAACTGGTGGTACTGTAATTACTGAAGATATGGGCCGCAAACTTGATTCTGTAGAACTTACTGATCTTGGTACAGCTCGTCAAGTTCGCATCACTAAAGATGAAACTACAATCATCGATGGTGTAGGCGATAAAGACGTAATTGCTAAACGCGTTAGTCAAATCCGTGCACAAGTAGAAGAAACAACTTCTGAATTCGATCGTGAAAAATTACAAGAACGTCTTGCAAAATTATCTGGTGGTGTTGCAGTTATCGAAGTAGGTGCTGCTACAGAAGTTGAAATGAAAGATAAAAAACTTCGTATCGAAGACGCATTGAATGCAACTCGCGCAGCTGTTGAAGAAGGTATCGTAGCTGGTGGTGGTACTACATTTATCGATATCATCCCTGCATTGAACACATTGGAAGCTACTGGTGATGTTCAAACTGGTATTAACCTTGTAAAACGTGCAGTAGAAGAGCCACTTCGTCAAATTGCTTACAATGCTGGTCTTGAAGGCTCCGTTGTAGTAGAAAAAGTTAAAAATACAGAAGCTGGTGTTGGTTTCAACGCATTGACTGAAGAATATATCGACATGGTAAAAGCTGGTATCGTGGATCCTGCAAAAGTAACACGTTCTGCTCTTCAAAATGCTGCATCCATCGCTTCTCTTGTATTGACTACTGAAACAATCGTAGCTGATAAAGTAGAAGAAAATGCTGCTGCTCCTGCAATGCCTCCAATGGGTGGCATGGGCGGTATGATGTAATCAACTGCTTTTAGCGATACATAGATAATATATTAAAATCCTAATGAATGTAGATTGCTACATTCATTAGGATTTTTTATTCTTAGAATGAGTCTTGATAAATTGATTTCATAAGCCATTTATGGTATAATTCTATAGAATTTCATATAAGAGTCTTTGTTTGACAGACACTAGTATATAGCATATAATTTTTATATCTAAAAATATCTATATAATAAAGAGGTGTTACTATGTTGAACTTTTTATTTAAAAGTAAACCTGATTATATTAATTTTGGGCTTTTATTCTATCGCCTTGCATTAGGTATTTCCATGTTCTATCATGGATACTTAAAATATGTAAGTGGTGAACAAGGTCTTTATAAGGTAGGGGCCATGTTGTCCGCCTTAGGTGTGCCAAGTGGCTTTGAGGTAATTCTAGGTACTATTGCTTCCTATGCAGAGATGGTTGGTGGTATTCTTATCATCATAGGTTTGTTTACACGGATAGGCTCCATTTTGATTATAGGTACATTGGCAGTGGCTACTATACTAAATCTTAACGGTAATTTCTTTAGTTGGGATTATCCATCGCAAATGGGCTTTGGTGCTATCATGCTGTTCTTTGCTGGTGCAGGCCGCTATAGTTTAGATAAGGCATTATTTAAATAATCAGTTGATTAGAAGACTCATCATAGATGAGTCTTTTACTATGTAGAGAGGTTATTATGAATCAAAAAACAGTTCCATTTACATCTGAACAATTAGAAGCAATTATTGCTAACTATCCGACTCCATTTCATATTTATGACGAAGAAGGTATCGTTAATAATATGAAGAAATTTATCTCCTCATTCTCTTGGAATAAGGGATTTAAACAATATTTTGCTGTGAAAGCTACTCCAAATCCATATATTATGCGTGTGTTGCAAAAACTAGGGGTAGGCGCTGATTGTTCTTCCTTAGCTGAATTACTTCTATGCGAAAAGGTGGGCATTACAGGTCATGACATTATGTTCACATCCAATGACACACCTTATGTAGAGTATAAAAAGGCGTTAGATATGGGGGCTATCATCAATTTAGACGATATTACTCATATTGAATACTTAGAAAAACATCACGGATCTCTACCAGATACATTCTGCGTACGTTATAATCCAGGTCCTTTGAAAGAAGGGGGCAATACGATTATTGGCCTTCCAGAGGAAGCAAAATACGGTATGACTCGTGAGCAAGTATTTGAGGCATATAAGCAATTACAAGCAAAGGGTGTAAAACATTTTGGTTTACATACTATGGTTGTATCCAATGAACTTGATATTGATGGATTGGTAGGTACAGCTGAAATCTGCTTTAACCTAGCTGTAGAAATTAAAGAAAAATTAGGCATCGATGTTGCATTTATCGATCTTGGTGGTGGTGTAGGCGTAGCATATAAACCAGAACAAACGCCTGTTGACTTTGAAAAATTGGGCGAACGTGTTCATGAAGCTTATGATCGAATCATTAAAGGCAATGGTCTTAAGGATATTGCTTTGGCCTACGAATGTGGTCGTATGGTAACAGGCCCATTTGGATATCTTGTTTCCACAGCTATTCACAAAAAGGACATCTATCGTCATTACATCGGTTTAGATTCTTGCATGGCGAATTTAATGCGTCCAGCATTGTATGGTTCTTACCATCATATTACAGTAATGGGAAAAGAAAATGCTCCTCAAGATCATGTGTATGATGTAACTGGTTCCTTGTGTGAAAATAATGATAAATTTGCTATTCAACGAGAATTGCCAAAAATTGATATTGGTGACCGTATCATCATTCATGATGCAGGTGCACATGGTCATTCAATGGGCTTTAACTATAATGGCAAATTACGTTCTGCTGAATTGTTACTGCACAAAGATGGATCTGTTACACAAATTCGTCGCGCTGAAACATACGATGATTTATTTGGTACATTAGACTTCTCTAATTTATAATATTGAGAATTAAATAGAGTTGAGAACTACTATTAATAAACGATAAGATATATGGATATATAGGGATTTTTTCTAATTCCTGTATATTTTAGTAGGAATATCTTGCTATCATTTAGATAAGAATGTATAATGAGTATAGATTGTTATGCACATACTTGCTAAAGTGGCGAGAGAATACGGCGGTATCACCCTTGTGCGTACCGCCGTTTTTCTATGTGACTATAAAGTTTTAATCATATAATCAGATTATCTGATACGAAGGAGTGAAATATTTTGGCTGAATTACTTCAGATTAAAGATTTGGAAGTGTCTGTAGAAGAGAAGAAAATTCTTAAAGGCATTAATTTAACAATAAATAAAGGTGAGATTCACGTCGTAATGGGTACGAATGGTGCAGGTAAATCCACATTGGCAAATGCTATTATGGGTAACCCATTGTATACAGTCGATAAAGGTTCTATCGTATTTGATGGTAAGGATATTACAGAAGATGCTGTAAATGATCGTGCAAAAGCAGGCATCTTTATGTCATTCCAAAGCCCAATTTCCGTTCCTGGTATTACTGTAGAAAACTTCATCCGTACTGCAAAATCTACAATTACAGGTGAAAATGTACGCGCGTTGGCTTTCAAAAAAGAATTGAAAGAAAAAATGGATGAATTGTCCTTTGACACATCCTATGCACAACGTTATGTAAACGAAGGTTTCTCCGGCGGGGAACGCAAGAAAAATGAAATTCTTCAAATGTCTATTTTAAATCCAAAATTGGCTATCCTTGACGAAACTGACTCTGGTCTTGACGTTGATGCTGTTCGCATTGTATCCGAAGGTGTTAATCGTTTCCACAATGAAGATAATGCAGTATTAATCATTACTCACCACAATCAAATTTTACAAAAATTAAAACCTGATTTTGTACATGTTTTGATCAATGGTAAAATCGTTAAGACTGGTGATGCTTCATTGGTTCGTGAAATTGAAGAAAAAGGTTACGACGCATACAAAGCATTAGCATAGGAGGCAACATGGAAGAAAGAAAGAAAACCCAAGTTGCGGATATGGACCGTGGTGTCTATGATATAAAGAATAATTTTGAGTATTCCTATATTGCTGATGCTGGGTTAACAGAAGATATTATCCGTGAAATTTGGTCTAATAAAAATGAACCGGAATGGATGCTTGACTTCCGTTTGAAATCCTTAGAGATTTACAATCGTATGGAAATTCCTAATTGGATTCCTGATATTTCTGGCTTAGATATGGAACATATTTACACATATGTAAAGCCTAAAGTAGATATGAAGGGCGATTGGAATGAAGTACCTGACGATATTAAGAGCACATTTGATCGCCTCGGTATTCCAGAAGCAGAAAAAACATCTCTTGCAGGTGTAGGTGCCCAATATGACTCCGAAGTCGTATATCACAGCATTCAAGAAGATCTTGTAAAACAAGGCGTAATTTATACTGATATTGAAACAGCACTTCATGAACATGAAGAAATCGTAAAAAAATACTGGATGACATTGATTCCTCCTACAGATCATAAATGGGCAGCTCTTCATGGTGCCGTTTGGTCTGGTGGTTCCTTTGTATATGTTCCTGCAGGCGTGCAAGTGGATATTCCATTGCAATCCTATTTCCGTTTGAATGCACCAGGTGCTGGTCAGTTCGAACATACGATGATCATCGTAGAAGAAGGTGCTAAGGTACACTTTATCGAAGGTTGTTCTGCTCCTAAATACGATGTATCCAATCTTCATGCAGGCGCAGTAGAATTGTTCGTTAAGGATAACGCTACGTTGCGTTATTCCACAATTGAAAACTGGTCTAAGAATATGTACAACCTCAATACCAAACGTTGTGTTGTAGGTAAAGGCGGTACTATTGAATGGGTATCTGGTTCCTTTGGTTCTCACGTATCCTGTTTGTACCCAATGAGTATTCTTAATGGTGAAGGTGCTCATGCTGAGTTTACAGGCGTAACATTTGCTGGTGAAGGTCAATTCCTTGATACTGGTTGTAAGGTGGTTCACAATGCACCATATACGACAAGTAATGTAAACTCTAAATCTATCTCCAAATCCGGTGGCGCTGCTATTTATCGTGGCTTGTTGAAAATTGGTCCTAATGCAGAACATGCAAAAGCAACTGTATCCTGTGAATCCTTGATGTTGGATGAAATTTCTCAATCCGATACAATTCCAGCTATTATTGTAGAAAATGATAATGTCGATTTAGGTCATGAAGCTAAGATTGGCCGTATTTCTGATGAAGCTATTTTCTACCTTATGACGCGTGGTATTAGTGAAGAAGAAGCTCGCGCAATGCTTGTTCGTGGTTTCGTAGAACCAATTTCTAAAGAATTGCCATTGGAATATGCTGTTGAAATGAATAATCTAATCAATCTTGAATTAGAAGGTTCTATCGGTTAAGGAGGTACTATGAGCGAATTACTATTTAATGAACTTCCTAGACCTACCTTTAGATGGTTGCGTGTTAACCATACTCCAGCAAGTCTTTGGGGAGAATCAGACAAAACTACAGCTGTATTGGTAAAAGGTAATGATGCCATTATAAGCCCATTGCCATCTGGTACAGCTTTGATAAATACAAACTATAAAGGTGCTAATGGTGAGGCTGTAGCTAAGCTTGTAAGCGAAGCTGAAGGCTATCGTATCCATGTGCCTGCTAAGGCAAAAGAAGTGGTAGGTATTCGCATTGATGCGAGTGCACGTATTGCCAGTCGTTTCCAATTTATCGTTGAAGAAGGCGCTGACGTAGAAGTACAATTCTTCTTGGATGGTGGTACAAAAGAGGCGACTAATATTCAATACCTTAATGAATACGATGTAAAATCTAATGCTAAGATTGTCGTTAAAAAAGTAAATCTTTTAGACGAAACTGTACAGCATATCGAACATCGCTATACAAAACTAGAGGATAATGCCGATGTGGAATACATCAATGTAGAAATTGGTGGCAAAGAAAACTTCCTAAACTATGAACATGATTTACAAGGTGAATCTAGTAAAATCGTTCATGACATTGCTTATTTAGGCAATAAGGAACAAAAATTTGATATTGCTATGCTCATGACACATGGTGGTAAAAAATCTTTTAGTGATATTCATACATTAGGTGCCTTAAGCGATACATCTAAAAAATCCTTCCGTGGTACATTGGATTTCCTTCGCGGTGCCGTTGCCTCTGAAGGTGCTGAAGAAGATACATGTTTATTGTTAGATCCTACTGTTAAATCTATTTCTCTACCATTGTTATTGTGTAAAGAAGATAATGTAGTAGGTAATCATGCAGCTAGTGCAGGACAAATTGATCAAAATAAATTGTTCTACCTCATGAGCCGTGGTTTTAGTGAAGTAGAAGCTAAACATATTATTGTAGAATCAATGATTCGACCAATCATCGATCGCATTGGTGATGACGTGATTGAAGAAGCTGCATTAACTGCAGTACGTAATAAGATTTAAGAGGATTGACTATGAGACCTATTACAGAAGCATATAAGGATTTTCCTATTTTACATAAAGAACATAATGGTCATCGCCTTATTTACTTAGATAGTGGTGCAACGGCGCAAATTCCTCAAATGGTAATGGATCGCCTTACAGACCATATGCTTCACCACAATGGTAATCCACATCGCGGTTCTCATATCCTCGCTATTGAAGCGTCGGAAGCGTATGAAAATGCACGTGACCGCGTTGTTGAGTTCATCAATGCCCGTGAGCGAGAAGAGGTTGTCTTTACCCGTAATAGTACGGAATCGATGAACCTAATCGCTCATAGCTATGGCGCTAATTTTGTTACAAAAGGTGATAAGATTGTCATTACTGTTGCAGAACATCATGCCAATCTTGTTACATGGCAATATGTTGCTGAAAAAACAGGTGCTACATTAGAATATATGTACTTAGATGAATCGGGCCATTTGAAAGATGGTGAAATCAATAAGATTGATGAAAGTACTAAAATTGCGGCATTTGCCCATGTGAGCAATGTTCTTGGCATGGAATTTCCTGTGAAAGAATTGACTGAAAAAGCCCATTCTGTAGGGGCTGTTGTGGTTCTTGACGGAGCTCAATCTACACCTCATATGAAGGTAGATGTACAAGCTTTGGACTGTGATTTCTTCGTATTCTCTGGTCATAAAATGTGCGCTTCTCAAGGTATTGGTGTGCTATATGGGAAACGAGAATTACTTGAAAAAATGCCACCATTCTTACTCGGTGGTGATATGATTGAATATGTAAAAGAACAATCTACTACATTCAATGAATTACCATATAAATTCGAAGCTGGTACACCAAATGCTCATGGTGCTGTAACATTACATGCCGCTATTGATTATCTCGAATCTTTCGGCATGGATGCTATTGAGGCACATGAAGAAGAATTGGTATCCTATGTATTGCCTAAGATGCTTGAAATCCCTCATGTTCACGTATTGGGATCTCAAAACCCTCGTGAAAAACATGGCGTTATCGCTTTTACAATAGATGATGTACATCCTCATGATGTAGCGACTATCCTTGATTCTAAAGGTATCTGTGTACGCTCTGGACATCATTGTGCACAACCTTTGGGCGCATTCTTTCACGTAGCTGCATCTACACGCCTCAGCATGTATTTATATACGCGTAAAGAAGATTTAGATGCATTCTTAGAAGTATTAAAAACTGTCCGTTCGGTAATGGGCTTTAAAGATTAGGAGACATTCACATGGAAATGGATCAATTGTATACGGAACTTATTTTGGAACATAATCAAGATAAGCGTAATAAACGTGAGTTAAGTGAATTTACTGCTTCCGAACATGGCCACAATCCAAGTTGTGGTGATGATTTGACGCTACAAATTGATGTACAAGATGGCATTATTAAAGATGCAGCTTACACAGGCTCTGGTTGTGCTATCAGCCAAGCTTCAGCATCCATGATGATTGATATTATCAAGGGTAAATCTGTAGAAGAAGCATTGCGTTTGGTAGAATTATTCTTGGGTATGATAAAAAAAGAGGTTACCGACGAATCTAAGCTTGAAGATTTGGAAGATGCTATGGCCTTACAAAATATTTCTAATATGCCTGCTCGTGTAAAATGTGCTGTATTAGCATGGCATACATTAAAAGAGGCTTTAAAGAAATAATTATGAATAAGACCATTATTTTTGACTTGGATGGAACCTTAACAGATTCAGAAGAAGGAATTTTGAAGAGTGTCACATATGCACTCGAATCCTTTGGATATGAAATTCCACCTCATGAAACATTGTTATTATTCTTAGGCCCTCCACTTGTAGATTCATTTCAAGAACACTGTGGCATGGCATTAGAAGAAGCAGAAAAAGTATATAAAAAGTTTGGTGAACGCTATGGTACTATTGGTAAATTCGAAAATCAATTGTATCCTAACATCATCGACCTATTGGACAAGGTTAAAAATGAACATTATACTGTGGCCTTGGCTACGGCTAAGCCAGAAGTTTATGCACGCGAGATTTTAGATCATTTTTCTATTACACAATACTTTGATGTCATTGTAGGAGCCAATTACAAAGAAGGCTTGGTTCATAAGAAAGAGATTCTACAAAAGGCTATCGAATTGTGTGGTAATCCATTAACTGATGATACGGGACGTCGTCTCGTATACATGGTAGGGGATAGAAAATACGATGTTGAGTCAGGCAATGAATTAGGTTGTATATCTATAGGTGTTACCTATGGATATGGTACCGAAACAGAGTTAAACGATGCAAATGCAGAATATCTTTGCGATGATGTAGATGATATTGTTATGACCTTGGACTTAGAGGAAATGCTTGTTCGTAGATAAGACTATTAATGTTTATATTAAAAGGCTAGAGATTCGTCTCTAGCCTTTTTGACGTAGTAAAAAGACCTTGTTCGTATTGAGCAAGGTCTTTTAGATTTTTCTTATGTTATTTTTTTAGGCCACTTTTTTTAGCTAATGATTTGATAACCTTAGCGCTTTGTTTTTTGAGTTTGCCCCCAGTTTGTTTTAATTGGATACGTGTACGGAATACACGACCAAGTGTTGTAATTTTGGTTTTGCGACGCGGTTTCATATCGCGTTCGTTACCAAAATCGCCACGTTGGACGGTGGTTGCTTTTACCTTTTCAGATCCAAATGATTGACGTAAGGATTTCATAAATTGTGTAAGTGGTAGAGTACGATTGAAGGCGAATAAATCAACTGCTACATAACCCAATTCCGGATACGCATGTAATGTGAAGTGAAATTGTTTTGCAATAGCAAGAACGACAATTTCATCATCCATAACTTGATAGTTAATTTCGTCTAATTCAATATCTGCTAACTCAAATGCAGCAGCTACACTTTCTTGTACGGCTGCAGCGGAAGAGAGGGATTCTTCATTGCAAGAGTATAAATCTAGTAATAATTGATGACCTAATGCATCTGCCATTGTAGCACCTTCTTTCGTACATACGTTATTATATCTTTAATATTATACATTGAATTCTTATATTAGTCTATTCATAGAAATATTTACGTACATACATTGATTTGTTGGACAATTCATGTAATAAATTTACGTATGTTGGTAATAGTCAAATAATAATTTATAAAAATTTGACTTTATATTTGACAATGGTCAAATAGTCAAATATAATAAAGCTATATTAAAAGAACAAAAAGACAAATTAAGAGATAAATTTATAAAGGGGTGTTATTATGAGCGTTATAGCCGATAAAATAGAAAAATTTATACTTAATAAATTAACAGAAGAACAAGAAAGATTGATTTTAAAGAGAAATGAGTTGGCCGATGAATTAGATTGTGCACCATCTCAGATTAGTTATGTATTGAGTACGCGTTTTTCTAATGAACGAGGATTTGATGTTGAATCTAGACGTGGATTAGGTGGATATATTAGAATTCGTAAGTTGCAACCAGAATCTTCTAATATGGTACCAGCAGTGACAACCTATCATATCTATGAAGGTCCAAATCGCGTGGAACGGTTAATCGATTTACGCGATGTTGATCAATCTTTATTTCAATTGTTACAAGATAATAAAATTACAAAGCGCGAGGCTCAAATGATGCATAATTCATTTGCCAGCATCATTGAACATGTAGATTATGAATCTAGAAATGATGCTATTCGCAATCTTTATGCATCCATGATAGAGACATTGCGGAAGGAGTGATGTCATATGAAATGCGATCATTGCCATACAAATGAAGCAACAGTGCATATGACAAATATCGTTAATAATCAAAAAACAGAACAACATTTATGTTCGTCCTGTGCTAATAAATTACAAAAAGATGGTAAGTTATCTCCATTTAGTTCTTTCGTAAATGATATTTGGGACAATGACTTTTTCTCCAATGATTTTTTCAAAAATATGGTGTACCCAGACCATATGTTGCAATCACAGCAGATGAAACGCTGTCCAAATTGTGGAAATACATTTGAAGATTTTAATCGATTTGGGAAATTTGGATGTCCTAGTTGTTACGAAACTTTTAAAAATCAGATTGCATCATTGGTTCAACGCATTCAAGGGTCAGTTGAATATGAAGGACGCGTACCAAACCAAGGGCATAATGTGTTTAAAGCACAATATGAAATTAAGCAATTACGACGTCAATTAGAAACGGCCATCGGTGATGAAAACTTTGAAGAAGCAGCTCAAATTAGAGATAAAATCAAAGCTTTAGAATCGAAGGTCGATAGTAAAGAGAATTGAGGAGGATAGTATGTTTGATAATATATTAGATGCAGCCCTTAGTAAATGGCTCCAACATACGCCATCCGATTCAGATCATATCGTTATTTCTAGTCGTATACGATTAGCTCGGAATTTCAGAGACACATTATTTACCAATAAAAATGATGGAGTCGCTCTACATCATGTTAATTCCATTGCACGTGGTTTGGTTACTACGTTAAAAAATTCCGACAATCAAGATTATTACTGTATTAGTCTTGATAAATTATCCGATACAGAGCGTGCTATTCTTGTGGAAAAACATTTGATTAGTCCTGTTATGGCTGAAAAAATGCCATATCGTAGCTTACTTGTATCCGATGACGCATCGGTAGCAATTATGGTTAATGAAGAGGACCATTTGCGCATACAAACTATGGAGGCGGGCCTGAATTTAATAGATGCTTTTCACCATGCAGAACGCATTGATAATGCTATTGATGAGAAGCAACCATTTGCATTTAATGAATCTTTTGGCTATTTAACTGCATGCCCAACGAATGTGGGTACCGGTTTACGCGCCTCTGTTATGCTTCATCTTCCTGCATTAGCAATGACTGGACGCATTAATCGTCTTGTTCGAAGTATTGTTCAGCTTGGCTATTCTGTGCGCGGTTTATATGGCGAAGGTTCTGACGCATTAGGTCATATGTATCAGGTGTCTAATCAACGTACGATGGGCATTAGCGAAGCCGATACCATTGAGCAATTGACGAAAATTGTAGAAGGTATCATAGCAGAAGAGCGAAAATGTCGCCAAACATTGGTGCACAATGATAAAGATGGTCTTGAAGATCATTTGTGGCGGTCCTATGGTATATTGCGATATGCAAGGTCTATAAGTGGTCAGGAGTCCCTAGAAAAATTAAGCGATGTTCAATTAGGTGTAGATTTAAATATCTTACCAGTATGGTCGAACGATAGTTTTAATGAGTTGGTGGCTATTACAAGACCTAATTTTTTACTTAAATATATGGGAAAAGATGAGATAAGTCCTCAAGAGTGCGATAATTATAGAGCAACAGTTATTAGAGAAAAACTTTCACAAAAACAATAAGTGATTTTCCTATTTTCTATGATATTTAAGAATACTATTCATGGAGATATTCCATTTTATATAGATTGATACAATGTACCTTCATTTCATGAATGAAGTTTATATAAAGAGCGCAAACTGAGGTTTGCGAACGAGGTAATACATATGATGCAACGATTTACAGATGATGCACAACGAGTGTTATCCTTCGCCCAAGAAGCGGCCTTAGAACTAGGGCATGACTATGTGGGAACGGAGCATGTACTCATCGGGCTCATAAAGGTTAAAAATGGTGTTGCCGCAAAGGCTCTTAATGAGCTTGGTCTCAGTGCAGAGACTATTATTGAAGATGTTGAAGAGCATATAGGACGAGGTAATAAGAAGGCTAGTTCCGTCTATATGACTCCTCGTGTAAAACATGTGCTAGAGTTAGCTGTTGAAGTGGCTAATCATATGAACCACAATTATGTGGGGACAGAACATATTCTATTAGGTCTGTTGAGCGATGGTGGTGGCGTAGCAGTAGGTATATTGCGCAATCATAATATTCGTGCAAATGATATTGTGGATACGATTCGAACAATTCTCGGCTCTTCTGACAGCGCTAGTCATAGTGCGGAAGATAGGAAAGATAATAGTTCATTAGGTGAACTTGCTGATTTTGGCACAGATTTAAATGAATTGGCTAAGCAAGGTAAAATTGACCCCGTTATTGGTCGGGATAAAGAGATAGCGAGGGTCATTCAAATTTTGAGCCGCCGCACTAAAAATAATCCGGTGCTTATCGGTGAACCAGGTGTAGGTAAAACGGCTATTGCAGAAGGGTTGGCTCAGCGCATCGTAAATGGTAATGTGCCAGAAATTCTGCGTAATAAGCGAATTATTTCATTGAGTATCAGTTCCATGCTAGCCGGTGCGAAATATCGTGGCGAATTTGAAGAACGATTGAAAAAAGCCATTGATGAAGTTCAAAAACATGACGATATGATTATATTCATCGATGAAATTCATACATTAGTTGGTGCTGGTGCCACTGAAGGCGCTATGGATGCAGCGAATATTTTAAAACCTGCATTGGCTCGCGGTGAGTTCCAAGTGGTTGGTGCTACGACTTTAGATGAATATAAAAAGCATATCGAAAAAGATGCTGCGCTAGAACGTAGATTTCAACCGGTTTTGGTCGGTGAACCTTCTGAGGAGGATGCACTCGAAATTCTAAAGGGTCTACGCGATCGATATGAGGCCTTTCATAAGGCAAAGATTACCGACGAGGCATTGGAAGCTGCGGTTTCACTATCCAGTCGTTATATTACGGATCGGTTCTTGCCGGATAAGGCTATCGATGTTGTCGATGAGGCGGCGTCCAAGGTGCGGATGAAAGTGTTTTCTGCCGCACCCGATGTGAAAGCATTGGAGACACAATTAGCAGATGTAAAAAAGGAAAAAGAAGCGGCTGTAACAGCTCAAGAGTTTGAGAAGGCGGCTGAGATGCGTGATGAAGAAAAGCGCATTGAAAAGGAAATCAACGATAAGAAAAAAGCGGCTAAGGAAAATAGCGATGCTAAGTTAGTTGTGACTGACGAAGATATCGCCTCTGTTGTAGCACAATGGACGGGGATTCCTGTTTCTAAAATCGTACAGGAAGAATCTGAATCATTATTACATCTAGAAGAAGAGCTTCATAAACGTGTCATTGGTCAAGATGAGGCTGTTGTGGCCGTTTCTAAGGCTGTTCGCCGCGCTAGAGCTGGTTTAAAAGATCCTAAACGTCCTATTGGGTCATTCTTATTCTTAGGACCTACTGGCGTTGGGAAAACCGAATTGGCTCGTGCCCTAGCTGTTGCCTTATTTGGTGATGAGACGGCGATGATTCGCCTAGATATGTCCGAATATATGGAAAAGCATACTGTATCGCGTTTAGTAGGTGCGCCTCCAGGCTATGTTGGCTATGAAGAAGGGGGACAATTAACTGATGCAGTTCGCCGCAAACCATATAGCGTAATTTTACTTGACGAAGTAGAAAAGGCTCATGCAGATTTCTTTAATATCTTATTGCAGGTTCTTGATGATGGTCGATTAACAGATAGTCAGGGTTGCACTGTTGATTTTAGAAATACTGTTATCATCATGACGAGTAATCTAGGTGCTAAAGCTCTGCGCAAGGATTCACCTGAACTAGGATTTTTAGCAGCTAAGAAGGCTGATAGCAACACTGAAGATGTTAGTGTTGTTAATTTTAAGGAAGCAAAAAAATCTGTTATGGATTCGGTAAAGCGCCATTTCCGTCCTGAATTTTTGAATCGTATCGATGAAATGATTGTATTCCATGCTTTAACGTCAAACGATTTAAAACAAATTGTTACAATTTTAATGGATACTGTAGTAAAACGTCTTGGTGATATGGGATTATCACTAGAAATTTCACCAGCTGCTATGGATTTGCTTGTGAAAGAAGGATCTGATTTCTCTATGGGCGCACGTCCATTGAAACGAGCTATTCAACGGTTAATTGAAGATCCTATATCAGATCTTATTTTACAAGGTAATGCTCCTGAAGGAGCTATCATCAAGGCCGATGTAGAAGATGAACACATTGTGGTAAAAGCTTCTAATTAACTGGGAATAGATATTATTTTCATACAGTCTTTTATGTAAAATTTAATGTCAAAATGGTATACTATTAGTGATAATAGTTGACCGTAGTATAAATTATGCACAAAAGGTCATGAGTGAATTATTATTCATGACCTTTTACTTTTCATGGGGGTTGTATGGCAAAGGTAAAAACAGTTTTCTTTTGTAATAATTGTGGTGCTGAATCTGCCAAGTGGATGGGAAAGTGTCCTCAATGCGGTGAATGGAATACACTGGTTGAAGAAGTGGTGAAAGACACTAAACACAGCCGTACACCATCTGTGCGTGGGGTGGGCACCAATACGACTAAACCCGTGGCATTGCCAGATATTGAAATGTCAGCTGTGTCTAGAATTCCTACGACCTATAAGGAGATAGATAGAGTGCTTGGTGGCGGTATTGTGCCTGGTGCATTAATGTTATTAGGTGGTGACCCTGGTATTGGTAAATCAACATTGCTTTTACAAGTTTCTCAAAAGGTGGCCGATACAGTTGGTACTGTTTTATATGCATCTGGCGAAGAATCACAATTACAATTAAAATTGAGAGCGGAACGATTACATATTAATAGCGAACGATTACATGTGATAGCCGATACAGATTTAGACCATATTCTTGAGGTCGCATTAGATCAAAAACCATCATTACTGGTCATCGACTCCATACAAACAATGTTTACTGCAGATATCGAGGCCGCACCTGGTAGTGTTAGTCAAGTCCGTGAGTGTACATCGCGTTTATTACGGTTTTGTAAAGAACAGAATATTCCGACCATTATCATTGGTCATGTAACAAAGGAAGGCAATATTGCAGGCCCTCGTATGCTTGAACATATGGTGGATGTAGTACTCTATTTTGAAGGGGAACGTTCCTATCAGTTCCGTATATTACGAGCCATCAAAAATCGTTTTGGTTCCACATCGGAAACCGGTATTTTTACCATGATAGAAGATGGTTTAGCAGAGCTGGCTAATCCGTCGGCGTCCTTGTTAGCTGAACGAGCTGATGATGAAAGTGGTAGTGCGGTCATGATTTATCTTGAAGGGGTTCGTCCCATTCTGGTAGAGGTTCAAAGTTTGGTAGCTACTACAGCCTTTGGAATGCCAAGGCGTACGGCTATTGGCTATGATTTGAATCGTCTAATTGTGCTACTAGCAGTATTGGAAAAACGCTGCGGCTTTACGTTGGGCAATAAGGATGTCTACGTCAATGTAATCGGTGGGTTAAAGGTTAATGAACCGGCTTGTGATTTATCGATGGCCGTTGCCATTGTATCCAATTTAAAAAATCGCGTAGTGCCTCATGATATGGTGATTCTTGGAGAGGTTGGATTGACCGGTAATGTTCGTAGTATCCCACGCATAGAACAACGAATTAATGAAGCTAAGAAATTGGGCTTTACAAAGTTTATTATCCCAGAAGGAAACTATAAGCAAATTAAGCACGTTGATAAGTCTATTCAAATCCGTGGTGTTACGTCAATTGCACAAGCGATGCAACTCGCATTTTCTTAATACATGTTATAGTTCATAGAAGGCTAATTCATTGAGTATAAACTCTATGGTATTCGAAGGAGGTGATGCCATGATTTATGGCATTTTACGGTATGTGATTGCTATCCTTATCGGCACGGCCGCATACGTAGGTATGGACAATTTAGCCCCTATTATTGATCCTTATTTAGTATCGCAATTTGCAAGCTTTGGAGATATGTCGCTCACTGTAGCACGTATTTCAGTTATTGTGCTTGGTACGATAATTGGTATTTTAATAGGTTATTTTATTTCGTCCTTTATTTTAAAACAAGGTTTAGTCATTGCTAGACGATTGGAACGGGTATTAACACATATTCCTAACCAAGAATTGATTGCAGGCACCATTGGTTTATTATTTGGTCTTATTATTGCTAATTTAATTGGTGCAGCATTCAATCAGGTTCCTATCATTGGACCGTATATTTCAATCATCTTAAGTGCCATTTTTGGCTATAGCGGTGTACGTTTGATGGCCCGTAAGGGACCTGAAATGTATCTTAACTATTTAAAGCAATGGAAACGCAGTGAAGCGGGGACTAAAAAAAGTAGAGGCTTCAACATGTTTGGATCTCACAAGTCCAGTGACTCAAATTCAACTGCAAAGTTATTAGATACTTCTGTTATTATTGATGGGCGTATTAAGGAGCTGTGCGCTACTGGGTTTATTGATGGCCCATTGGTAGTTCCTGTCTTTGTTTTAAATGAGTTACAAATTATTTCCGACTCCGCAGATGCGATGAAACGAAATCGTGGCCGTCGTGGGTTAGATATTTTAAAAGAAATGCAGGATGCAAAACTTGTATCTATTGAAATTGTAGAAGATGACTATGATGATCTACACGAAGTTGATTCTAAATTGATGCGATTAGCTTTAGAGAAACAATGGAAGCTTATGACCAATGATTTTAATCTCAATAAGGTGGCTCGCGTACAAGGCATTAAGGTTTTAAATTTAAACGAATTAGCCAATGTATTAAAACCGGCCCTAATTGCAGGTGAATGGATTCGCGTACAAGTAATGAAGGAAGGTAAAGAGGTTCAACAAGGCGTTGCTTACTTAGACGATGGTACAATGATTGTCGTAGAAGATGGTCGTCCGTATGTAGGTCAAGAGGTTGAGGTTATGGTTACATCCATTTTACAAACCAGTGCAGGTCGTATGATTTTTGCGCGTGTAGATGGAGGTAAGCATGAGTGAGGTTAGCTGTATTGTATTAGCTGCCGGCGCAGGTCGCCGGATGGGTCATGATGAGAACAAAATCTTCATTAAACTTGGCAATAAATCGATTATTCAATGGACGTTAAGTCATATTGAACAAGTTAAAGCAGTGAGTGAAGTCATTCTCGTTGTTGCTGATGGCGAAGCAGCCTATATGAAGCAGCATATTGCATCATTAGGGCTTTCAAAATCAATTAAGATTATCACAGGTGGCAAAGAGCGGCAAGATTCTGTATATGCAGGTTTACAAGCGGTTAGCGATGATATGGATATTGTCCTCGTTCACGATGGAGCTAGACCTTTAGCAAAGCCAGAGTTATTTGAACGTGTCATTGAAGAGGCTAAGACTCATGGTGCTGTGACTATAGGCGTACCATCTACAGATACGATTAAGCGTGTTGATATCGATGGACAGGTTTTAGAAACATTGAATCGTAACGAGTTGATGAATATTCAAACACCACAAGGTTTTCTAAAAGATATATTCAAAGAAGCTCAGGAAACGGCTAAGCGTGATGCTTATTTGGGAACGGACGACGTGTCCTTAGTTGAATATATCGGTAAAGATGTGTACATTTTAGATGGCGAGTATGAGAACATCAAGGTTACCACACCAAACGATATAGCGGTGGCTAAACGGTATTTAGGAATCAAGGAGCAACAGATGCGCGTAGGTTTTGGATATGATATTCATCGATTGAAGGAAGGAAGACCTTGTATTTTGGGCGGTGTTCATATCGAATCACCGGTTGGCCCCGATGGTCATTCCGATGCAGATGTATTGATTCATGCGTTGATGGATGCCTTACTTGGTGCTGCTGGTTTAAAGGATATCGGCTACTATTTTCCACCAGAAGATGATGCATATAAAGGGATTTCTAGCATGATTTTATTAAAACATGTGAATTCCTTGTTGAAAGAAAGAGGTTTAGAAGCCTATAATATAGATATTATGGTTATTTCTGAAACGCCAAAATTAAAGCCACACATCGATACGATGAAGGCTAATTTACAATCTGTTTTAGAAATTCCATTAGATCGCATTAGTATTAAGGCTACTACCAATGAAATGCTTGGTGCCATCGGGCGCCGTGAAGGTATTGCAGCACAGGCAGTAGTTTCCGTATATGAAGGAGAGGTTTAATTATGAAGGTACGTTTTGCGCCAAGTCCAACAGGTCCATTTCATATTGGCGGTGCTCGATCCGCTTTGTTCAACTGGCTATTAGCACGTAAGGAAAAAGGTACGTTTGTACTTCGCATTGAGGATACAGATTTATCTCGTTCTACTCGTGAAAGTGAAGAAAATATTAAAGCATCTTTACAATGGCTCGGTATGAATTGGGATGAAGGCATCGACGTAGGTGGTGAAAATGGCCCTTATCGTCAAACAGAACGTCTTGATTTGTATAAAGAAGTAACACAACGCCTACTTGATGAAGATAAAGCGTATGAATGCTTCTGTACAGCTGAAGAGCTTGATGAAGTACGTCAGGCGCAAATGGAACGCGGTGAAACCCCTAAATATAATGGTCATTGTTGCCATCTTACAGAAGAAGAAAAAGAAAAATATCGTGCAGAAGGTAGAAAACCAACTATCCGTCTTCGCGTACCTTTGAATAAAACCTATGCATTCGATGATATGGTTCGTGGTCATGTATCCTTCGAGTCCAATGGTGTAGGTGACTTTGTAATCGTAAAATCCGATGGTATCCCTGTATATAACTTTGCCGTTGTAATGGATGACCACATGATGAAAATCACTCACGTTATTCGTGCGGAAGAACATTTATCCAACACACCTCGTCAAATGGCTATCTACGAAGCACTTGGTTGGGAAATTCCTATATTTGGTCATATCTCCTTGATTCTTGGCAAAGATTATAAGAAGATGTCTAAACGTCATGGTGCTACATCTGTTGATCAATATAAGCAATTGGGCTACTTGCCAGAAGCATTAGTAAACTTCTTGGCACTTCTTGGTTGGGCTCCAGAAGGTGAAGAAGAATTCTTTACACAAGATGAATTGATTCAAGCCTTCTCCATGGATCGCGTTGCTAAGAACCCAGCTGTATTTGATATCGATAAATTAAATCACATCAATTTCCATTATATGAAAAACTTGAGCGATGAAGAATTATTCCGCCTTTGCTTGCCACATTTAAAAGAAGTTGGTTTAGCTCCAGATAGCTTGAATCAATCTGATATTGATTGGTTAACATTACTTTGTTCTACATTCCGTGATCATATTAGCTTTGGTGCTCAAATTAAAGATCATGTAGGCATGTTCATGGGGGAAACAGTATTCCTCGAAGAAGGTCATGAAGAAGAGTTAAAGGCAGTGCTTAACGAAGAATCTGCGCCAACTGTATTGAATGCTTTCAAAGAAAAATTAGCAGACATGGAAGAAGTTACACCAGAAGTCGTTAAAAAGGCTATCAAGGCTGTTATGAAAGAAACTGCTTTGAAAGGTAAATTTGTATTCATGCCATTGCGTGTTGCCTTGACTGGTCAAATGCATGGTCCTGACTTAAACAATATTGTTACATTACTTGGTAAAGAAAAATGCTTACATCATTTAGACAATGTAGGTGCTTTAACTAAATAATAGAACTATTGAAAGGCTCTCATACCTATGGTGTGAGGGCCTTTGTTGTATATAATGTACAGATTTGCTATAATTATCGGCGTATTTTATTTTGATTTTTATGAAAGTGAGTGTTTTGATGAGTTTAATTCGATCTATTAACCATCTCTTCAATAGCTATCTATCTTGGATAGTTTTATTGATGGCCGTATTAGCTTATATGCTACCGACATTTTTTGCATGGATGACGCCATATGTGGCATATATGTTACAATTTGTTATGTTTGCCATGGGTTTAACGTTAACAGCACAAGTATTCCTTGATGTATTCAAACAACCAATGAAGGTTATCCTCGTATCTGTCATTCAATTTTTATGGATGCCTTTAGCAGGCTTTTTAGTAGCTCTTATTTTTAACTTTCCGCCAGAAATCGGTATTGGTTTCATCTTGTTAGGTGCATGTCCAGGTGGTACGGCTTCTAATGTCATGACATTCCTCGCTAATGGCAATGTGCCATTGTCCGTATCTGCTACAACTGTATCTACCTTGTTGGCTCCGATTTTAACACCATTATTCGTAGTATTGTACGCAGGTGCTACATCATCCATTGAAATTCAATTTATGCCGATGTTTATATCCATCGTTAAAATCGTATTGGTTCCAATCATTTTAGGTATTGTATTGAATTACTTTATTGGATCTAAAATTGAACCTGTTAAATCTGTATGTCCTACCATAGCAGCTATTGCAGTATTACTTATCTTGGCAGCCGTAACAGCGGTTAACCAAAAACAAATTGCTGAAACAGGTCTCATCATCTTTGTAGCTTGTTTAGTACAGAATTTGAGTGGCTACGTTGTTACATTCTTTATTTGTAAAATTCTTAACGTTGATGTATCATCTCGCCGTGCTATGCAAATTGAAGTGGCTATGCAAAACTCTGCATTATCCGTTTCACTAGCGATGAAACATTTCACACCTCAAGCAGCGGTAGCTGGTGCTGTTTTCTCGATTATTCATAATTTTACAGGCTCTATTTTTGCCGGTATTTGCCGCAAACATGATGATAAAGAGAAGTTAGAACAAGCTTAGTCATTAACTTATTAGGTAAATCGTTCTAATAACTTATAATTGATAATATATTTCAATAAAATATACAGTTAAACCTCCATTTTCATAATCCTTAATATGTTTAATTCCCTTGATAAAGGAGCATATTCAATGGTTTTAAAGATGGAGGTTTTTCTTGTAATTATTGACATTATATAGCATTATTGGTAAAATTATTTTATATCTTAATATAGGTATACATTAAAAGCTAAGATTGAAAGAAGTACTCTACAACTAACTTTTTAGCGAGAACCGATGGTGGGAGGGTTTAAGGATAGGTAGACGAAATGCATTCATGAGCTGATATTCCGATTATAGGTAGGTTTGTCCGGTGACGCGCCGTTATGCGATGAGTGGGTACCACATTGGTACCTAACAGAGTGGAACCGCGGACCATCGTCTCTGTATGAGATGAGGGTTCTTTTTTATTTTTCGAATATGGAGGCATCAGTATCGATGAGAGAAATTACAGTTTATAATACAATGACGCGCCAAAAAGAGGTATTTACTCCTGTAACACCAGGTGAAGCAAAGATGTATGTTTGTGGTGTGACACCATATAATCATCCTCATATTGGTAATGCTCGTCCTTTTGTAACGTGGGATGTAATTCGTCGCTACATGAAACATGTAGGATATAAAGTAACGTATGTACAAAACTTCACTGATGTAGACGACAAGATTATTAATACATCTAATGGTGAAGGCGTGGCATGGGACGTAATTGCTAATCGTTATATCGATAGCTATTTTGAAGTAATGGATGCACTCGGCGTAGAACGTGCCGATGTATACCCACGCGTATCTACTCATATCCCTGATATCCTTAAGATGATTGAGACTCTTATCGATAAGGGTTATGCTTATGAGCTAGATGGCGATGTGTATTTTAGCGTAGAAAAATTTGATCATTATGGTGAATTGTCTGGTCGTACATTAGATGATATGGAAGCAGGCGCTCGTATTGAAGTAGATGGTCGTAAAAAGAACCCTATGGACTTTGCACTTTGGAAAGCTGCTAAACCATGTGAACCATTCTGGGAAAGTCCTTGGGGCAACGGTCGTCCAGGTTGGCATATTGAATGTTCCGCTATGAGCCAAAAATATTTAGGCGAAGAATTTGATTTCCATGGTGGTGGTAGTGATTTGATTTTCCCTCATCATGAGAATGAAATTGCTCAATCTGAAGGCTGTTCTGGACATCATCCTTCTGTAAAATACTGGTTGCATAATGGATTCATTACGATTAATTCTGAAAAAATGTCCAAATCCTTGAACAATTTCTTCTTGGTAAAAGATATTTTAGAACAATATAGTCCAGATGCATTGCGCTACTTCTTGTTGAGTACACATTATCGTAGCCCATTGGATTTCTCCGATGAACGTTTAGAAGAAGCTAACAAATCTTTGGAACGATTAGGCACTGCTATCGAAAATCTTTTATATCTTGAAAAATGTGAAGCTGGCCCTTGTGACGATGCTCAACGTTTATTAGAAAAAGCTAAAGAATATGAAGAAGAATTCGAAGCTGCTATGAGCGATGATTTTAATACTGCATTAGCTACATCTAGTATGTTTGGTCTTGCTAAGGAAATTAATATTTACTATCAAGTTGTAACAGGTAGAGAAGGCGTTGTTTGCCAAGATGCTATCGCAGAGGTAAAACGTATCTTCAAATTTATGACAGAGGTCATTGGCGTATTAGAAAAAGCTTGGGAAGGTAATACTGGTGCTGACGCAGCTGAATACGAACAATTGATGGATGTTATTCTCTCTGTTCGTCAAGCATGCCGTGAACAAAAGCAATGGGCTCTTGCGGATTGCATTCGCGATCGTTTAGCTGAAATTGGTATTACTATTGAAGATTCCCCTACAGGAGCACGGTGGAAAAAGCGTGAAATTTAAGCAATTTCAATTTCTGAAACAGGAAGCTATTAAAAAATTAATACTCTTAGATACGGAGGACCATTCTTTTGTATCTAAACCAGCATCTGAAGTATTAGCTTCAGATGCTGTTATGTTGGCCTATATTGGTGATGCTGTGTATTCTATGTACATTAGACAACGTGTTGTAGAAATGAGTATTTCAAAGGTTCAGATTCTACATACATTGGTAACCGAATTTATTTGTGCAAAATCTCAGTCAAAAGTATTGGAACAATTAGAATCAATGTTTACAGAGGATGAACAAACAATTGCTAGACGAGCTCGAAATAGTAATGTCAATGTACCTAAGAGTAGTTCTGTACGGGAATATCGAAATAGTACCGCCTTTGAAGCAGTCCTTGGTTTCTTATATGAAACAGGTCAGCAGGATCGACTTAATGAATTGATGAAAGAGGCCTATTCTATTACATTAAGAGGACTTTCACATGGATAATTATATTGTAGGCAGAAATGCCGTAAAGGAAGCATTAAAAGCAGGCCGTTCTATACAACGCATTTTAGTGAGTGACGATAAAATTAAAACGGGTTTATCTGACATCGTGGGTCTAGCGAAATCCAAGGGGGTAGAGGTTCGTCCCACACCTGTTAAACAGATGAATCGATATGAAACGGATGTACCTCATCAAGGTGTTATTGCATTTGTTAATGCTGTAGAATTCAAAGACCTTGGAGAAGTACTGCAAGAGTCGAATCATGAGAATCCATTGCTTATCTTAACGGATGGTGTAGAGGATCCTCATAATATGGGGGCTATTATCCGGACCGCTGAATGTGTGGGAGCTACTGCGGTTTTAATTCCCAAACGTCATAATGCACCAATTAACGCAACGGTTGCCAAAACATCTGCTGGGGCAGTGGAACAAATTCCCCTTGTTCAAGTTGGCAATGTTACACAAACGATTAAACAGCTTCAAAAGCAAGGATTTTGGGTTCTTGGTGCTCATATGGAAGGTGACCGTACCTTGTATGAAGCCGATTTAACTATACCTACCGTCCTTGTTATTGGAAATGAAGGTAAGGGGATTAGCCGTGTTGTAAAAGAAGCTTGTGATTTCCTAGTTACTATCCCTATGTATGGTAATTTAAATTCTTTAAATGCATCTGTAGCAGCTGCTATTCTCATGTATGAAGCAGTTCGACAACGGACTATGAAGGTAAAATAGAGGTGCTACATGTTAAAGGATATTTTAATCGTCGATGGGTATAATGTCATCTTCGCATGGCAAAGTTTAAAAAAACTGGCTAATGAATCCTTGGAACACGCTCGAATGGAATTACGTAATCAGCTTTTAAACTATGGTAAATTTAAAGGCTATGAGGTTATACTCGTGTTTGATGGTAAATATACTAAGTCGATAGCGAGTATCGAAGAAATCACTAAAGGGTTTATAGAAGTATATACCGATGATGGTGAAACGGCAGATTCTTTTATTGAACGAGAAGTATTCTTGCGTCAAGGTAAGTATACTAATGTATACGTCGTTACTTCTGACGGGGCTGAACAAAATCAAATATTAGGCTCTGGTGGACTTCGGATTCCAGCAAGAGAATTGCAAAATGATATGCGTCTTGCCAAGCAAGAGGAACGCTTGCAATATACACATAAACATCATCGTGACCAAATGGTACTCAGGAGAAATGAGGTATATGACCACTTAGATCCCGATGTAGCTAAAAAATTAGAAGCTATACGGAGAGGTACAAAGTAAGCACAACAGATAGACCTGCTGTAGTAGTATGAAGTATATTCTATTTCATAAATATTGCAGAACATATATAATTCAAGTATAATAACATATATTGGTATTTCTACAATATGTGATTGTATGGAGGACCTATGAACAATTTTCATATGCAACAGTCCGATTACAATTTCAAAGAAATGACTGATGAGCAAGTTGTGGTCATAGCTCAACAAGAGCAAAATGAGTTTGCAATCGACTATATAGTCAATAAATATAAAAATTTTGTGCGCGCTAAGGCGCGTACCTATTTTCTTGTAGGTGCCGATCGAGATGATATCATTCAAGAAGGCATGATTGGCTTGTATAAGGCTACTCGTGATTTTAGACATGATAAATTAGCCTCTTTTCGGGCCTTTGCAGAACTATGTATTACACGGCAAATTATTACGGCCATAAAATCTGCGACGCGTCAAAAGCACGCACCACTCAATTCTTATATTTCTTTAAATAAACCTGTGTATACAGAAGAGTCTGAACGGACCTTGTTAGAAATGCTGTCATCAGCACGAAGTACAAATCCAGAAGACCTCATTATTAGCCAAGAAGAGCTAGATGATATAGAAAAAAACATAGGACATATTTTAAGTGATTTAGAGTGGCAAGTGTTAGAAGGCTATTTAGATGGTAAATCATATCAGGAGATGGCAAAAGGTACTGATCGTAGCATCAAGTCGATTGATAATGCTTTACAAAGGGTTAAACGTAAATTAGAGAAGTTTTTGGAACATCGTGTATTAGATGCTCCTACACAGGAAGGATGACTATTGTGACAAATTTTTTGATGGTTTTAGAAATCATTGTGTCCATTTTATTGATTGTTGTTGTAATTGCTCAAACTAGTAAGAGTTCTGGTATGGGCGGCGCTGTTTCTGGTGCGGCAGATTCTACATTCGGCGGTAAAGAACGCGGCTTAGATGGGTTCTTATCTCGCTGTACAATCATTTTAGGTATTATCTTTGCTGTATTGAGCTTAGTTCTAGGGGCAATGATTAACCAATTCTAATTTGAAAGCCTGCCTAGCAGGCTTTTCTTTTTTTCAGCATATATAAATATTATGCAAAGGAGGTGTTTATATGAAAGAAAAAGTGTTAGCGTTTTATAAATCTATTTATCCCCATACGTATCATATCGATGATGCTGCTATGGATTGTCATATTAAGGGCGGCCGTGAATTGGATGCCTTTATGGATGCTGCTAGAGAACTATTAAAAGAGGGGCGTTTGAGCTTTATACGAAAAGATGTATATGCCTATAATAATGATACAGAATTTATTGAAGGAATTTACAAGGGATATAGAAAATCCTTTGGATTTGTTATTACTGCTCCTGATGAAGAGGATGTGTATATAGCAGAACAAAATAAGGGCACTGCTATGCATAATGATAAGGTTCGGGTACGTATTATCACATCTCGTGATTCACGCCATAAACGAGAAGGTGTTATAACTGAAGTCATAGAACAAGCTAATGAAACTGTTGTAGGTACCTATGACAGACAGCATTCCTTTGGATTTGTCATCCCTGATGATGAACGGTTGGGAACAGATATTTACGTTGACTTACATAATACCCTAGATGCTCGCAGTGGCGCTAAGGTTCTCGTAAAAATCATCAAATGGCCAGAAGGCGATAAGAAACCAGAAGGTGTCATTACAGAAGTATTAGGCTATAAAGGTGACGTAGGCCTTGATATTAACTGTATTATGGCTAATTATGACTTGCCATTTTCCTTTCCAGAAGATGTTGTGAAAGCGAGTCAACATATCAACACAACCATTACAGATGATCCTAAACGTTGGGACTTACGCGACGTGCCAATGGTTACCATCGATGGAGAAGATGCAAAGGACCTTGATGATGCTGTGAGTGGTCGTAAACTCGATAATGGTAACTATGAACTAGGTGTACATATTGCCGATGTAAGCCACTATGTAGTGTCGCAAAAGGCTATCGATAGAGAGGCCTATAAACGCGGTACATCTGTCTATCTAGTAGACAGAGTTATCCCTATGTTACCAGAGGTACTATCCAATGGTATCTGTAGCTTAAACGCTGGCGAAGATCGGTATGCCATGACTTGTATGATGGAAATTGATACAAATGGTAAGGTTGTTAATTATCGGATTCAACCATCTATCATCCATGTGAATCGCCGTTGCAGTTATAAAGAGATTTATAAAGCATTAACCGAAGATATTATTCCTGATGACTTGGCACCTCTTATGCCGATGATTCACAATTTATCCGACATCGCAAAAACTTTAAATGATATGCGCCGTCGTCGTGGTGCACTGGATTTTGATTTCCCTGAATATAAGGTGCTTTTAGATACAGAAGGCACACCATTGCGCATTGTACGTCGCGACCGGACATTAGCGGAACGACTTATTGAAGAATGTATGCTTATAGCTAATGAAACGGTAGCCACTCATCTAAAGAATACAAACCGTACGAGTGTATATCGTATCCATGAAACACCGAGCGAAGAAAAGATGAGTATGTATCAAAAGGTACTCAATTATTTAGGTCAAGATATTCGATTACATCTTGATGAATTAGAGCCACGCGTGTTCCAACATATTTTAGATGCTGTTAAGGGCACGGATATTGAACAAGTGGCTCAAATCATGACATTGCGTTCCATGCAACAAGCTAAATATAGCATCGATAATGCAGGTCATTTTGGGTTGGCGTCGAAATGCTACACACACTTTACATCGCCTATTAGACGATATCCAGATCTCATGGTACATCGCTTATTAAAAGCTGATATGGGATGGCCTGATGGATATGCAAACCGCGATACTAAAACAGAATTTTTAGAACGTGCGGCTGTCCATTCTTCAGAACGTGAACAAGTGGCTGTAGCTGCTGAGCGCGATACAGTCGATTTAAAGAAAACCCAATATATGGTTCCATTTATTGGCGAAGTCTTTGAGGGTAAAATATCTAGCATCACATCCTTTGGTATGTTTGTAGAGTTAGATAATGGTATCGATGGTCTTGTTCATATGAACATGATGACTGATGATTACTATTTTTACGATGAAGAACATTTCCTATTAGTTGGCAAGCGCACGGGTCAAATCTATCATTTAGGTGATACGGTAACGGTGACATTGGTGAAAGCTGATGTAGAAAAACGTCAAATCGATTTCGTACTCGGCGAAGTGGATAATCTTATGAGAATTCAAGAAATGATGAAGAATTCCGAAGATTATGTAGGGGTAAGAGAAAAGAAACCGTTTGGGCGTTCTGGTATCTCTAAACAATCTAAACGAAAAGGCAAGGGACATAGCAAGTCTTCTAAACGAAGAGAACGATATTCTGGCTTATCTAGTGTTACAAAGCATAAAAAGGGACGCAAAGACCATAAAGCGTCTAAGAAAAAAGTAAAGAAACGTAAACGATAATAAAAATATTAATACCTATTGTGAGGTGACTATGGCAAAGAAAGATGCTCCATCATTAATTGCAGATAACCGCAAGGCACGTCATGATTTTAATATTCATGAAACCTATGAAGCGGGCATCGCATTGACGGGAACAGAGATTAAATCAATTCGCCAAGGTAAATTAAATCTTAAGGATAGCTTTATCCGCATTGATAAGGGCGAAATGCTTCTCTACGGTGTTCATATCAGTCCTTATGAACAGGGCAATCGCTTTAATCATGAGCCTGAGCGAACACGTAAACTATTGATGCATAAATCGGAAATAAAAAAATTATTCCAACAAGTGAAAGAAAAGGGATTCTCCTTGATTCCGTTGAACTTTCATTTTAGCCGTGGCTATGTGAAGGTAACGGTTGGTCTTGTAACAGGCAAAAAATTGTACGATAAACGCCAAGATATGGCAGAACGCGATGCAAAACGGGACATTGCTAAGCGTTTAAAGGAACAACAAAAATACTGATATATAATAGGAGGATGTTTAGTGGAAGTTAATCAATACTTTTATAGTTTGGCAAAAATATCAGCTCAAAAAGCAGCTGAAAACGGAGTACATGTAGATCCTAAATTTATATATACTCAATGGTACATTGAAACAGGTGGGTTTACATCTCAACTACAAGCAACACATCATAATCTAGGTGGTGTTACAGCATCAGATGGCAGCTGGAGACATTTTACGGATTTTATTGATTTTGCAAACTATTTTGGTAATTACTTGACATACTATAGAGAAGATGGCATGACAAATGCTACATCTCTGTATTCGTATATCAATGCCTTGTACAATGGCGGATACTTTACAGCAGATTTTAATTCTTATTATGGCTCTGTATTACAAGTGTTTAATACAATCAATTTCTAAATATGGTTAAGGGACTGTTTTACAGTCCCTTATTTTTATGCATATTGTTAACTTAATACAAAATATAAGTTGATAAAAATCACACATTTTCTTATAATGTAAACAAAGTGTGATTTATATAGTTGACAATGTAAGTACATGAAGAGGTGAATACTATGAGTCAAATTCGTCAAATCACAGAAATCGGTATTTTAACTGCTATGATTACTATCTTGGGAGCTATCAAGATTCCTAATCTTGTGCCGGGCATTGAGTTCCAGTTATCAGCGCCTCTAGCGGTGGCAATTTGTGCGGCATTTGGGTTTAAAAAGTATATCATCAGTGGTTGTTTATCCAGTCTTATTGGGTTGGCATTGGGAACACAAAATTTTCTAAGTGTTGCTATTGCTATGCAGTTTAGATTAGTTGTGGGTTTCTTATTGTGGATTTGCAAAAATCATATGCTTGGTGTAATCCTAAGCGGTCCTATTGCTTCGACGGTAGCTCGATTAACTCTATCCGTCTATGTTGGTAAAGGAGCTCTAGCTATGGTTATGCTCGCAGTACCAGGTATGATTTTTACTGCTGTTGTAGCGCCAATTATGACTGCTGTATTTAAAAAGGTTATATCCGCTGCTACGCATAGTGTACCTCGAAAGGTCGTGCGATGATGGGGTTATACAGTATTCGCATGCGTGGTGCAGAAGGGGGACCTCATGAAGAAGGGGGCCGTCATATATCAGGTGCTGAACGCATTGTAGAGGAAAGTGATTTAGAATCTGTAGCGGCCTCTTTAATTCATCGTGCATTGCATCATAGTAAAGGCAAGTCAGATTTTATAAATATTCGTATAGATGCGGTTCATGATGAAGATATTGCTTACGTTGATTGTATCGCTATTGATGAACATCAGACTGAGTCTGTAAAAGAATCGCATGAATTAGCAAAAGATTTATTACAGTCAGTAGTGTCGCATAAGGCCGTAGAACATGCTTTCACAGAACTAGGACAATTGCCCGGAAATATGCGTGGTGCTATTCTGATGGATGCCAATACAGGTGTGCGATTGGATCAAGATACTATGCGCGGTGTTCGCGTAAGTCATATGGATGCGTGTGGCAACGAAACAAGATCTATGAATGTGCATATGCGTGAAGCACTAGTACTAGCCACAAAGGTGCAGTCATGTCCTGGTATTGTAGGTGAACTTTGTTGGTCCGACGATCCAGATTATACAGTTGGGTATGTAGCATGTAATGGCATATATCATCGCATTCCGAATATGAAAGAAATGGGAAATCCTATCGGGGGCCGTGTATTTTTTGTAGATACCAATAGGCCTATTCGTGAAATTGTTGATTATTTAGAGAATACAACAGTATTGGTACGGTGGTAGCATGGATTATTATCAAGACTTTCAAAAAAAACTAGAGACTAAGGAGCAAGAACAAAATAAAAGAACGATTAAGACCTACGAGCCCTTAGATGCAGTACGTGTAAAACGCAATGATAGTGAGTATATCATGATGGCATCTAATAATTATTTGGGACTTACTCATGATGCTCGAGTACAACAAGCGGCTATGCAAGCAATTCAACGATATGGCACCGGCTCTGGTGGTGCTAGACTTACATCAGGATCGTTTCCATTGTTTAAGGAATTAGAAATCGCTATAGCCAATTTTAAAGGAACAGAACAGTCACTTGTGTTTAATACAGGTTATATGGCTAATGTTGGTACGATTACGGCCTTAATGAACAAGCATAGCGTCATCATTAGTGATGAATTAAACCATGCTAGTATCATCGATGGGTGTCGCCTCAGTGGAGCTCATATTGAGCGGTATAAACATAAAGATGTAGAACATGCTGAATACATTCTTAAGAATTATAAATCTGCGTATAAAATGATCATTACTGATGGTGTATTTAGTATGGATGGAGATATTGCACCATTAGATAAGCTGTATGAGTTAAGTAAGGAATATAATGCTCTTCTTATGGTAGATGATGCGCATGCGACCGGTGTCATCGGAAATGGGCGAGGTACGGCTCATCATTTTGGTCTTACCGATGTAGATGTACAGCTTGGTACCTTGAGCAAGGCCTTAGGTTCTGTTGGCGGCTACGTGGCAGGGCGTAAGGAATTGATAGAATACCTGATTAATTATAGTCGTAGCTTTATATTTTCTACAGCTTTGTCCCCGGCGGATATCGGTGCGGCTTTAGAGGCCCTACGAATTGTACGAGATGAACCATCTGTGGTCGATACATTACGTGATAATACTGTGTATATGGCACATAAATTACAGGCCATGGGCATTGATTGTGATGATGAAACCCCGATATTCCCGATTGTAGTAGGCGAGAATGATCGAGCCTTAACATTGGCCCGTGAGTTAGAAGAACGAGGGATTATTATTACTGCTATTCGACCTCCTACGATTCCTGTTGGTGAAAGTCGCCTACGCATGACGGTGACTGCTGCTCATAGCAAACAACAACTTGATTATGTCGCAAAAACGCTACATGAATTACTAGTTGACATGAATATACATTAGGGGTATGATAGATAAACCAACAAACCCATGGGGATGTAAAGGTTTCGACAGGGGCGAGTGTGGTATAGATAGCGAGTCGGCGTTCCATTGGGCCGTTAAACGGTGGGAAAACATTTAAACGCAGAAGAAAATTTTGCATTAGCTGCATAAGCTACGTCCCTCATACTTGTGCCTACCAAGTGTGAATGGACGTCAAACCGTAGGCTGGCTTAATTTAGTCGTTCATATGAATTAGGCGAGACAATATGAACTGGAGTACTGTAGTTTGTCTGTGAGCGATAGGTACTTGAGACTTAAATCATAGACTGTGCTCGGAGAGGTCTATATGGCAACGCTTTTGGACAGGAGTTCGACTCTCCTCATCTCCACCATGAGATGATTCATACCGAAGATTTAGTATCTTATGATGATACTAAGTCTTCGGTATTTTTTGCTTTGTACACAAATTTTCATGAAAGTCAACAGAATATGGTGTGAAATTGCACACAATTAAATGCATATAAACCTAGATTTTATCTAGGTTTATAGGATATAGAAATCTTGACTATCTAATCGGAATAAAGTACAATATATTGAGATATTTATGAATTTGGATCTTATAAATTTGGTGTTATGAAAAGGAGTACATGTAATGAAGTCTCGATATTCACGCATGTTAGCAGTATTAGCAGTATCTGCTTTACTGGTGGCAGGCTGTGGTAGCCAACAACAGCAATCAGCTGATGTGGCGGTAAACTCGTATAAAATCGTATCGCAAAACGCACAAGTTGATCAAACCTATACGGGTACGGTTAAGGCAGAAAATTCTGTGGCTGTACATGCTCGTGTTACTGGTTATGTGGTGGAAAAATTTGTTAAGGGTGGGGACCAAGTAGTAGCAGGTCAACCTTTATATCGAATCGATTCTCGCCAATATGAATCCAATGTAGCAACAGCGGAAGCTAATGTGGCAAGAGCAAATGCAGATTATAAAAATGCAGAAACTGATTTAGATCGTTATGAAACATTGGCAAGTCAAGATGCGATTGCACGCCAACGCGTAGATACACAACGTTCTGCCACGGAACAAGCTAAAGCAGCTGTAGAAGCACAACAAGCTGCATTGAAGATTGCTCAAGATAACTTAGGTGATACTATCATTTATGCACCATATTCAGGCACATTGAGCATGGACGCTGTCGATATAGGTACATTTGTTAATGCAGGATCCACAACATTGGTAACCATCGATTCTGTAGATCCTATTTTCGTTGAATTCAGTATGACTGAACAAGAGTATCTTGAATTTATGGCTACTCGTTCTGGTGATGAAAACAGCGGCCTTAATTTGAAATTACGCTTAGCTGATGGCAAGGAATATAATCAAGTAGGTTCTGTTGTTCAAGCGGCAAGAACATTAGACCCTTCCACAGGCAAGCTCATTTTGAAAGCTTCATTCTCTAACCCTGACCATTTATTGTTACCTAATATGTTTGCTACCGTTATTTCTCCTGGTGAAAAATTAACGGATGCCATTTTGGTACCTACAAAAGCTATTTTACAAATTATGGATAAAAACTTTGTATATGTCATCGGTCAAGATGGAACAGTATCTCAAAAGGCTGTTGAACTTGGTGGCACTACAGGGGCTTTCACAATCGTTAAATCTGGTCTTGTAAATGGTGATGAAATCGTTGTAGATGGTTTAACTAAGGTTAAAAATGGTGCAAAGGTACAAGCCACTGAATTGTCTAAAACACAAATTGAAACAGCTAAACAATAGGAGGTAAGACGTGTCGAAATTCTTTATTAATCGACCTATCTTTGCCATTGTTATTGCCATCATGATTACATTAATCGGTTTGCTTTCAATGGTTAATCTTCCGGTAGCTCGATATCCACAAATTTCACCACCAAGTGTACGTGTTAGTACCATGTATACAGGTGCTACGCCTCAAGTACTGAATGATACTGTAGCCAGTGTAATTGAGTCTCAAATTGTAGGCGTTCAAGATTTAGACTATATGACATCTGATAGTGCTAGTACTGGTACATATTCTTTGTCATTACAGTTTAATCAAGGTAGTGATCCCGATATGGATACGGTTAATACCCAAAACCGTGTGCAAGCGGCGCTAGCTCAACTGCCTTCAGAGGTCCAACAAGTTGGTGTAACAACGACAAAATCCTCTGGCGATATGGCGTATATTTTCTCCTTAAACTCTCCTAATGGTACCTTTGATAGTACATTCCTTAAAAACTATGGTACAAACTATTTGATGGATGCCATTAAGGGCGTAAAAGGTGTTGGTTCCGTTCAAGAATTCGGTTCTGACTATGCAATGCGCATTTGGTTAGATCCTAGCAAGATGCAAAAATTAGGCATTACCATGTCTGATGTAACATCTGCTATTAAAAGCCAAAACGTACAAGCTGCAGCTGGTACAGTTGGTAAAAATCCTACCAATGGAGAACAAGCATTCCAGTATCCAATTAAAATTGATGGCCGTCTAGTGACAGAGCAACAATTTGGTAATATTGTTATCAAGAACTCTAATGGTACTGTATTACATTTAAAGGATATTGCTCGTATTGATGTGGGCGCAAAAGGGTACGATTTTGTCGCTAAGTCTTCATATCGCGATCCAAATGCTCCATCTGGTGAGATTTTATTTGTTGAACATCGTCCGTCTGCTGGTTTTGCCATTTCTTTACAAAATGATGCAAATGCTTTAGAGACGATTTCAAATGTTCAAAAAATATTGCAAGAACAGTCTAAGTCTTTCCCACAAGATTTGGAATATCACGAAGTCGTAGATAATACGAAATTCGTACGTGCCTCTATTAATGAAGTAGAGCATACATTCTTTGAAGCTTTATTGCTCGTACTCATCGTAGTGTATGTATTCTTGCAATCTTGGCGTTCTACATTGATTCCGATGATTGCAGTACCTGTATCATTACTAGGAACATTTGGCGCGTTTGTATTATTAGATTTCTCCATCAATACATTAACACTGTTTGCCATGGTATTGGCTATCGGCCTTGTCGTCGATGATGCTATCGTAGTGGTAGAGGCTGTTGAATATGAGTTAAAATATAATGGTTTATCTCCAAAAGAAGCTGCCATTGCGGCTATGAAAAATGTACAAGGCCCAGTTATCGGTATTGCCTTCGTATTGGCTGCCGTATTCGTACCTGTTGCGTTTATGGGTGGCATGACGGGTATATTGTATAAACAATTCGCCTTAACGATTGCTGTATCTGTAGCAATTTCTGCTGTTATTGCATTGGTATTAACACCTGCGCTCTGTGCGATAATGTTAAAACCTCATGTGCAAAAAGAACGTGAAGACTTTGTTCATCGTCAACTCAATAAATTTAATCGTGGTCTTGAACGTTTTAGCGATTGGTATGGCAAGGTGTTAGCTCGATTAAGTCATCGTTTGAGCTTAACCGTTATTACATTGCTCGTCTTTGCTGCTAGTACAGGTATTGTATTCCATTTCTTACCTACAAGTTTCGTACCTGCAGAAGACAGTGGATATTTCTTAATTGCTGTAAATGAACCACCAGGAGCAACGTCTGCTCGTACCGTGGAAACTCTTGATAAAATCAAAGATTTCTTAGAACAAACACCGGGCATTAAAGATAATGTAGAACAAGTATTTACTGTTTCTGGGTTTGACCTTTTAGGGGGCTCTCAAAAATCTAGTGCTGGTGTTTCCTTTGCGGTATTAAAAGATTGGGATCAACGTAAATCATCTAATCAATCTGTTAATGCTATGGTGGGTGCAGTATTTGGCTTTGGTGCGAAGAGTGTACCTGAAGCCAGTGTAGTAGCTTTGAATCCTCCATCCATTCCAGGCCTTGGTAACACTGGTGGCTTTACAATGTATATCATTAATAAAGCTGGTGATAGTGCTGAGGTAATGGCGGAACGGGCTCAGGCATTTATGGCAGAAGCTAGAACTAATCCGGCTATTCAAACAGTGTATACCACATTTAATACATCAACCCCATCCTTACAATTTGAAATCAATCGTGATAAGGCTGCTCAAGATGGTGTTCAACTCACTGATATCTTCACTGCATTGCAAGGTTTCTATGGTAGTATTCAAGTTAATGATTATACATCGTATGGTAAGAACTATAAGGTTGTTGTTCAAGCAGAAGATCAATTCCGTCAAAATGCTGACAACTTGAATATGCTTGCTGTTCGTAATAGTAAGGGTCAAATGGTTTCTATTGCTAACTACATTACGAAAGATAAGACGTCAACCCCTTCATCCATCACGCGTTTCGATAATGCTATGGCCGTTAAAATTGGCGGCTCTGCGGCTCAAGGATATGCTTCTGGTGATGCAATTCAAGCATTGAAGGATGCAGCTGCTAAAACATTGCCAGCTGGTTATACCTATGATTGGGGCGATCAATCCCGCGAAGAATTGAAGGCTGGATCACAAACCATGTTGATTCTAGGTCTTGGCTTGACATTTGTATTCTTGATTCTTGCTGCATTGTATGAATCCTGGAAAGTTCCATTTGCTGTATTATTCTCCGTACCATCTGGTATGATTGGTGCTGCATTAGTACCATTCTTGTTGAATTTTACCGGTCGATTCCAATTAGCAAATGATATTTACATGCAAATCGGTTTATTAACCTTGGTAGGTTTGGCGGCGAAGAACGCCATTCTGATCATCGAGTATGCGAAGATTCGTGTAGATGAACGCGGTATGGATATCGTCGATGCGGCTATCGAAGCGGCTAAGATTCGCTTGCGTCCAATTTTGATGACATCATTTGCATTCATCTTTGGTGTATTGCCATTGGCAATTTCTACTGGTGCCGGTTCTGGTGCTCGTACATCAATGGGTATCACGGTAGTAGCAGGTATGACAACCGCTACATTCTTTGGTATCTTTATCATTCCAATGCTTTTCATCATTATTGAAAAGATTGGTCCTGGATTCTTTACAAAACGTAATAAGAATCACTAAATCCAAATTTCATAACACAAATAAAACACGCTTATAACATAGCTTATAGGCGTGTTTTTTTGACTGTTTTATGGTATAATATGCTAGTTAAAACGATTTAATTATCGCCTGGGCGATATTGTGAAATATTTATATAAAAGAGGTATAAACATGAGTGATGTAAAAACATTTGTGGCTGGTCATAAAAGCCCTGATACTGATTCTATTTGTTCTGCTATTTCTTATGCTAATTTGTTAACACAAATGGGTACACCTGCAACGCCTGTATGTGCTGGTGATGCGAATAAGGAAACTAAATACGCATTGGAACATTTCGGTTTTGAACACCCACAAATCGTTACAAACTGGGAAGAGTTCGCTCCTAATGGTGGCGATTTATACTTAACTGACCACAATGAATCCAAGCAAATCATCGATGGTTACAAATCTATGAATATGTGTGGTGTTATCGACCATCACCGTATTGGTGATTTCGAAACTGATGGCCCTGTATTCATTCGCATGGAACCAGTAGGTTGTACAAATACAATTTTGACTAAACTTTATATTGAAAATAATCAAGAAATTCCTAAGAATATTGCTGGTTTAATGTTATCTGCCATTATTTCTGATACTGTATTGTTCCGCTCTCCAACATGTACAGAAACAGACAAGGAAATGGCCCATAAACTTGCTGCCATCGCTGGTGTAGATATTGAATCTTATGGTTTAGAAATGTTGAAAGCTGGCGCAGATATTTCTGATTTAACAAACGATGAAATCGTTCGTACTGATATGAAGGAATTCTCCGAAGCAGGTCAAACGATTTCTATCGGTCAAATTTCCGTTATGGATACAACTGATGTATTGGCTAAACAAGCTGAATTAGTAGCAGCTCTAGAAGCTCTTCGTACAGCTAATGGCTATGCGGCATCCTATATTATGGTTACCAATATTCTTGATGAAAGCACAACATTGATCTATAGCGGTGATGTAGAATCTGTTGTAGTTAACGCATTTGGTAAAGATGTAAAAGATAATGCTGTATTCTTACCAAATACAATGTCCCGTAAGAAACAAATTGTACCTCCAATTTTAGGAGCTATGAAATAATAAAGGATATAGACATATCATGGTAATAAAAACGTTGCTCTTGCAACGTTTTTATTATATGTGATGGTCATTTATAATTACTCATTTTATGTTATAGATAAGGAGATACCATGCAATCATTGTTAGATGGCTTGAATCGGGAGCAACAACAAGCCGTACAACATACCGAAGGCCCACTATTGATTTTAGCAGGTGCAGGATCAGGGAAAACAAAGGTATTAACTGTACGTATAGCATATTTACTAGCTCAAGGTGTAAATCCTTATGAAATCTTAGCCATCACATTTACCAATAAGGCGGCTAAGGAAATGAAAAGCCGTGTAGAAGGCCTTGTAGGCGATGTAGCTAATCGAATTTGGCTAAGTACATTCCACAGCTTTTGTGCTAAATTTTTACGCTTTGAATTAGATAATTTTTTAGGTTATAACAGTAATTTTACAATTTATGATACATCTGACTCTCAAGTTGTTATAAAAGCAGCGTTGAAGGCTCTCAATCTGGACGATAAATATTATCCTGTAGGTGCTATGATCAGTGCTATTTCCGATGCGAAAAATAAATTGATGTTCGCTTCAGATTATAGAAAACAAGCACGAGATTTTTACCAACAAAAGGTAGCTGATGTATATGAATACTACGAACGAGAATTGCGTAAAAACAATGCATTAGACTTTGATGATTTGTTGCTTGTAGCTGTTAAATTATTACAATCTAATGCAGCTGTGCTTGATAAATATAGCAAACGATTTAAGTATGTCATGATTGATGAATATCAAGATACAAACCACGCTCAATACTTATTGGCTTATTTATTATCATCGCATTGGAAGAATATCGCCGTTGTAGGTGATGCTGACCAAAGTATTTACGCATGGCGTGGTGCAGATATTCAAAATATCCTCGATTTTGAAAAGGATTATCCAAATTGTACATCCATTAAATTGGAGCAAAACTATCGTTCTACAAAAATCATATTGGATGCGGCTAATGCAGTTATCGACAATAATGAAGGGCGCCCAGAAAAGAATCTTTGGACTGATAAAGTAGAAGGAGCTAAAATCCAGCACTTTACGGCTCAATCGGAACATGAAGAGGCGGCTTTCATAGGCGATACAATAGTCAAAAAACACGATATTCACGGCGTACCGTATGGGGACATGGCCATCCTATATCGCACCAATGCACAATCTCGTGTGCTAGAAGAAGCGTTGATTAAACGTGCTTTACCATACACTATGGTAGGTGGCACTAAGTTCTATGATAGAAAAGAAATTAAAGATGTGCTCGCCTATTTGCGCGTATTATATAATCCGTTTGATGATTTAAGTTTGTTGCGTATTATCAATGTACCAAAGCGTAGTATAGGTGCTACTACTGTTTCTAAGTTACAAGATTATGCTCGTGAAAATGGTACATCCTTATTTATGACCTTAACTCAATTGCACTTGGTCGATACCATTAAAGGAAAAACGAAAGAGAAACTTGAAGAATTTGGCATTTTAATTTTTACACTTGTTGCAGAAATGGATGATAAATCCGTCCTTGATATTTTAGAGGCTATTCTTGATCGAACTGGCTACTTGGCTCAACTCGAGGAAAGTACAGATCCACAAGACCAAGCACGGGCCGAAAATATCGGTGAATTATTATCTGTGGCAAAGGATTTCCAAGATACGAATCCAACAGGTACTGTTGAAGACTTCTTAGAACAAGTGGCCTTAGTAAACGATGTCGATTCCTTTGAACAAGAGGAATCTAAGGTTACCTTGATGACGTTGCATGCCGCTAAAGGCCTTGAATTCCCTATCGTATTCCTCGGTGGTTTAGAAGAGGGCTTATTCCCACATAGCCGTACCTTGATGAATCCAGAAGAAATCGAAGAAGAACGACGCCTCGCATACGTAGGGATTACGCGTGCTGAGAAGGAATTATATATTTCTAATGCTACAACCCGTACCGTATTTGGTCGTACTAGCAGTTATTTACCGTCTCGTTTCATCGATGAAATTCCAGCGGAACTCGTCGATAGTTTACGTGCAAAACGAAGAATTCCTGATGATATTAAACCAACGGTGCCAAGACATATGTCGGTCGCTAGTCGCCCTGTAACAAAACCGATTATTCGCAATGAAGTTATCGCTGATTGGAAGGTTGGGGATACTGCGATTCACAGCAAATGGGGGAATGGTAAGGTCGTCAATGTTTCCGGTGAAGGGGCTGGCATGAAGCTAACTATAGAATTCCCTACACAAGGTGTTCGTGTAGTTATGGCTAAGTTTGCACCGGTAAAAAAAGGTTAGAACAATCACTGTATGATATAGAGGATAATTATGAATCCTAAAGATAGAATAGAACAATTACAAAAAGAATTGACTCATGCTCAGTATCTATATTATGTAAAAGATAATCCGACAATGAGCGATTTTGAATATGATCAAAAATATCGTGAGCTCGTGGATTTAGAAACGGCACATCCTGAATATATTGTGCCATCGTCTCCGACACAGCGGGTTGGCATCAAAGCGGATGGTCCCTTTGAAAAAGTAGTCCATGGTAGACCTATGCTCAGCTTATCCAATGTGTTTAGTGCGGATGAAGTGCGCGCTTTTGACCAACGGGTAACGAAGGAATTGGGACATCAAACAAAGGCTTATGTGGTGGAGTTGAAAATTGACGGCTTAGCTGTTAATTTGCACTATGAAAATGGTATCTTTGTCCGTGCCGTCACACGTGGTGATGGTAAGGTAGGGGAAGATGTAACAGCCAATGTGCGTACTATCAAATCCATTCCTTTATACCTAGAAAATGCGCCAGAATTTATCGAAATTCGCGGTGAAGCGTACATGCCACATAGCGAATTTAAGCGTATCAATGAGGAACGCGATGAAGAAGGGTTACCGACCTTTGTCAATCCTCGCAATGCAGCGGCAGGTTCCTTGCGTCAACAAGACCCTGCTATCACGGCAAGTCGTAATCTTGCGTTCTTTGCCTATGCCATCGGTTCTGAAAGCGGCGCTAATATTCATACGCAAGAGGAATTGTTACATACATTGGAGAATTTCCATTTTTCTGTAAATCCTCATTATCGCGTTTGTAAGACGGTAGACGAAGTAATTAAGGCTATTAATTATTGGGGCGAAAAACGTCATGAACTGCCATACGATACAGATGGTATGGTTATAAAGGTCAATGATTTTAATGATCAAGAGATGTTAGGCTCAACCGCAAAGGACCCTAAGTGGGCTACGGCTTATAAATATCCTCCAGAAGAGGTAGAAACAGTTGTCAAAGATATAACCATTAATGTAGGACGTACTGGTGTATTGACGCCAACTGGAGAATTAGAACCTGTGTTTGTATCCGGCACTAATGTGAGTCGTGTTACATTACATAATCAAGATTTCATCACGGAAAAAGATATTCGCATTGGTGACCATGTACTTATTCACAAGGCGGCTGAAATCATTCCAGAAGTCATTCGTGTATTGCCTGAAAAACGTACGGGTAGTGAAGTTCCTTTCATAATTCCTAATCATTGCCCTGTATGTGAAAGCCCCGCAGTACGCCGCGAAGGTGAAGCGGCCATTCGCTGTACTAATAAACATTGTCCTGCTATTGAAAAGGAACAAATCATTCACTTTGCATCTCGCGATGCGATGAATATTGATGGACTTGGTCCAAGTATTGTGGAAAATTTAATCAATGAAAAATTGATTACCAATGTAGTTGATTTATATCATTTGACTACGGAATCCATCATGGGTATGGACCGTATGGGTAAAAAATCGGCAGATAATCTTGTGAAAGCTATTGCAGATTCTAAATCTCGTGGGTTAGACCGCGTATTATTTGGCCTTGGCATTCGCCTTATCGGTTCTAAAGCGGCCGGTACAATTGCTAATGTTGTGAAGTCTATGGATAGATTTTTAACGATTAGTAAAGACGAATTAGTAGCGGTAGAAGAAATCGGTCCTACCATGGCAGATAGCATTATCGAATATCGAGAGGACCCTCAACATATTAAAATCATCAATGGCTTAATCGAAGCCGGTTTAAAAATGGACGTAGATGTGCAAGAAGCCGCAGGTAATGAAATGGAAGGGGAAATCGTTGTTCTTACTGGTAAACTCGAGGTCATGGGACGTAGCGAAGCTGGTAAACTATTAGAAAAACACGGCGCTAAGGTGACCGGGTCCGTATCTAAGAAAACAACACTTGTTATTGCTGGTGAAGATAGTGGCAGTAAATTGACAAAGGCGAATGAACTTGGTATTCGCGTTATCAATGAAGAAGAATTTATAGAATTACTTAAAGATTTAGGTGAAAACTAATCCTTTATTTTGAAAATATATGTCATATGCTTTATAATTAAAAGATATGAAAGGATGTGGACCGATGAAAATCAGCCAAGAGGAAATTAAAAAAATCGCTTTACTGTCCCGATTAGAAGTAAAAGAAGATAAAATGGCTAGCGTTGAGAAGGAATTATCCGATATCTTAACGTATGTAGCAGAATTAAATGAATTAGAATTAGATGATGTAGAAGTAATGGCTCATGCTGTTCCTTTGCATAATGTATTTAGAGAAGATGAGACTAAACCTTCTTTAGATCACGACTTAGCATTGTCTAATGCACCTGAAGAAGAAGATGGGTACTTCAAGGTGCCTCGCGTTGTACAAGAATAGGAGGTTTCACTGTGGCAACAATTCATGAATTACACACTAAATTAGTGAACAAAGAAATCAGTGCTGTAGAATTAACAAATGCAGTGATTAGTCACAAAGCAAAAGTGGAACCAGAGGTACATGCGTATTTATCTGATTCCCACGAATTAGCATTAGCATCTGCCAAAGCTGTAGATGAAGCAATTGCTAAAGGTGAAGCTATTTCCCCATTAGCAGGTATTCCTGGCGCTATTAAGGATAATATTTGTATTAAAGATCAACCTGCTACATGTGCATCTAAAATGTTGGAACATTTCATTCCTCCATATAATGCATCCGTTATTGAACGATTACATGCTAATCACTTGGTTAGCTTAGGTAAACTTAACATGGATGAATTCGCTATGGGCGGTTCCACAGAAAATTCCGCATTAGCTAAAACAGCTAATCCATGGAATTTGGAATGCGTACCAGGCGGTTCTTCCGGTGGTAGTGCAGCTGCAGTATCCAGTGGCTCTGCTATTTGGGCGTTGGGCTCCGATACAGGTGGTTCTATCCGCCAACCAGCATCCTTCTGTGGTGTGGTAGGTATGAAACCAACTTATGGTAATGTGTCACGTTATGGGTTGATTGCCTTTGCATCCTCTTTGGATCAAATTGGACCTGTTACACGGGATGTAACTGATGCTGCATTGGTATTAAATGCCATTGCTGGCCATGACCCTAAGGATTCCACATCCATTCCTGGCGAACGTGTAGATTATACAAAAGCGCTTGTGAACGATGTTAAGAATTTAAAAATTGGTGTACCAAAAGAATTCTTTGGCGATGGTCTTAATGCAGAAGTACGCAAGGCTATTGATGAAGCAATTGAAACATATAAAAAATTAGGTGCTGAAATCGTTGAGGTTTCCTTGCCTAGCACAAAATATGCTTTGTCTGCGTACTATATTATCGCATTGGCAGAAGCAAGTTCCAACTTGGCTCGTTATGATGGTGTAAGTTATGGTTTGCGTGTGCCTGCAGATAATTTGGTAGAAATGTCTACTAAAACTCGTACAGAAGGCTTTGGACCAGAAGTACAACGTCGTATCTTGCTCGGTACCTATGTATTAAGCGCAGGTTATTACGATGCATATTATTTGAAAGCTCTTAAAGTACGTCGCGTTATCAAAAATGAATTTGATGCAGCCTTCTCCAAGGTTGATTTGTTATTGGCTCCAACAGCCCCTAACACAGCGTATAAGTTTGGTGAAAAAATCAATGACCCATTAGCAATGTACTTAGAAGATATTTGTACAGTTCCAGCTAACTTAGCAGGTATTCCTGGTATTAGCATTCCAGCGGGCATGAGTAGCGATAACTTGCCAATCGGCTTACAATTATTGGGTCCTGCAATGGGCGAAGAAACATTGTTACGTGCCGCTTTCACATTCGAACAAGCACGTCCAGATTGTCAATTAGTAGCACCAACTGGGGAGGTTTCTCTATGAGTAGTAAATACGAAACAGTCGTTGGTTTAGAGGTTCATACAGAGCTTAAGACTAAGTCTAAAATCTTCTGTGGTTGTACCACTGAATTCGGCGGTGATCAAAATACACATGTATGCCCAGTATGTCTCGGCTTACCTGGTGCTATGCCTGTGTTGAATAAACAAGTAGTAGAATTTGCCATCAAAGTAGGTTTAGCGTTGAATTGTGAAATTCTTAAATTCAACAAATTTGACCGTAAAAACTATTACTATCCTGATTTGCCTAAAAACTATCAAACATCTCAATATGATTTGCCAATCTGCTTGAATGGTCACTTAGACATTGAAGTAAATGGTGAAACTAAACGCATCGGTATTACACGTATTCACATGGAGGAAGACGCTGGTAAATTGGTTCATAGCGGTAATACGATTTCCGATTCTAATTCTTCTAATGTCGACTATAACCGTACAGGCGTACCTCTTCTTGAAATCGTATCTGAACCAGATATTCGATCCGGTGCAGAAGCGAGAGCATACGTTGAAAAATTGCGTTCCATTTTGCAATATTTAGAAGTATCTGACGGTCGTATGGAAGAAGGTTCCTTGCGTGGTGACTGTAACGTATCCGTACGCCTTCGTGGCTCCAAAGAATTTGGTACACGTACAGAAACTAAAAACGTTAACTCCTTAACAGCTATTCAAAAGGTTGTTGAATACGAAGCATTGCGTCAAGCTAAGCTTATCGAAGCAGGCGGCAAAGTAGACCAAGAAACACGTACGTGGGACGATGCTCAAGGCATTACACTTGGCATGCGTAAGAAGGACGAAGAAAACGATTACCGTTACTTCCCAGAACCAGACTTGGTACCAATCGTAATTACAGACGAAAAAATCGAAGAAGTACGTCGTTCTTTGCCTGAGTTGCAAGACGCTAAAATTGCGCGCTTTGTATCCGAATATGGCTTGTCTCGTGAAGATGCAACCATCCTTACCATGGCTCGTAAGACGGCTGATTATTTAGATGCAGCTGTGAAAGCTGGCGCAGATCCTAAGACTGTGGCTAACTGGATGCTTGGTGACTTGTCTAAGATGATCAATGAAAGCGGCTTAACATTTGGTGAATCTAAGGTAAGCCCTGAAAACTTGGCTGGTATGATTGCTCTTATTGAAAAAGGCACCATTTCTGGTAAAATTGCGAAAAAAGTCATCGTATCTATGTGGGAATCCGGCAAGGATGCTGATGCTATCGTAAAAGAAGAAGGTCTTGTTCAAATTACAGATACTGGCGCTATTGAAGAAATCGTAAAACAAGTTATCGCTAATAATCCACAACCAGTGGCTGACTTTAAGGGCGGTAATGGCAAAGCTATCGGTTTCTTGGTAGGTCAAGTTATGAAAGAATCCAAAGGCCGTGCTAACCCTGGTATGGTTAACCAATTATTACAAAAATTCTTAAACGACTAAGACTGTCTTGACTTAGTTCATCTTAAAATTGTATAAACGAATTGTCCTCTATGGTATATTTACCATAGGGGATATTTTGTTTCCATGACTATTATGGTATAATAAATTGTATAAAATTGATTAACAGTTTTGTGATAAGGAATATATCATGAATAACCAAAATACAATGAATGAAAATAAAGAACAAGAAACTAAGACACGTGTCCTAAGCGATACAGAGCGCCGCGATTTTGATGGGGTTACCATTGATGAAGCAGGGGATACTGTACAAGTTGAATTTACACCTACTCAAAAAGAAGAAGACCGAAGTGGGTATGAGCAATTTCAAGACTATGGCCCTCGTGTGAAGGTATATCATTTTGGCGGTTCTAGTTGGCTAAGCCGTATCATTATGATTATTGTATTAGCTGCAATCTTAGCAGCTATCGTATTCTTTGGCGGCATCATCTTGTCTATCGTTGGCGTGGTCATCCTAGTAGGGGCTATTATCTCCTTTATCTTAGGCTTGTTTTAATGGTATAATATATCTATTATGACAAGACGGTGGCAAGTCCATTCGATGATGCTAAAGGGGTACTATGAACGTAGTTCTATCAACATTAAACTCAAAATTTATACATTCTTCACTAGCCTTGAGATATCTCAAGGCTTATGGTGAAGCCCATGGACAGGCATACGATATAGTGGAATATACTATTAATATGCCTGTTTTGCATATTCTTAGCGATATTACAGAGCATGATATCGATATATTAGGCTTTGCTTGTTATATCTGGAATATCGAAATGACACTACATGTGGTGGACATGGTGAAAGCTGTACGACCAGATATTAAAATCGTATTGGGCGGACCAGAGGTTTCTTTCACAGCCGATGAACTATTAGAACGGTGTCCGAATATCGATTATATTGTACAAGGTGAGGGCGAGGAAGCATTCCATGCTCTTGTAACGGCATTACAGCTTGGTAATGATGGTTTAGACCCTGTGATTCCCGGCGTGAGAGGACGTAGGGATGGTAGTATTCTAGGATCTTTAGAGGCTGTAGAGGTTTCTGAATTATCGTCTATACCATTTCCATATACAGAAGAAGATATGGAGGATTTAGAGCATAAGATTATTTATTATGAATCCTCTCGTGGTTGTCCTTTTTCCTGCCAGTACTGTTTGTCGGGCAATAAGAATACTGTACGATTCTTTCCACAAAAGCGGACCTTGCAAGAGTTGCAATGGTTTATTGACCATGGTGTAAAGCAAGTAAAATTTGTAGACCGCACCTTTAACTGTGCACCTCATCATCATAGACCACTTATGGAGTTCATGAGAGACAGCGATACAGATATGAATTTCCACTTAGAAATGGAACCAGAGCTTATGACGGAGTGGGAAACTAACATTCTTTGTGAAACGCCACCTGGACGCATTCAAATCGAGGTAGGTGTACAAAGTACGCATAAGAAAACATTGGATGCTATCAATCGCTATAATGATTGGCCATACATTCAAAAATCTATACGTCCTATTATTCAAGCAGGACGTACGCATGTTCACATGGATCTTATCGTAGGCTTGCCTCACGAGGATTTTAATCGGTTTGGACAATCTTTTAACGATTTATTTAGCTTACAACCTCATGCATTACAAATTGGATTCTTAAAATTGCTCAAAGGATCTGGTGTACGACGGATGCGTGAATACAAGTATGTAGCAGAACCATTGGCTCCATATGAGGTTCTAAGCACGCATGTACTACCTTATGACGATGTACGTTTCTTGAAATATTTTGAAGATGTATTTGAGCGTTTTTATAATAGTGAACGATTTAGAACAACCTTTGGCTATATCGGACAACAATTGATTCACGGTGAAACGGATGCATTTACCTATTTTTGTGATATGACACGTGCATGGCTTAAGGAAGGTAATCATAAGGTTAATCTTAAGGATATAGACCAAATTGAATTCTTATATCGTTTCTTCCTTGCAAAAGGTGATACGATAGCTGCAGAGTTATTGCAATACGATACATTGGTAAGCTATCGCGGTAAGGTGCGCAGCGACGCAGTAGGATTGCCTAAACAAACAAAGGAATTACTACAAGTAGGCGAAGCATTTTGGCGTAATGAAGAGATTGCGTCTACATTTATTCCCAATTATACGTTTAAAGAATGGCGTAAAATTCGTCAGCAATATGTGGAAATGACCATGAGCCGTGAAACAGCAACCTACTTAGGAATTCAACATATACCAGAAGGGGATTTCACAGTGATTATAGATGTGAATAAAGAGGTGGCCCCATTCATTCGCCCTGAAAACATACAATGATATAGAGGAGTGTTATGTCAGATACAACGAGACCGAAACGGTACCGGATGGTGTCAAAATTTTATAAAGAAACATATGGTGAAAAGGTATATAAATTACCTGTTGCATTACCTTTAACCTGTCCTAATCGAGATGGATCAGCTGGTGTTGGAGGATGTACATTCTGTGGGGAAATCGGTGCTGGTTATGAAAATAGACCTGCATGGATGACGGTACGCATGCAATTAGAAGAAAATATTGCACACATCGGACCTAAATATAAGGCTAAAAAATTTATACCTTATTATCAAAACTTTAGTAATACCTATTTACCTCTTGAGGATTTTAAATCCTATATGGAACAAGGTTGTATTGATGAAGCCGTAGGAATTGCAATCGCTACGAGACCTGATTGTATTTCTAATGAGTATTTAGATGTATTACAGGACATACAACAACGATTTCATAAGGATATCTACATTGAATTAGGATTGCAAACCGTTAATTATCATACACTTGAGAAGATTAATCGAGGCCATGATTTAGCGCAATTTATCGATGCGGTTTTACGCATTAAGCGTTATGGATTTAATGTGACCACACATATGATTGTTAATTTGCCTTGGGATACGATGGAGGATACCATTGAAGGGGCCAAAATTTTATCATCCCTTGGCGTTGACCAAGTAAAGTTACATGCTCTATATATTGTGAAACATACATTGATGGCCAAATGGTATGAAGAAGGTCAAATCACCTTGATTAGCGCCGAGGAGTATGCGGAGCGCGTTGTTCAGTTTTTACGCCATCTCCATCCAGATATCGTGTTACAACGATTAGTGGGTCGTGCCCCAGAGGATAATACATTATTTACCAATTGGTCTATGGGCTGGTGGCGTGTACAGGATTTAATCGACGATATGATGGATGAACTAGATGCACATCAAGGCGATTTATGTGATTATTTAAATGGTAAAGCAGTACGTAAATTTATAGATGGGGGACAAGCATGAGCGAACGGGTATTTACCTTTCCTACCTATGACTTAGCACAATCTATACTAGGTCAACACAATAGATATTTACAAATGATGAATGAAGTCATTCCTGCGGATATTGTATCTCGTGGTGATACAGTTGTCATAAAAGGGGACGAGCTTCAAGTAGAGGCGTTGTATCGGACATTAGAGGAACTGGTATTCCTCTATAAAGAAGGCAGTACGATTACAGAATCTCAAGTTCGCATTGCGGCTAAGATGGTGATGAATGGCAAAGGGGATGCCCTTCACTCTATGTTCGAGGATACTTTGTCCGTAACGATGCGCGGTAAAAGCATTACGCCAAAGACGGAAGGTCAAAAGCAATATGTAGACAGTATTCGCAAGAATACTATCACCTTTGGCATTGGACCTGCCGGTACAGGTAAAACGTTCTTAGCTGTTGCATTAGCCGCATTTTACTTGAAGAACCGCAATGTAGATAAGATTATTTTGACGCGACCTGCCGTAGAGGCTGGTGAACGACTAGGGTTCTTACCTGGCGAATTACAAGATAAGGTAGATCCATATTTGCGTCCGCTTTATGATGCGTTGCATGAAATGTTTGGTATTGAACAAGTACAACGCTTTATGGAACGGGGCACAATCGAGGTGGCACCATTAGCGTATATGCGCGGTCGTACATTAGAAAATGCCTTCGTCATCTTGGATGAAGCACAGAATACGACGGCAGAGCAAATGAAGATGTTCTTAACTCGTTTAGGTAATAACTCTAAAATGGTTGTCAATGGTGATAAAACACAAATTGACTTGCCTCCGCGTGTGACATCTGGTCTTTATGAAGCAGAAAAGGTATTAAAACGCGTGTCTGGTATTCATATGGTGTATTTTACAGATCAAGATGTGGTGCGTCATGATTTGGTAGGTCGCATCGTTAAAGCCTATGATGCATACCATCAAAAGCTTTCAAAGGAAGAATAAGAATTATGCATATACAAATTAGTTATGATGATGGTATAGCCCGAGATACTAAGATTGAAGAGGTTATACAAAAGGTTTGCGATGAAGTGAGCCGCGTGTATGGACTGGAAGATGATGAGTTAAGCATTCTACTATGCGACAATAAGAAAATTCATGAACTAAATAAGGAATATCGCGGTATTGATAGACCCACAGATGTATTGTCCTTTGCCCTTAATGAAGGGGACGATTACGAAGGTAGTGAAGAGGAACATCACCTATTGGGGGATATGATACTCTCCTTGGAACGAGCTCATGAACAAGCTGTCGAGTACGGGCATAGTTTTGAACGGGAATTAGCCTATTTAACAACACATAGTTGTTTGCATATCTTAGGCTATGACCATATGACCGATGAAGATAAAAAGGAAATGCGCACAGAAGAAGAATTTGTGCTTTCTAATTTAGGGTATGTACGAGAGGATCAACCATATAATGAATAAAGCAGAACATTTTAAATCCGGCTTCGTTGCCGTTGTAGGGCGACCAAATGTAGGCAAATCGACGATGATTAATGCCTTGATAGGCGACAAGATTGCCATTGTATCCGATAAGGCACAGACAACGCGTAACCGCATTATTTGTGTTTACACCGATGAAGAAAAACAAATCGTTTTCATGGATACACCTGGTGTACATAAGCCAAAACATAAATTAGGTGAATTCATGGTCGATGCAGCCATTGAATCTTTGAAGGAAACAGAGGCTGTTCTATTTGTTGTGGCAGGTAATGAAAAACGAGGTCCAGGAGATAATTTTATCATTGAACAACTAAAACGCGTGAAAGTACCGGTATTCCTCGTAGTCAATAAAATTGATACACTACAAAAAGAACAGGTATTAGAAGCTATCGTATCCTATCAAGATGCGTATCCATTTGCTGGTGTCATTCCTATTTCGGCAAAGAATAAAGAAAATTTATCTGAACTTCTTAATGTGCTAGGTGAGCATTTGCCAGAAGGTCCTCAATACTTCCCAGAAGATATGATTACGGACCAACCAGAACGATTGATTATTTCTGATATCGTTCGCGAAAAGATTTTGTTGTCTACCCGTGATGAAATTCCTCATGCCATCGCTGTCGATGTAGATGAAATGAAGACTCGTGATGATGGAACTACATATATTCGTGCTACCATCTATTGTGAACGAGATTCTCAAAAGGGTATCATCATTGGTAACAAAGGTGCGTTACTACGCAAGATTGGTGCAGAAGCGCGCATGGATATTCAAAAGTTATTGGCTACAAAAGTATATCTTGATTTATGGGTTAAGGTTAAAAAGGATTGGCGTAATAAATCGGGTATGCTTTCAGAATTGGGATATAAAAAATAGATTATTTAGATTGATTATAGTTAGAAAGGATTGTTATGGACAGTATAGATGCCCTGTTACCGATTGGGTTCGGCATAGTATGTATTTTCTTAATTAACTTTTTGGTGGTAGCAAAATTCTCTTTTGCACGGTTGCGCAAGGAACATGTAGAAGATATGGAAATCCTACATGAAAAGGATCGCCAATTCTTGTTAAAGCTATACCAAAATCCTGAGTATTTCCTTAATACTACACAATTTCTAATACTCTTTTTCATTCTCACCTTAGCAGGTACTGGCACATATATCTTTAATAGTTTTGTGGTAGGTATCATGGATATTTTTAATATCCATGGTACATGGGTTCATCATATTTTAGACCTGATCTTGCTTATTATCATTAGTCTTATCGTCCTCATCTTTGGCGAAATTGTACCGAAAGCATTGGGTTTATCATTCCCTACAAAATATGTAAATATGCATAGTCGCATCGTCGTTGGCGTTGGTCGTATTGTATATCCTTTTGTCTGGTTAGCTAGTAAAATATCCAATTGCATCCTTAAATTTTACCAAACAAAATATTTAACTGAACTAGACCTTGTATATACGGAAGAGGAACTACGCATGATGATTTCGCGAAGTCATGAAGAAGGTCAGTTAAACCAGGTAGAATCTGAGTTGATAGACAATGTTTTCAACTTTGTGGAACGTATGGCAAAAGAGGTTATGGTGCCTCGCCAAGATGTGGATTGTATTTTCGTGGAAGATGGTTATGATGAAGCCATGAAGGTGATTCGTTCTACATCGCATACTAGATATCCATTGTGTGTGGAAGATAAGGATCATATTGTAGGCCTTGTACATATTAAGGATTTGATGGAACGTCAAAAGCAGGCTAGAAAAGATTTGCGCAACATCAAACGAGATATCTTGACGGTTCCTGAGGTTATGAAATTATCTACCTTATTACAATACATGCGAACACGTCGTATTTATCAAGCCGTTGTTGTCGATGAATACGGCGGTATGGTAGGCCTTGTGGGGTTAGAGGATATCATCGAAGAATTGGTAGGGGATATTCAAGACGAACATGAACCTCATTTGCCTGCAACGATGAGTTATTCTGATGGCTCCTTTGAGTTTGACGGCAAGGTTCTTGTGGATGAAGTGTCTGAAATGATGAATATTCACATTGAAGACTCCGATTCCGATACGATTGGTGGCTATATCTTCGGTCTATTAGGCCGTACTCCAATTGTGGGGGATACTGTTGATGCTTATGGTTATACATTTGAAGTAATTAAGATGCAAGGTTATCGTATTTCACGTTTGCGTGTAACACCTTTACCTGAGTCTGAAACTGTTACGGATGATGAATATGAACAAGATTAGTGGCGCTTTTAATACGCCGGCCATCGTGGTGAGTCGGAAGAAATATAAGCTCTATTCGGTGTTTACCTTTATCACACCGTCCTTAGGCATTATTAGGGCTTCTTTTCCGCATAAACGGTTGCAAACATTGCGTAATGCATCGTATTTACGCCCCTTCAGTGCTATGTATATCACAGTTGTGCAGGATGGAGAATTTGTGAAAGTCACACAAATTGATGGGTCCTATGTGGTGGAATCTCTAGACACGAATCTAGATAATATTACGTATGCAGCCGTAGCCAGTGAACTGATACAAGAACTATTTGCATCGTATGATGTTGATCGTACTGTATTTAATGCTGTAGTCAATTATTCAAAATCGATACGTCAACGAAATGTACGATTAGGGACTATCATATTGGGATGGCAAATGCTGTCGTTAGCGGGGGTAATGCCACAACATGAGGCTTTTAATACCGGAGATGGAATTGATTTATTCTGGAACGAACTACGGATACATACGCATATGAATCCATCCCTTTCATTACGCAACGCAATGCCAACTATTTTGGCCTATCAATGGGGTGATGCAGCACCTATTGAACTTCCTGGAACTGTATGGAAGGAACTAGAACGATTACTATTTTCTTATTGTGAACAGGAAATAGGTAAACAACTACAAAGTGTAAAATTTCTGATGAGCTTATAATATATACTGATAAATTGTTAGATATCGATTCATAAGACTCCTTATCAAAAATTTTTATAAATTTTAAACCACTTATCTCGAATAGGTTAGATAAACCTATTTAAGATAAGTGGTTTTCTTATATAGAAAAAATATAATGTATTACCTGAATATATATCTCATTTATGAGTTAGAAAATGGGAACAAAAAGTTTTATACTAAATACATTAATGGTTGTTCTATATATAGTAGAGTGATATTAGAGCCTATAGTGATGGCTCTATTTTATTTTTTTATTTTAAAACTATAGATTATAGAAATTTATTAAAGGATTGTATGGAATGGAATTAATCGAGTATATAAAGACATTAGGTAATGTAGGTGTAGCTCTATCTGGTGGTGTAGATTCTTCCTATCTAGCGTATGCGGTCAAACAATCTGGCATTCCATGCAAAGCATATACTGTTAAGTCCCAGTTTGTGCCACAGTTTGAATTAGATGATGCCAAGAAAATTGCAGAATATATCGGTATTCCCTTAGAAATCATAGATATTGATGTACTCGAACATGATGATGTAACGAGCAACCCAAGTGATCGATGCTATTACTGTAAACATCATGTATTCACAACAATAAGTGAACAGGCTAAACGCGATGGATTTTCCATATTATGCGATGGAACCAATGCCAGTGATGAGGTAGATGATCGCCCTGGTATGAAAGCAATAGCTGAGCTATCTGTTAAGTCGCCACTAAGAGACTGTGGCTTAACAAAATCTATGATTCGCCAGTTGGCCAAACAGGCTAATTTATTTACCTGGGATAAACCATCCTATGCTTGTTTAGCTACGAGGTTTCAAGCAGGACAACATATAACGGGTCAGGATTTAGAACATATCGAAAAAGCGGAAGGGTATTTATTTTCGTTAGGACTATCAGATTTTAGAGTTCGTCTCATAGGAAATACTGCTAAAATTCAAGTCCCAGAGAATCAAATAGCTATTGTTATTAAGAATAGGATTGAGATTCTCTCATATTTTAAATCTATGTTTGATGAGGTTGTATTAGATTTAGAGGTGCGTTCATGAGCGATAATATTAGATCTCTTTTAGAGCAAGTAAAAAATGGTCAAGTAGATGTGGATGCAGCCTTATTAAAGCTAAAGATGAAACCGATAGAGGATTTAGGGTATGCCAACGTTGATTTACATCGTCAATTACGACAAGGTGTTCCGGAGGTTATTTATGGCGCCGGTAAAACTAGTGAACAAATCGTGGGTATTATCTCCTCCATGCAGTCTAATGGGCAAGGTCATATATTGATTACACGATTAGCACCTGATGTGGCGGCAGAGGTTCAAGAACACCATTCCTTGACATATATCAAGGATGCTCATATCGGCTACGTTGGTGATATGCCTACGAAGAAAACAGAGTCAAGTATAGCTATTGTTACCGGCGGTACAAGTGATTATAAGGTGGCTGAAGAATGTGCAATTACAGCTGAATTTTATGGTAATACGGTCAATCGGATTTATGACGTAGGTGTGGCGGGTATTCATCGTTTGTTACAACATTTAGATACTATTATGTCTGCTAAGGTTATCGTTGTCATTGCCGGCATGGAAGGGGCTTTAGCCAGTGTAGTTGGGGGCCTTGTGGATGTGCCTGTTATCGCTGTACCTACTAGTGTTGGTTATGGAACGGCATTTGGTGGTGTTACGGCGTTATTATCGATGCTCAATTCCTGTGCTAGCGGTGTTACGGTTGTCAACATAGACAATGGATTTGGTGCTGCTTATACGGCGAATATGATTAATCATATAGGTGAAAGTAAATGAAACGATTATTTTTAGATTGTCAAATGGGCATTGCCGGTGACATGCTGACCGCGACATTACTCGGTTTAGTAGATAACCCTGAAATGTGGATAGCAGAACTTAATCAAATGGGGATATCAGATGTTACCTATACACTTTTACCAAAAGAAGAAAAAGGATTACAAGGCTATCGGGTAGCGGTAACTATTAATGGTATAGAAGAATCTGAACATTATAAAGGTAGTTCTCATGACCAGCATCATACTGATCATCACCATGCTCATCATGAACATGGTGAGACAGATACGCATGAAGACCATTCAGATCACCATATACATAGCGAATATCATGTGCATGGCCGAGGTTTACAGGGGGTAATGGATATAATTAATAGTTTATCTATTTCCGATACGTGTAAACAGAATGCTATCAACGTATATCAGCTAGTAGCTGAAGCGGAGGCCAAGGTTCATAAATCGACGGTAACACAAATTCATTTCCATGAGCTGGGCATGCTCGATGCTATTGCAGATATTGTGGCCGTTTGTGTACTCTTAGAGGCATTGAAGTTTGATGAGATTATCATCTCTCCTATACATGTAGGTACTGGCACGGTTCACTGTGCTCACGGAGAACTGCCTGTGCCAGCACCCGCAACGATGGAGTTATTAGCGGGTATTCCAATGTACGCAGATTATCAAATTAAGGGTGAGCTATGTACGCCGACAGGTGCAGCGTTAGCTAAGTATTTTGGTACAGCCTTTAGCCATATGCCAGTTCTGACACCAACAAAGGTATCTTATGGATTTGGTACTAAACAATTTGAACGACCTAACTGCATTCGCGCCTTTGTAGACATAGTTAATGATTCAGAAGATACAATCATTGAAATGGCTTGTAATCTCGACGATATGACACCAGAAGAAATCGGCTATGCAGTAGAACAGCTGTTACTTTCACCAGCCTTAGATGTATTTACAACACCGATTATGATGAAAAAACAACGACCTAGTACGATGCTCACCGTTCTTTGTAAGATAGACGATATCGATAGTGTGCGAGATTTAATATTCAAGCATACTACGAGCATTGGTATTCGGTACCATCGTTGTGATCGATATATTTTGAATCGATCTGCAGGAGACATAGATTGGGAAGGCAATAGAATTGCTTTCAAAACAAGTAGTGGATTTGGTGTGGAGAGACATAAGTATGAATATGATTCACTAGCTGCCATTGCTAAGCAAAATGATATGAGTTTGTTAGACCTTAAACGACAATTACGTAAGAAGGAGGATTGATTTGTCGTAGCGGGTTATTTATAGTTTGTTAGTGTTAAGTTAAGGAGTGATTCCCATGAAAACATTTAATGTACCCTATGCAAAAGGATTTGTAGATATCAATATTCCTGATCAAAATATTGCAGGTGTATTAGAATCTAAAGCCCATTCCTATAAGGCTGAGCTTTCACAAGAGGCATTGGTAGAACATGCACTAGATAATCCTATCGGTAGCCAACGCTTGGAAGAATTGGTTAAGGGTAAATCCAACATGGTCATCATCACAAGTGACCATACGCGTCCAGTGCCTAGCAAAATTACGATGCCAATTCTACTTCGCCGTATTCGTGAAGCTAATCCATCCATCGATATTACTATCTTACTAGCAACTGGTTTCCATCGTCCTACTACACATGAAGAAATGGTAGATAAATTCGGTCCTGAAATCGTAGCTAATGAAAAGATTGTAAACCATATCTCTGGCGATGCTAGCCAAATGACTAAAATAGGCGTATTGCCATCCGGTGGGGATTGCATCATCAATAAACTAGCTGTAGAAACGGAGTTATTAATTTCTGAAGGTTTCATTGAACCACATTTCTTTGCTGGTTTCTCAGGCGGTAGAAAAAGCGTATTGCCAGGCATTGCTTCCGAAGTGACTGTAATGGCAAATCACTGTGCTGAATTTATCAATAGCCCATATGCTCGTACAGGTATTATTGAGAACAATCCAATTCATAAGGATATGGTATACGCTGGACGTACTGCGAAATTAGCATTTATTTTAAATGTTGTCATCGATGCGGAAAAACATATTATCAATGCTTTTGCTGGTGATATGGAACAAGCTCATGAAACTGGCTGTGCTTTTGTATCTGAACTAGCTAGTGTGAAAGCTGTACCAGCAGACATCGTTATCACTACCAATGGTGGTTATCCATTAGACCAAAACGTATATCAAGCTGTAAAAGGTATGACCGCTGCTGAAGCATCTTGTAAAAAAGATGGTGTGATTATCATGATCGCAGCTTGCAATGATGGTCATGGTGGGGAATCCCTATATGAAAACCTTAAAAATGCCAAAACACCTCGTGAATTACTAGATCGCATTGCTAAGGTTCCTCGTAATGAAACCATTCCAGACCAATGGGAAATGCAAATTTTGGCGCGTATTCTAGATCAATTTACAGTTATCGTTGTAACAGACCAATGCGATCCTAAGATGCTTACAGATATGCATTTGCAACATGCTACTACATTTGATGAAGCATTGAATAAAGCTTTGGAATTAAAAGGTAAAGATGCAAGCATTACAGTTATTCCTGATGGCGTATCTGTTGTTGTGAAAGCGTAATTATATAAATATTATACTGAAAGGTGTACTGCTTAGAGGTAGTACACCTTTTTTTGCTAAATCTTCTATTGACTTTCGAAAAAAAAACATAATAAAATATAAAATATGAGTTTATATTTTATTTAGAGAGGAAATATATGATTAAGCGAGCGGTACTTTTGTATCTAGGGCTAGCATGTGTGATACCTTTACAGGGACATGGTGCTAATCCTATAGACACACAAGAACAACTAGATAGAGCAAGAGCTAGTCAAGAAGCGAGAGAGGCACGATTAGGAGAAGAACGGATACAATGGCAACATATATCATCTAATACAGACGGTAAGACACCAAGACCTGCATCAGGACCTATAAGTGTTTCACCGTCTTTTTATATTACGCAGATACGGTTAGCTGAAGAGGGAGAACATTCGAATTCTTTGATAGATAATTCAACGCCATATAGTACGAGACTGATTAAGGGCCCTTTATATTATCAATCAAAAGGTCAGGATATAGTACTTGATGTTCCTCAGACATTCTCATTTCTGAGAAACGAAATTAAACCTTATATTAATCGTAAGTTATCTATTGAGGATATTAATGGGTTATCTACTCAATTAAATAATTCATTATTATCTCATGGTTTTGTTACATCTAAAGTGGGAATTCCACAACAATCCCTTGCCACGGGACAATTACAGTTTAATTTACAAATTGGGCGAATTGAAGCTGTTACGTATCAGCCAGATTTACCACATTTACCTTGGCATAATGCATTTCCATTACGAGAAGGGGATATATTAAATATTCGAGATATTGAGCAAGGCTTAGAGCAGATGCGACGAATTGGATCCCAATCAGTAGCTGTTGAGTTAGAAGCTGGGTCAAAACCGTTATATTCTACTATTATATTGCAAACATCTAAAAAGCCTCCGATTCATGGCATGGTGTCTATTGATGATTCTGGATTAAAAGATACTGGAAAACTACAATGGACGACTTCTATAGGTATTGATCGATTATTCAATGCTAATGATACCTTTCAAGTGAGTTTAAATCAGGATGGAGCTCGAGATGGCGAAGTCAAGGGTACTAAAAACCATAGCATTTCTTATTCGATTCCACGGGGAAAAGATACGTTTTCTGTTTCATATAGTAATATGAAATACCATCAAACGGTACATACTATGGCAAATCCATTTATTAGTTCTAGTCGGGCTAAGACATTTAGAGGAACATGGAATCATGTATTTCATCGCAGTCGAACAACTAAACGGAGTTGGGACATAACGATATCTAAACGTAATTCCAAGAATTATATTAATGATGTGGAAATCGAAGTACAGAGAGCGAATACAGCATCATTGGAATTAGGTCTTTCAGAACGACGGTATCGTAAACAAAACACTATCTTTTCTCGTGTCGCTATAAAAAAAGGTGTTGGTTGGTTTGGTTCACAACCTGATTATGGCTATGGTGCACCAACAACTCGTTATACACAACTATTGTTAGATGTAGATTATCAAATGCCGCGTACATGGGGTCATCGTCCTGCAAGTATTACAACATCCTTTCATGGGCAATGGACACTAGGTGGCAAGCAATTATACTCACGAGATATGATTAGCCTTGGCAATCGATATACCGTACAAGGATTTGATGGTGAGCATACGTTGATGGCTGAGAGTGGTTGGTATATGCGAAATGAAGTAGCTAGTTATATACCAAAATGGAAATCAAGTATATATGCCAATATAGATTTTGGTGCCGTATATGGACCTAGTACCGATGTATTGACAGGTCGGTTTATTGCCGGTACAGCCATTGGTATGAGAGGCCAATTTAAGTCTGGATTATTTTATGATGCCTTTGTTGGTATGCCGTTATATAAACCGGAAGGTTATAAAACAAATCATATAACAGCAGGATTCCAAGCGGGATTTAGATTTTAGTAAATTGCTGTCATATCTCATATATATAGTTTGGGAGAGAATTAATGAAACAAAAACGATTACAATATAAAATTGCTGTTTGGCTTACAATGGGCCTCATGGTTATGGATCCTTTAGTAGTTCATTTAGCTTATGCAGAAAATCCTATAGAGGTAGATCGCAATGCGCCTCAACATCGACAAGCACAAGTAGGACAAGCTGCAAACGGTATTACATTAGTCAATATTGCAGGACCTACGGCAGGTGGTGTATCTCGCAATGATTATACAAATTTTAATGTGACACAAAATGGTGTGATTTTAAATAATTCATATCAAATGGCGAATACGAGCCTAGCTGGGTATGTGCCAGGTAATGCTAATATGATGCGTGGCTCTGCCTCGGTTATTGTAAATGAGGTCACATCTCATAATCCTACTAACATGAATGGCTTTATTGAGGTGGCTGGACGTAAAGCATCAGTTGTTGTAGCTAATCCTAATGGGATTACGGTAGATGGTGGCGGTTTTATAAATACTGACCGTGCTGTATTAACGACTGGTAAGCCTGAATATGACCCTAATGGAAATCTTAATACCTATCGGGTAGAACAAGGTTCTATTGCTATTAATGGAAAGGGCCTTAATGCAAAGGATTCTAACTCCTTACAAATTTTAACAGAAGCTGCACAGGTAAATGCAGGTGTATGGGCTAATGCAGTAGAGACTCGTACAGGTAAAAATATAATAGATGCCAAGTCTTTAGACTCTAAGGCTTTGGGGTCCTCTAAGCAAATTGGTCTAGATGTATCTGCTATTGGTGGTATGTATGCTAACTCTATTACCATGAAAGGAACTAATGATGGACTTGGTGTTAATGTTAAAGGTACATTAAGTTCTGTTCATGCGACTAATATTAGTGCGGATGGTATGATTCAAGTAGATGGCGGCATAACAAGTAATGGTCAAACATCTATATCAGGTCATGCCATTTCAGTGGGACAAGATGGTGTTGTGCAAGGTGACAACGGTTTATCTATTGAAAGTCAATCGTCTATGACTAATCATGGTTTGGTAAACTCAAATGGTACTACAGATATTCACGCAAAATCGGTAGATAATGCTGAAAATGGCCGTATATATGGCAATACTGTGTCTATTAAAGCGGATACTGTATCTAATCATACGGATGCAACTATTGAAGCAAGATATACAAGTGCTGCAGATGATTTGACACAAGCTAAAGAGGCACTTGATAAAGAGTGGAATGCAGATATAACGGCTTATAAGTCTAAAGAAGAGTTGCAAGCACATCGTGATCGTATACAAGAGCTAACTAAGACTTATGATAAGGCGCAGGAAGCAATGACTAAAGTACAAATGGAATTAGATAGTCATAAGTCTGGTACAATTGCAAGTCGTGACCATATGGATATACAAGCTAATGAAATCCATAATAATGGGAATGCTTTATTGTATAGTGGAAATACGATGAATCTAACAGGCTCTCATGTCATTGAAAACAAGGGCGCTACCATTAAATCAGGTGGTGAGATGACTCTAACAACGTCTAATCTTGTTAATGATAATGCAAGCTTTGGTATGAAGCGTGTTTCAGATGGTATTACAAAGCATGGTGATAAACTTAAAGTTGATGATAAAAATCATCCAGAAGAAAATCAAATCTTTGATGTCTCTGAATTTCCTGGCTATACAGGAAAAGGTGGCTATGGTGTGGCTCATAAAGTACCAGTGAAACAAGCTGATGGTACGATTAAAATGGTAGATAAGGGCGTTCCACCTGTAAAAAACTTTACATTGATTCGAAGTGAAGAGGAGCATACCCATATAGAAGTTACGAATAATCAACCAGGGGTTATTTCTGCTGGTGGCGATATAGTTATCAATGGTGCTTCTTCTAATATAAATAGCAAAATTGCATCTGCTGGACGAGTTATTTTTAATGGTGCACATGAGACTGTCAGTGACAAAACCAGTGATAAGGTGTTCAAAACAGGAACAACACAAGTTAGTGAAGCGAAAAGAGTTCGTAAAGCTCATGGTTATAGGCATAAATGGCGCCGATATTGGGATCCAGAAGTATTTATGACACCTTCCATAGAAGAGCAAAATATACAACCAATTGGTACAATACAGGAACATGCTGAGGATACTATCGCAGAGGCTAACAAACGTAAAGTAAATGATAGTCTTGATCCGTTTGGCACAGGTAATCAAGGAAAGTCTAGTATTGGAAATGTAACGATTGAAGGATTGAAATTACCAACACAGGCAATTTATAATATTCATCCAGATATAACAGCGAATGCATTAATTGAAACAGATAGTGCTTTTACAAATCGTAAGAAATTTGTATCTTCTGAATATATGCTAAATGCGTTGGCTAATGACCCAGAGAGAAGAATGAAGCGCCTAGGTGATGGCTTCTATGAACAAGGTCTAATTAATTCACAAATTCTATCTGCTACTGGTAAACCATATTTAGAAGGCTATACAGATAATGAAAGCGAATATAAAGCATTACTCGAAGCTGGTATTTCATATGGTAAAAAATATAAGTTGACGCCTGGTATTACTTTATCAGAAGAACAAATGAAATCCATTACAACAGATATGGTATGGCTTGAAACAAAAACCGTTGTTGTAAAAGGTCAACCACAACAAGTATTGTATCCTAAGGTGTATTTAGCTAAACAATCGGCTAAGCAAATTGATGCTATGGGCGCTGTTGTAAGTGGTAAATCCATTATAGCTAATTCGGATAGTACATTTAAGAATAGTGGTAATATGATGGCTGACTCCATTGTAGTACAGGCAAATACAGTGGACAATACAGGTCGATTTAATGCGAATACTGTAGCTATTGGTGCTACGGATTCTATTCGAAATACTGGTGCCATTCATGGTAATGATAGTGTTACCTTACGAGCTAATAATGACATAAGCGTAGAGGCAGCTACACACAAATTAGCTAATCAAGATGTACTTATGCAACAAGGGCGTATTGGCGTATCAAATCCTAAAGGAATCATAGACATTCATAGTAATAAGGATGTACATCTAACTGGTGCTGTTATTACAGGTGGAGAAGAAGGTACCATCTCTATTACTAGTGCAAATACCGTTAATTTGGATACTAAAAAATTAAGTGCCAAGAAAGATATGACATTAAATGCTGCAAATTATCTTCGCACAGATAGAGGTACTGAAATTGGTACACAAATTTTAGGTGACGGTAATGTAACAGTAGCCGCCAAGAATGATGTCAATATCCGTCAAGGTGTAATAAATAGTGAGCATGGCGTAACAACTATAGCTGCTGGTAATGATGTGAATATTGAAAATGGGAATACCTATAGCCGTGATCAATATGGACTACAGTACAAGGAAAAAGGGCTATTATCTCGTACAGTTAATACGATTCGTAAAGATTATGAGCATACGGGTGTGGTAGCATCCACTATTGGTGGCAATACAATTCAAGTAGGAGCTAACCATGATGTAAATATCACTGGTTCTAATGTGCTAGGCACAGGTGATGTAGTTATTTCTGCTGGAAATAAGGTACGCACAAATTCTGCAGAAGATAGCAGTCGCAATGATACATATCAACATAGTAAGAAAAAAGGTCTTATGGGAGCTGGCTTAGGATTTACTATTGGTAGTAAAAAAATCACTGACACATATGATGGTCGTTATACTACACAAGAAGCGAGTAATATTGCCTCTACTAATGGGGTGATTAATGTTACTGCTGGAGATACTATACATAGCACAACGACTAACTATTTTAGCAATAGTCCAGTATCCTTAACTGCTACGGATGTTGACATTGATGGTAAACATAACTCATCACATGTAGTACAAACGCATGAAGAAAAACGATCTGGATTAACGGTTAGTGTTGGTGGGCAAGTAGTATCTGCTTTGAACACAGCTCAACAACTTAGCAAACGCGCTAACAGTAGAAAAACTAGTGTGCTATCTGCATTTGAATATGGTGAAGCAGCCAATAGCATAAAACATGCTTATAATGATGCCAAGGCTTATAGTAAGATTAAACCTGTTAATTTATTAGATAAAGAAAGAGAGGTTTTAAGTAAAGCTAATGAATTAAATAAGAGTTATCAAATAGAACATCCAGAAATTGAAAATGCGGTACATCCAGATGTACAAAATGCAATAGATAAAGAACAAAAATATAAACACGAACGAGCTCGAAAAGATAGTCTTCTAAATATCAACGTATCTATAGGCTCTAGTAAATTTAAACAACGAAATGAGTTAAATGAAGAACAATATATTGGTAGTTCTTTAGCTAGTAAAACAAAAGTAGATATTTTGGCTAACAGTAATGATATGTCTAAAGGTAATATACATATTACAGGAAGTACAGTTGAGGCTCCGGTCGTTAATGTAAATGCATCTAATAATCTTCGAATGGATGCTGGGACCAATACAATAGTTCAACACGATGATTATACATCTTCTGGTTGGTCAATAGGTGCAACTGTAAGTCCACATGGAAGTGGTGTTATTGGTTTAGATGCTAATGTGTATAAAGGTAAAGAAAATGCATTAGAGACAACTAAGACACATACAGGAACCGTTATTCTTGGTAAACAAGTAAATACTGTTTCTGGAAATAATACAGAAATTATTGGTTCTAAGGTTATCGGTGAAAGTGTAACTACAAAAGTTGGACATGATTTGAAAATTGAAAGTTTACAAGATACAAATGACTACCATAAAATAAGTAAAAATAAAGGTATATCTGTATCTTATGGAATGAGTGGCCCTGCGAGAGTTGGATTTGATAATTCGAGAGGAACTACAGACAGTCACTATGCAAGTGTTACAAACCAGGCTGGTATATACGCAGGTGATGGTGGATATAATGTACAGGTAGATAATTCAACTACACTTACAGGTGGTATAATTAAAGGTAGTCTTGATAAATCAAGGAATAAATTATCCTCTAATTCTTTAAAAATGAATGATATTCAAAATGAAGCATCCTATTCAGCTAAGACATCTGGATATAGTTTATCTACGACTAAACGCTCTAAAAATAATCCAATAGGTATTACCGGTAGCCCTAAAATGGGGATTCCTGTAAAAGGTAATTCTAAATCAACTACTCATTCTGCTATCAGTGAAGGTATCATTGAAATTGCTGAGAGAGAATCTTTAGAAAAGATTAATCATGATACAGAACAAGCACTTAATAAATTAGCACCAATTTTTGACAAGAAGACAGTAGAAGAAAAACAAATTCTATTAACAAAAATTTCAAATCATGGATATAAATTAATTGGTGATATTTCAACACACCAGCAGACACAATTATTAAATCAAATTATAGATGCAAAACGAAAAAATGATAAAGCTAAAGCAGAAAGCCTTTTGAAAGAATATAACAAATGGGATGAAAATGGCGTTTATAGATTACTTTTGCATTCGGGATTTGGTGCTTTTATTGCAAAGACATCTGGTAATGGAGGTTTTAATGGTTTCAATGCTGCAAGTGCTAATATCCTTTTAAATAATACTAAGAATAAAGATTTAGGGAAGATATTTAGTTTAGTAATAGGAAAAGCCGTTGGAAATGATGTTGGAGTAGCGGTTTCTTCAATTGCAAGAGAGAAGAATTGGTTGGAGCATGAGGATAGGCAAAATCTTAATAATGATTTTGCAGTTTTAATCGCGAATGTCGATAATTTATCTGAGCCTGAAAAATTACATCAACTTAGAAAAAAGGCTGCTTATTATTATGCATTGATGCGATATGAGAGAGATTATCATGAATATTATTTTACTGCAGATAATGAGGTACATCCTACAGATGGAGGAATTCATTTAGATCAACCATATTATACAACCGAATCATATGAAAAGTTTGTTAACAATTTATTTGCTTATATGATGGGGGATAATCAAGCTAATATTGATTATTATAGTGATTTATCAGATAAGTATTATAATGAATTTGTTAGTAATAATAAATATCTTAAAGATTTTGAAGCCAAAGGATATATGATTATTGAACATAATAGTGGTTGGCAGAAAGAAGATGGGCAGTATTATGACCAGCTATTAAATGGTAATCGTGTACTTAATGGAACTTATAGAGGTAAAGTTCTTGAGTTACAAGGATATCCTACAGTTTTGGGAGATGATGGTTCTACTTTTTATACTTTGGATGAGGATGGAACACCTTGGTATAATCCTAATCCATCTGAAAGCTCTAGAAATAGAATAGTGTGGCAGGGTTATCAAGCTTCGGATGGACAATTAATCCAATATCATGCGGATAAAACTATAACACGTACAGGGGATTTTTTAGGCAATCAATTTCTTAAAGCCGGATATAAACCTCAATGGGTGGAGTCTGGTGATTATTGGATTGCTAATGGATGGTATATTAATTTAAATGATGAATCTAGAAAGTTAATAAGTGAATCTTTAAGTGGTGGTGTTGGAGAAAATAATACGATTGCAATGAATACATTAAAGTGGACAACTAGTAAAGTTGGAAGAGATTTAGGTATTTTATCTGATAGAGAAGAAAGTGCCTCTTTATTTTTTATTAATACAGCGGCCCGAAAAGGAAATAGTAGTAATAGTGTAATTTATACTAATGGTGTCGGTGTAGACGTTAACTTATCTAATCTTTTAACAAAAATAGGAGTGAAAGCACCTAAGATAATTTATAACAATACTCCAAATGAATATAAATTGGGTACTAGTGTGGGAGCTTATGCTAGTAAAGTTATTCCTAATAATAGTGATATAGATTTAGAAAGAATGCATTTTAAAACTGAGCATACTAATTTTTTATGGGGAGGTAAATCTCCACAGTTTCAAACTATAAATGATGTTGATTATGCTTTAGGTGAAGACAAGATTGATATAAATAGTAATACGTTACATGCACTAGCACCACGTATGACTCCGGGGAAGATTAAATCTAAGAATCGTAGTAAGACACATTCCATGCCTGTTGAGATTTCTTTTGGGTTATCAAAATCTGTAGAAGAGTATGGGCCGTTAAATCCTGACCAGTTAGCTTTAGTTAAAAAAGTATATGGAGGACTACCTTATGAAAGTCAACGTGCTGCTGCATTTCAAGATAGTCATCCTGATTTTAATGGAGAAAAGTGGATTAATTTAGGCAATAATTTAGAATATTATGTTGCAGTAGATAAAGATGGTCGATATAAAATTCTTCTTAATGAAGGCTGGCATCCAATAACAAAAGAAGCTTTACAAAGTGCATATAGACGGAAGGAATGAGTTGTATGTGGTCAATAATTGTAAATGAATGGGAGTTATTTAAGTTTAACATATATAACTTATTATACAATTGGAGGCTTGATAGACAATCATATTTATTTTCAATATTATTCACATATATAGCATTAATAGGATTACCAGGTCTTATTATCGAATTCTATAATATATTTGATGAATTATTGATATTTTGGTTTGGGTGGATTCATTTTGCTTTTTTTACTATAGTTATAGCTATTATATCCTTTCAGAGATCTATTGATTTTGGAAAATTGTGGGTTTATTTCTTAGCTTGGAGTTTTGTTTTTATATTTTTCTTTTATAATCCGATTAATTTTACTAATTCAATATTTAGGGTCACAAGAGATTTAAATTATATTAGTATTAAATCACAAATTAATTTATGGGTTCCGTTTTTGATATTTTTACTTCTTGGTATATTCCCTAGTGAGAATAAAAAAAGTAAATATGGGCTACCAAATGGCATTATTAAGACTAATTGGGGATATATAAATTACCCTTTTTTAGATAATTGGAATAAATTTTGGTCTGAATTTTCTTTATATAAAGTGGGACCTATAATTTCTGAGAGTTTATCTATACGAGTATTTAATATATCTAAACGGATTAGTCGTGGTGAATTAATTTATTATTATATAAGTTATCAAATAATTATATTAATTTTTGTATTAATTCATATGATATTGATAGAGGTACTCCCTGATATACTTATCATGGATTATCTATTAAATTTGTTAATTTATTTGGTTTATATATGGATTTCTATATATATGATTCAAGTTTTCTCTATGCGATTACATGATTCCGGTAGTAGTGCACTTTGGTTGTTTGGATTGTTAATACCTTATATTAATATTTACGTTGCTTATTTATTATTGGGGAAAGGGTCTTGGCATTTTGTTAGTGATGAGATTGAATGATTAGGTTTATTATGGTGTATGTTTTAGTTATGATTTTAACTGTGAAAATATACTGAGAGGATAAGGCACTGTCAATAATTTTATCTAAATATCTACAGAGAGTGGAATTAGTTGAGAACCCTTAGTGCGCAGCTTATTAAATGGCTCACCGAGGGTGGACTGAACAGATTAGAAGGGCCGGCTTGTCATGGACGGTGGGCAATGGCAAGTCTCAGTATTCTTCAACGTCACACGAGCGTTAATCATGAGGGATATGTTAGTATCCTGCGAAAGGGAATGCATTGCATTCAAATAAGGTGGTACTGCGATTTATAGAGCGCTATAAAATATTGTAATGATAGAACTATAGACTCGTCCTTGACGTCAATTGTCATGGGCGAGTTTTTGGTTTGTTGTCTTTAGACTGGTTCGCGACGTAGTTGTGAATCATAAAATCACCTGCTATGTGGGTACGGAAACGAAAGCTATACAAATTTTATGGGGAAAAGTGTACTCATGATGTTCGATAAGCACGCACACTATTGGAAAAGCTCTAAAGTTACAAATGGAAAAGTAGGCTATATTGCAACTGCTGGTAATGCAATAAGTATGATGACAAGAAATGCTGATAATAGCAAATTTAGTATGCGTGATCAAGCTATTAGAGAATATTTAAATATTGGTTATGCCGTAGGAACTTATTTGCGTTTAAAACGCGTACCTGCACCTGTTAGTGCAGGGGTTACAGGTTTGAAGATTTTAAAGTTCGTGTGGCACAATATGGGACTAGAGAAAATGTATATGGTAGGATGAAACAGACTGATGAGTTATCTGTGTTTGAATTGTATTATATAATTGCTTTAGATGGTGGAGTATATAATCGAAGTAGAGCTGGCGATGAATTGGTCGATCCATCTGTATTGAGTACTGACCCCATTTCTGGAGTTGTTGTACAAAATCCTGAAAAAGGACATCAATTGGAAGGATAGGAAGTCTTAATTAATTCGGATTTGAGATGGACTAATATTGATGAACCTATGGGAAAAGTACATGTAGGGGCTGCAGGTTGGCTTGCAAATAACACATCTTCATGGGATAATCCTAGTGTAAATAATCCTGCAGTAGTTGAAGAAATACCAAGGGTTATAGATGATTGGCCAGAAGAATCCACCGGTAAAATTTATAGAGTTTATAGTAATAGCTCAGAACCAGTATTTACAGGTGAATATCAAGGCAATAGGAATTTAATGTCAGGTGCTACTGCTGTTTATAATCCAGATCATAAAGCTTGGTATGCTGGTGGGTATGTTATTTATCAAAATGATAAAATTGATGCTATAATAAGACGGCAACAGAGAGAGCATGAGTATCAAATTGCTATAGATAAATTTAATAGTCCTAATACTGCTATTGGTTTAATGGGGGATGCAGTTTCTTATACTGGTGAGTATGCAGGATATAAAGGCGCTGGAAATGCAGTAACTATTGGTCAAACTGTTCTTAAATTAATTCAAAATCAAGATAAATATGATACTATTGGTGGAAAGATTTTTTACCAGTACTTTCTTAGCATTATTTATCTTATCTGTATTAGTAGGTGTATTAGTTTTTATATTTATGGGATATACTTCTAGATTTATTTCTTGATTTAGATATTTCTAACTAAATTAATTATTAATTATATATTCCTAGAGATTGACATTCTTCCCTCTGTATTGCTACAATATTGTGTATAATATATGCGATGAAGCAGAGTAGTAAACCTCTCTAGCGAGTGAGGATGGTGTAAGCTCACATTTGGTTGAAGGCGCTGTAGAGCATTGGCAGGAACGCAGGTATTTGTTAGTAAAGGCCAACATAGAAAAAAGAGGGCGCAAGCCAAATAGGGTGGAACCGCGGGTATACTCGTCCCTGTAACGTTTTTCGTTACAGGGACTTTTTTGTTTGTAACGAAATGGTTGATTTTATGTCGGTTGTGTAAAGTGGAGGCAGCAATGACATTTCAAGAGATTAT
>OKVL01000127.1_pt1 | contig 64340 bp, 50 predicted proteins | sample 1606791 | NCBI WGS metagenome assembly OKVL01 (sample SAMN03281006, study PRJEB24777) | human gut metagenome | isolation source: fecal sample PR165 from 1 month old male Malay infant, vaginally delivered...
ACCGCTTACTACGAGCTGCGTGACCCGGCCGGTCAGCTGCGCTCCTACATGGAGGACGCGCTGCGTTCCGCTATCCCTGCACTGTCTTTGGACGATGCCTTTGCCCGCAAGGATGACGTGGCTTTCGATGTGCAGAAGACCGTGGGCAACGAGATGAGCCGGTTCGGCTTCACTGTGGTCAAGACCCTGATTACCGCCATCGATCCGAGTCCGCAGGTCAAGAACGCCATGGATTCCATCAACGCCGCCCAGCGCGAGAAGGAAGCCACCCGCCAGCGCGCCGAGGCCCAGCGCATCCAGATCGAGACCCAGGCCGCCGCCGAGGCGGAGAAGACCCGGCTGCAGGGTGAGGGCCAGGCCAACTACCGCCGCGAAATCGCCAACGGTATCGTCGACCAGATCAAGAGTCTGCAGGCCGTGGGTATGAACATCAACGACGTGAACAACGTGGTGCTGTTCAACCAGTACCTTGATGTGATGCGTTCGCTGTCCGAGTCCGGCAACGCCAAGACCGTGGTGCTGCCCGCCTCCACGCCTGGCGGCTATCAGGATCTCTACGAACAGGTCACCAAGGCCATGCTCACCGCCAGCGAAACGAAGTAATCGGCCCATTTGCAACCGCATCCATCGTTAGTGAAGCCCCTCCAAGCGAGGGGCTTCACTGCGTTTCAGCTCTGATTCCATATGAATTGATATCGTCGCGACCGGTTTAGATTTCAACGAGTGCGAAAATTGACTGTATGCAGATTGTAACGAGTGCGCGAATTACTCACCTATAGATTGCGACGAGTGCATAAAGACCCTGAGTTCTAAATAGAAGTGCAACACCTTCTTAAGTTAGAAACTGAACACTTCCAACCTTAGACAAGGTGTTGCACTTCTATTTAGAACTCAGGAGATGAATTCCTTTGGCTTACTCGTGCTAATGTTGCGCTGCCGGCATTTAGTGTTGCTGCCCCCGTGGCTCCGCTGAGAGCCAGTAAAGAACGTCGATTGCTGAAACTGTTCTATTCCGATGTAGGATTGCTGACCAGCTCGTATGGCAAGAAGTCAGCACTGGGCATACTGGATGGTCAGGCTGCAATGAACATGGGCGGAGTCTACGAGAATGTCGTGGCGCAGGAACTCACCGCGCATGGATTTACCAATCTCTATTACTTCACGAAAAAAGGGATTGGTGAGCTGGATTTCCTGATAGAGACCGATGACGGTGATGTGTTGGCCCTGGAGATTAAGCCGGGCAAATACTACCGTTCTCATGCAGCCCTTGACAATGCGCTGAACACTGACGGCTACGCCATTGACAGGGCGATAGTACTCGCGGAAACCAACGTATTCCAAGAGAAAGGAATCACCTATCTGCCAATGTATATGCTCTCAATGCTGATTAATGAGTAATTGCCACCTTGCCTTGCAAACTTTCTCGCTGACGGTTGCTCAGTGAGAAAGTTTGCAAAACTTACTTGCTGAGGAACTCGGGGATGGCCTCGGCCGCCGCATAGCCTTTGCGGTACATCATTTCCAGACCCTCGAAGTTCTTTTTTAGGGTGTTGAGACCATAGAGGTCTTCCGGGGCGAGAATCAGCACGCGGCCTTCTGCCTCATACTGTTTGGCCATCTCGATTTCGTCGTTATAGGTCTTGTACCGCATGCGCAGCTTTTCAGCCGCGGCGGGGTAAGAGCGTTCGAGGATACGGGCTGGAGCCAGATCCTTCTGCTGTTTGCGCACCTCGTTGCGCAGACGGGAGAGAATCAGAATCACCTTGTCGTAGCCATCATCCAATGCCTTCTGCACCGGGACTGGATCGGCGATGCCGCCGTCGAAATACGGCACACCGTCCACTACATACGGTTCGCATGCCACTGGCACAGCCGACGAGGCCTTGATGACATCGAAGTCATCGAATCGCGCACGCGACTTGTCGAAATACTTGGTCGAACCGTCTTCGGCGTTGCACGCTACCACGGTAAAGCCGGTGGGATTGGCCTCGAAAGCCGCGTAATCCACCGGGTTCTCGCCATCGTGGTTGCTCAGCGTGCCGTAGATATAGTCCAGGTTGGCAAAGTTGTGATTTTTGAAATAACTTTCCGCGCTCGCGTATTCCTTACGGAACGCGTACTTGGTATAGAAAGTGTGGTTGCGCCCATGCTGGCGGGCGATGAACGAGGTCATATTGGCTGCCCCCGCGGACACGCCGTAACACATGTCCACATCAATGCCATCTTCGAGCATGCGATCCATCACGCCGCAGCCGAAAATAGCACGAAAGCCGCCGCCTACATCAATCATTGCGGTCTTTGCCATACCAAACCCCCTATTTTGCTCAAGTAGTCATGAGCTTACGCGCGCTGTTTGGACAAAGATGTGGGCAATGGACCCACGAAATGTCTGTTTATTTGCCTTGGCTCCCCTCAAAGAGGGTGGCCAAGGTCAGGCACTCAGCAGGTCATGCGACAGCTTGGCAATGCGCTCGGATGGGTCGGAATTGGAAATCTCCACGCGGCCAAGTGCATCCTCCGGTGCCAGCTTGCCCAATGATTCCAATACCACGCCAAGGTGACGAACCGTACCCTCGTTGCCATCGATGATTGCGGCATGCTTGGGCAGCAGTTCACGGAAATAGTCGCGGTAGAACACGAAATGCGTGCACCCCAACACCACAGAATCAATGCGGTCCAGGTCATATCGGTCAAAGTAGTGGTGCAGCGTGCGCATCACCAGATCATGATTGCCAAGCTGACCGGACTCCACAATCTCTACCAGGTCCGGGCAGGGTTCCTTGAAAATCGTGTTATCGGAGTCGAAACGCTTCATAAGCTCGGCGAATTTCCGCTCACGCAAGGTCAGGGGAGTAGCTGCCACAATCACCCGCTGTGGAATATGCTGCTGGCCGAGAGGGGCGTCCCCGCGGTCGCAAGCCACTTTCAATGCCGGCTCCATGCCGATGATCGGAATGTCATAATGCTCGCGCAAATCGTTCACCGCGGCGGAGGTAGCGGTATTGCAGGCAATGACCACGGCCTTGACACCGTGTTCAACGAATCGTTCCACGATGTCAAAACTTAAGGCCTTCACTTGCTCCGGGGTCTTGACGCCGTACGGGGCGTTGGCGGAATCGCCGAAATACAGCACGTGCTCAGCCGGCATGTCCTTGGCGATTTCTCGGGCAACGGAAATGCCTCCAAGCCCTGAATCAAAGACGCCGATGGGCGCTGATGAGCTCATGCCAGAATCCTCCTACAAGACTGCGTACCGGTACGAAATGCCCGAGGCCGGCCGTGCGGCCAGTCCCACACTGTTCACGGAAACAGTCTGTGAACAGTATTGTTTCGTTCCCTAGAGTACTCTGAAAGCCATGAGTCTTCCGCAACGAGTAACTAAGACACACGCAACCGGCAATGATTTCGTGGCGTACCTCGACAAAACCGGCGATTTCGAGCCCACTGCCGATGAGATACGGTTCCTGTGCGACCGTCATTTCGGCATCGGCGGCGATGGACTGATTCGCCTGACCAAGCCTGAGTTCGTATCTGATCTGAGCGATGAGCAAATCATGGCTGTGCAGGCAGGTGACGCTGAATGGTTCATGGACTATCGCAATGCAGACGGGTCGTTGGCTGAGATGTGCGGCAACGGCACACGTGCCATCACTTTATTCGCCCAGCGTGAGGGCGTGGCTGACTCCACCGAGCCGTTCCGCCTTGGAACCCGAGCCGGCGTCAAGATTCTGACCCCTCGTGGCAACGTGAAGCCGTATGGTGCCAATGTGTTCCAGGTGGAAATGGGGGAGTGGAAAATCGGCGAGACCGACGCCTATGAAGTCACTATTCCCGGCAACGATGGCTCGGCACGTGGCACGTTCGTCGACATGGGCAACCCGCATGTGGTGGCGGTGATTGAAGATGCCTTCTCCACGCTGCCAGTGGTCGAGGATCTGGATTTGGTCACCAAGCCGGTGGTCAACCCAACTATCGAATCCGATCAGAACGTGGAATTCGTGCGTATTGATGATATCGACCACAACACCGCAGTGGGTGAGGCGACGATGCGTGTCAACGAACGAGGCTGCGGAGAGACCCTCTCCTGCGGTACAGGCTTGTGCGCCACAGGCATTGTGCTACGCGCCAAGACCGGCATCTCACACTGGGACATCACCGTGCGCGGCGGCACTCTGCGAGTGGACGTGACCGACGAGGACGTCAAACTCACCGGCTCGGCCACGCTGGTTGCCGATATCGATTTGCTCCGTTCCTGACCTCCCTCTGGTGAGAGAAGCGCCAGCCGTGAGGCTGATGGAGGGAGAGATACGTCGTTATTAGCCGCTTATGCGGCGAACAGTGCTGCGCCCTCGGTGACGATAATCAGTACTACAATCGCCACAATCCACAGCACGTCAACCATAAGGTCGATGTTGAGGCGGTAATACTTGTTCAACCCGGCCGGTATCTGCGGCATATCGGAAGCGATGCCGTTCTCTTCGTCAGTGACCTTGCGAGACGGCAATCCCTGCACGGCCACGGTTGCGTGGCTCAACGCCATGAACTGGATGGTGGTGGAGAACATCAGCGTCAAGCACCACGGGCATAGCGCGTGAATCACGAACAGCGACTGCGTGCTCAACCAGTATGAGTAGGCCAATGCTGCCAAGCCGCCAAACCATGTGCAAGTGGCAAACCATCGCGGCACGCGCACGCGCGCCATACTAATCACGGCAATGGTAATGAACACTGATTCGGCGGCGATGCCGAAGAACGCATTCGGATAGGAGAGCCCGCCGAATTTCACGAGTTCCGCCTGCCATGATTGAGCCACCGTGGAACAAGAGACCACGGCATTTACATCACATCCCAATGAGGACTCAGGATGGCGTGCCAGCTGTAGCGTCTCGGCCGAAAGTATGAACGAGGCTCCCAATGCCACTGCCGAAGCAATCAGCATGATGAGATAAGTCCATGTGGCGCTGTGCCTCCAGCCAGTGAGCCGGGGAATTGAGGCAGTACTGGTATCGTTACGTGCGCCGTTTGTGCTGTTCGTGTGCGTCATGGAATCCTCCGGTGTGGGTACTGCGCTCAAGATTAACCGCTGTGGTTGTCAGATAGGAAGAGAATGTTCGGTTTTGCCTGGTAGCGAATCGAGTTGCAGGCATGGGAGGGGCGAAATGAGGTTACGATGGACAGTATGACTGGATACGTGATGCCTATGGAACCGCCCACAACCGGGTGGGACATCCATTGCCACACCGCCTTCTCCGACGGCACGGAGACGCCGGCTGTGTTGGCCGAGCAATCCAAGGCTGTGGGGCTTAAAGGTGTATCCATTTCCGATCATGACACTACTGCCGGTTGGCCTCAGGCCGAGGCCGCGGCACGCAAGGTAGGGCTGCCGCTACTGCGCGGCACTGAAATCACGGCCACCGATGGCGGTGTTTCCGTGCATATGCTCGGATTCCAATATGATCCCACGAATCAATGCATCGTGGATCTGTTCGCGCGTACTCGCCAGGCACGATTGCGGCGTACGCAACGTATGGTGGAACTTATGTCCAAGGACCTTCCGATTTCATGGGAGTCCGTGCTCGCCCAGGTCAAGGAAGGCGGGAACACCACTATAGGACGCCCGCATATCGCCGATGCGCTGGTTGCCGCCGGGGTGTATCAGAATCGTTCTGAGGCGTTTGCCGATGCGGTCAGCGCGTCCTCCAAATATTACATTCCCACGCCGTCGCCGACCGCGCGCGAGGTGGTTGCTGCCGTGAAGGGGGCTGACGGTGTGATTCTGATTGCTCATGCCGGTGATTTGAGCCGAAACCGGAGACTGCTTTCCGATGAGCAGATTGAAGCGTTGATTGCGGAAGGGCTGGATGGCCTGGAAGTGTGGCATCGTGGCAACCTTCCCGAACAGCGCGAACGATTGCTGGGCATTTGCGCACGTTACCATTTGCTGGTCACAGGCGGATCGGACTGGCATGGTAAGGGCAAACCGAATCTGTTGGGAGAGAACCTGACCGATGAGGCCACCATGGCCGAAATCGTCCGACGCGGCGCGCTGCCGTTATACCGATAGCACAAAGCCTCCGCTCTCGCGGAGGCTTTGCTGTAAGCCCTTGAACAATCCGTATCGTCACAGAGCGCCGAAACCGACGGCGTGCTTGGTCTCGGAACCGATGATGGCATAGCCCAGTGCCTTGGCGGGCACGATGATGTGACGACCCTTATCATCGGTCAGATTGATGGTTTCGTCGTTGGCTACGGCCTGTGCGATAGCCTTGCCGACGCTGTCGGCCGATTCCTCGGTACTGAAGTTCACCGGTCGTGCCACGTTTTGGATGCCCAGTTCGATGTCCATGAATGCTCCTCGATGGTGCCCGTCGCCGGGCGGTTGATTGTTGGCTGTTTCCAGCCATATCCGTTGGTTCTATTGTGCCGCGTAACGTCGGCATGAGATGACCGGTTACGCGCTCGGCGTGGTTTCCGGAACTCCACGTGAAGGTGTGTCGTCCTGACCGTCATGCAAGGGATTGCCCTCGTCATCGTACCCAGCCAGTCCTGCGCGAGCGTCACGCAACGCCCTTTCCTCGCGCTCAAGCAAGGGAATAACCGTGGTCTCAGCACCAGACTGCGACAGGCGATCATTGGTATCGTCATCAGCCTCGCCCTTGCCGGCATCCTCCACGTTGGCGGAAGGTGCCGACGCCGCCTGCTGATCGTTCATCTCAATGAGCTCTTTGAGCGTGATGGTTACCGCGTCGTCACCTTGCTCGGCATTGGCGGGCTGCGGCTTGGTTGAGCCGGTGCCGGTCACCGGACTGCCGGCAGTTTGATCGTTATCCTCAGCGGCGGCAGGCACAGCCGGGGTCACGTCTGCTTCTCCCACGGCAACGACCTCGGCCGAGCCGGTACGATCCGGATCGGGGGTTTCGTCGGACGGTTCCGTGGTCTCGTTGGTGGTATCGTCAGCCTCGGCGTAGCGGCGGTCATCCTCCCGCAGCAAAGTGCCGACGGTAATGGTGGATGGGGAAGCGGACTTGGCGGTTGCGCCAGCGGCCGGAGCGGCCGTAGACGGCGTAGTATCACGGCTGATAACGCCCAGCTGATGAGCGAGACGCTCAACCTGAGCCTTAAACTGCATGATGCGATTATTATCCGCACGATTCAATGCTTGGATAAAGTCGCCGACCTGCTCCATCTGCAACCATAGGTTGGCGCGCAGCATGATCAGGTCATCAAGGCGAGAGCCCATCATGCGGCCGTATGCGGAAAGCACCGCATTGCGGTGGGATTCGTCAAGTTTGCCGAAAATCCAGGCAAGATCGCGCGCAGGATCATTGACCTGCATATCCTGCCAATTGGTCACGGCAGTAATAGCCGAACCCGAGAACAGGAAGTCGCCGTCTGAGAAGCCGCCATGCACCATGCATGTGGAGAACGACCACAGTCCCTCGGTCTCTATGATTCGCGCCCAACTATTGGTGATTTCCTGCGGCACATGTCCTGCCGAGCGCAGACGCTTAATCCAGGCGGTCAGTTGCGAACGAATCTGGCCAGTGGTGAACACCGGATATTTGGCGGCCGAGAGAAATGCCGTTGGCAGGCGATGAATAGCACCCAATGCAGTGCCGACCGAAGCGCAGTCATCAAGAGTAAGCAAGTCAAGCGAGCGCGCCTGTCCCTCGCGATGAACCGCAATCATCACTGCAGTTTCCCCTGTCGGGCCGGGCTTACGGGCGCTCTGAGCCTCGGACTGAACAGCGGACTGCGTGGTCGTCGTCTGCCCGATCTGAGGCTCGTCGCCGGGAATGAATGCAATGACACGATCCAAATCGAATCCAAGGCCACCCGGCTCGCGGGCCAAGGCAAGCGTCTGAGCCGCTTGCACACGCCGTGTCAGACGAGCGCGTCCCTCTTTGGTGTCAGTGGCATATACGTCATACAGTTTGCCTGAGGCATCCTGCACCACTGCCTGATCGATGCCCTTGCCCTCATCGGTTGCGCTGGGCTGCGTGCTTCCGCGCACGCCCGCGATGGCCAGATTCGGCAGGACAGCCGAGGTAAGCGCTGCCAGCATATAGTTGCTACGTTTCATCACTCTTCCACACTAATACATGTCCGGCTCTTCATGACGTAGTTTTCGCACTGGTTTTCGGTTTCGTGCCACAATGGAGGTCATGGAACAAGCGCAGCAGATTCTTGAAGGGCTCGATGAGCAGCAGCGCCGGGCGGCGACTACGCTGAATGGCCCGGTGCGCATCATCGCCGGTGCAGGCGCGGGCAAGACCCGTACCGTTACGCGACGCATCGCCTATGCCTGCGCGACGGGAGCATGGAAGCCGGAGCGGGTGCTTGCCGTTACGTTTTCGGTGAAAGCCGCTGCCGAAATGCGTGCTCGACTTGAGCAGCTGGGGCTGCAAGGCGGTACATCCGGTGTTACCGCCGCTACTTTTCACTCTGCGGCATTGCGCCAGCTCAACAGTGTGTGGGCCGACGTCTGTGAAGCGCCATTCCCGCATCTCATCGAAGATCAGCGTGACACCGTATCTCGTGCCATCACTCGTGCTACCGCTGTACGAGATATTGATGCACTGACCGTGCGCGATGTACTGGCTGAAATCAATTGGGCCAAAATTTCTCTGGTACCCATCGATGATTACGCGCGTATCAGCGTAGAGGCCAATCGTCAGCCGCCCGCAGGGTTCGATGCCGCTCGATTCGCCGCTATCTATGATGCGTATGAGCAAGAGAAAACATCGCGAGGAGAAATCGATTTTGACGACATCCTGCTGCTGGTATGCCACATCATGGATGATTTTCCCGAAGCGGCGGCGCAGATTCGTTCCTCCATCGGCTGGCTCACCGTTGATGAGTATCAGGATGTTTCTCCGCTGCAGCATCGTTTGCTGAACTTATGGCTTGGAGGAGGCGGGCCGAATGGCAAGGCGGCTATGAACCGCAATGTATGTGTGGTCGGCGACCCTGCACAGACCATCTACTCGTTCGCGGGTGCATCCAGCTGGCATCTGTTGCAGTTCGCCGATGAGTTCGGCCTTCTGTCTGCAGACATCAACCTCAACACCGACTACCGTTCGACTCCTGAAGTGGTGGGTCTCGCCAATCGGGTGCTTGCCGCGGCCCCCAATCGTGAGGATTATTTGAAGCTGGTTTCCGCCAGGGAGAAGGGGGTACGCATCAGCCGAACGGCCTATGACACCGATGACCTGGAAGCACAAGGTGTGGCGGCTCGCATCGCACGACTTGTTGCGCAGGGTGCGAAGCCCTCCGATTGCGCGATTCTGACGCGCATCAACGCGCAGCAGCCGGTTTTCGGTGCGGCATTGCGCGCGGCAAGGCTGAAATTCCGCGTGCGTAAGGATTCCGGATGGCAGTCTTCGTCGCTCGCGGATGATGCCGCGACGCGCAGGGCCCTGTTGGAAGCCATGGGATTGGACGCCACAGGTAGCCAGCAGAGCACCGACCCCGGCGTCACGATTTCCACCATCCATGCGGCCAAAGGTCTGGAATTCAAACACGTCTTTCTGGTCGGCTGCTCCGAAGGGCTATTGCCGTACGGGTCACCGGAACCGGGGGAGACGTTGGAAGAGGAGCGACGGCTTATGTACGTGGGCGTCACACGAGCCGAGGACTCGCTGCATCTGTCATATGCGCGGACCAAGGATGGGTATGGGGCGCAGCAGCGCTGCCCTTCCCGCTTCTTGTGAACATTGCTTCAAGCAGCTTTTCTTCGGCTCGCTCGGTGTAAATAATGTGCCCTAAGCGATGACGATGCCGTCACTCATTCGGCTGTTGAGGATTGTCGGGCTGGTCCGGGGTATCCGGGCCGTCGTTGCCATCTTCGCCGAGCAGTTTGGACAGTTCGGCATCCCAGTCGATGTTGTCGGTCTTGCCATCCGCTGCAGGGTGCGAGGTAGAGCTACCGGCATTGACGGAGGATTGAGACGAATCACTCGATTCGGTCGCAACGCCATCCGCGGGCTTGTCACCAGGCAAGGTCGGCAGCAAATCCGGGTGCGACCATTTGGCATCACGTCCGTCCGGCCCCTCAGCCACCGTGATCATCTCCCACAGGCCGGCGGCTTCACGCATGCGCTTAGGGCGTAGTTGCAGGCCGAGTAGGTTCTCGAAAGTGCGTTCCGCTGGGCCTCCCATTGCACGCTCGCGGCGCATCATTTCGCGTAGCTGCTCGATATGCGGAAGGTGAGCCATGCCGGCACGCCACACCACGCAATCCACCCAGCCTTCAACCATGGCCAGCAATGATTCCAACGATGCCAGCGCTTCACGCTGTTCAGGCGTATCGGGGATGCCTACTTTGGTGAGATTCACCGCTCCGGAAATCGATTCAGGATCCATGGAAGTGGCATCGCGCAGTTGTTCTTCCATGGCATCCAAATCAATGGAGATGCCACGCGCATACTTGCCGATGAGTGCTTCAAACCGGGGCATCAGCCAAGGAACCGAAGCATAGAGGCGGGCATGGGCCATTTCCTGCAGCGCAAGGAAAGACAGCACCTCGGACTCGGGAATCTTTTCGTTGGAGTCGAATCCGGCGAATGCTTCCTCGAATGCGGCGGTGTCTGCGGCGTTTGCGTCATCCGAGGACTCGACGGTTGTGCTGGTTTCGCTCGAATCGGAATTGTCAATCGTGCCGGCACTGGTTGCGGCCGAAGTGAAGCCAATGGGATTGGTTGTTTCACTTGTCTCGTCAGTGGCTTCCGCAGGTGCCTCGCCATTCAGCAATTTGGCGTATTCGGTGGCGTTCTGGGCTATCAGGCCACCGGCAGGGTTCTTCAGCAGAGAGATACCCTGATCGAAGCTGCCATGCACTTCATGGCTCAGATTGCCAGCCGCATGACCCAGCTGCATGGCAAAGGACGTGTTGCCCAGCAATTTCATGAGTTGGCCGGGATCCTTCATGCCGTCAGGAATCGGAATCGGCACTGGGCCTGCGAACATGCCGGCCACTTCGCCGTTGCCAAGCATGCCGCCGAGGCGCTCGGAAATCACCGAGGCCAAAGCGTCGTTCATCGACTCGGCCACGGGAGCGGCGAATTTGGCCCATTGGTCGATGGTGCCTTCCACCCATCCGGCGCGGGTGAGCACATCGGGCTCTCCGGGAGCGGGATCGAACTCGCATGCCGTGTCCAGCCACAGATTCGCCTCGCTCATAGCACGTCGAGCGGCTTCACCGTCCACTGCGGACACGCTGGGCTGAGAGCCGGAAGCGTTGGCCTGCTGCAATGCGATTGATTTGGCGAGCTTGACGTTGATCGGTCCCTCTTCGACCGTGCGCTGCATATCGCCCATGGTGTTCAGGCCGCCGGCACTGAACGCTGCCATCATCTGCTGGACTTCCGCAGGATCTGGCAGACGGCTCGGATCCTGGCTCATCATCTGCGCGCGAATATCCTCTGGAAGCTGGCTGATCTGTTGCCAAGCCATTTCTCCCTGAATCGGGCCGAAGCACTTGATCAGCCATTCGTGAATCGCGTTGTCGTCCATGCGTATCCTTCTTTGCCGCGGTGTGTTATCCCAAGTGTAGGTTGTGCCCGCGCCCGTTCGCTGGCGGCCGAGGAATATGTGTGTTGTGTGTTCATTTCGGTCACTCGCATACACTGTTGCATATGTCTGTACGTCACACGAATCGGCAATCCGGGTCTTTGGCCGCTATGGAGGCACAGCCAGAACACGATGATTCGGCCGCGTCATCTTCCAACTCGTCCAAGGAAACTGGGCAATCGCGTTTTTCGCGCGCCGCGCAGAGGATGAGACGATACCTGGCGGCTCGTTCTCCGCGTCATTTCATCGGCACGTTCGCCGTATTGCTCGGTGTGGTGATACTACTGTTGCCCAGCCCGTATGTCATCGAGGGGCCGGGGCCGACCCAGGATGTGCTCGGTAGCGTCGAGGACGGCGCAGTCATCGATGTATCAGGCAAAGGCGTTTCCACGTACCAAGATTCCGGCTCATTGCTGTTGACCACGGTCAACGCTTCCGGCGTGCCCGGCTACACGATTATCAATGCACAGGCCGTGTGGGCATGGGCGAACCCGAAGATGGAGATCATACCAAGGGAAGCGACGGTGCCAGTGGGACAGACGGCCGACGAATATCAGAAGACGGTCGACAAGGACATGGCCGGTTCCCAGTCCTCGGCCAGCGAAGTGGGATTGGCGTATGCCAAAGCACACGCCGATGAGTTGGGCATTGATGCCGCATCGCTCGCCCATGCCAAGGTGACGATGCATGTGGATAGCATCGGCGGGCCGTCCGCCGGCATGATGTACACGCTGGGCCTTATCGACAAGCTGACTCCCGAGAGTGAAAGTGGCGGCAAGACCATCGCCGGCACGGGCACTATCGACAAGAAGGGCAATGTCGGCAAAATCGGCGGCATTCAGCTGAAGATGCTTGGTGCCAAACGCGACGGTGCCACATGGTTCTTGGCTCCTGCGGATAATTGCAGCGCGGTGGCAGGCCATGTGCCCGACGGGCTGCGCGATGTCAAGGTCGCCACCTTGGACGAGGCCTATCGGGCACTGGTGGCCATCGGTAAAGGACAGGCCGACGACTTGCCGCATTGCACGGCGTGAGCGCTTGGAATTTTGCGGTGAAACGGTCACAAAGCGAGATTTTTGGTCGCGTTAACGTATTTGTTCGCCATGACTTGCTAATGTAGCCCCTGTGAATCAAACGGCATCGCAGAACGCTGAAGAATTTGGTTTCAAGCCCGGCGACATCGTCCAGGAGTGGCTCTGGGACGACGACGTGGACGACTCCGTACGCGCCAAGATCGAGGAGCTCACGGGTGAGGAGCTTGTAGACGAGGATTATGACTCCGCCGTGGATGGTGTCATTCTGTGGTGGCGCGATGGCGACGACGAGGACGAACTGTCCGATACCATCGTCGATGCCTACGCGGTGCTCGGCAATGACGGCCCATTGTGGGTGTTGACGCCGAAGCCCGGTCGTCCGGGAGCCGCCAGCTCTTCCACCGTGCAGTCCGCCGCCCAGACCGCGGGCATGAACGCCGCCACTCCGCTGACTGTCAGCCCGGACTGGAATGGTATCCGTCTGCGCGCTTTCGGCAAGGGCCGCTGAATCGGAACGACGGGCGGAAGCCATGGCCTTGGCGAAAGGTCATGATTGCGGCGTCCGGCGTGTGCAAGTGACGGCTGTGCCGTCCTTACGCTATTGTTGACACTCGCGGGCAATTAGCTCAGTTGGTTAGAGCGCCACCTTTACACGGTGGATGTCAGGGGTTCGAGTCCCTTATTGCCCACTTTCACTGCGCTTTCGAAATGAGGCCGACCAGTGTCGAGAAGGCCAAAAACTGTGAATTTCCGCCTAAATACACGCGAGCGTCGCAACAATCACGTACAGTTGTGGACAGATTTGTTTATCCAGCAGGAGGTCGATTAGCCGATGGCGCAGGAACTTCGCGAAGGGGACGGCAAGGCAGGCATTGCACGTGCAGGCAAGCGTAAGTGGGGATATGATCCCGCTCAGGTCGACTCTTTTCTAGAGCGGGCCCACACTTTGTACGACAGTGAGGGAATCAGACTCACCCAGCGCGATATTCAGGCGGTGTCGTTCGACCTGACCAAGGACGGCTATGTGATTGCCCAGGTCGACGCAGCGCTTAATCGTCTCGAGCGTGCGGTGGTCGACAAGCAGACCGCATGGGAGATCGCCCAGCATGGTCGTGTGACGTGGAAGGCACAGACCGAGAACCTGTACCAGCAGATTCTCGAGCATGTGGAACGTGAGCAGGGCGAGCGCTTCAAGCCCGGTGAGGCCAAGCAGCCGTCGTATGACAAGAAGCAGGTCGACCGTCTTACCGATCAGATTGTGGATAAAGCCGCTGCATCCCTCGGCGTCGACGGTGTCACCGAAGACGATGTCCGTGACTTGGCTGATCTCAACGCCGTTTCGGTGAGCAATGTCATCTTCACCCAGCGCAAGGGCAAGAAGGGCTATGACGAGCGTCAGGTCGACTATTTCCTAAACGCGTGCGTCCAGTTGCTCAGCCGTATTGAGTCCTACGCTCGAGTCGGTGGCGCTTCCGCCAACGAGCCAGCCGCTGCTGCGGCCCCGGCTCCCGCAGCAGCGGTGGCAGCCCCGGCGGAAGCCGTTTCGCCGCTGTTCGCTGCCAATGCACAGCGCCCGGCTGCCGACGCACGTTTTGCACCTCAGGCCGCCGCCTCTGATGATGCGTTCGATGCTTTGCATCAGGCCGAACAGAATCTGTTTGTGACTCGTCCTGCAGCTGAGCAGGCCGATAACGCGTCTGCTCCAGCGGCATATCAGCCGGCGTCATACGCACCTGCTTCGTCCGCAGCACCGCAGCCTGTGGTCTCCGATGCACCGTCGTTCGGAGCAAAATCTGCCCCCGCGGCCCCGTCTACTCCGGCGGTGCCTGCAGTTCCTGTGGCTCCGGCAACTCCGGTGACCCCGGTAGCTCCTGCGATCCCTCCGACGGCTGAGAGCGATTCCTCGCTGGCCGCCTTGGCCCATATGGCGCAAGCCTCACAGGATATCCCTGCGGTGAGCGCGCCGTCTTTTGAACCCAAGATGCCGAGTCTGGGCACGCCGGAAGAACTGAAATTGAACGATATGCCGGCTCCTGTTACTCCGGCTGCCGCACCGGTTACTGCCGCAGCCGCCGCTCCTGCAGCGCCGAGCGAAGCCCCTGCAGCACCGGAGCCGCCGCACGCGCAGACGAGTCACCAGCCTGCGCCTGAGACCATGCCGGTCTCCTTTGCGCCGGCCAACAAGCCGGTGCGCACCACCGGATTCGTTCCGATTCCGGTTGCCGACCACTCTGATGATGTGCCGGCCGAGCCCGTGAGCACACCGAAGCCGGCAGCCCAGCCCAGCAAGGATGCCGAGACAAAGCGTCCGGAACAGATTTCCGACATGCCGTTCCCCTCGCTGTTCCCCACCAGCGATGATTTCAATTCAAGCATTCCGGATCTGTCTTTCCCGACGCTGGATCATGATGATACGAAGAAGGAACAGTGAGCGTAGTCTCCAACTCCACCGTCGTAATTCTTGGATCTACCGGATCCATCGGCACACAAGGCCTTGATGTCATCGCACGTCATCCTGAGCGTTTCACCGTCACGGGTTTGGCCGCCGGCGGCGCTCATATCGAATTGCTGGCTCGTCAGGCCGCACAATTCCGCGTGCCGGAAGTCGCGGTATTCGACAGCACCAAGATTCCCGCGCTGAAAGAGGCGCTGCAACAGGCCGGCGCCCGCGACACCCGCGTGACCGGTGGACCGGATGCCGTGATCGCATTGGCAGGTTCCGGCGCGAACGTCGTGCTGAACGGCATTACCGGTTCCATCGGTCTCGAGCCGTCCATCGCCGCGCTGAAAGCCGATTCACAGCTTGCCCTGGCCAATAAGGAATCAGTGGTGGCCGGCGGTCATCTGCTGTTCAGCGCGCAGGTTCGAGACGATCAGATCAATCCGGTCGACTCCGAACATTCCGCCATCTGGCAGTCGTTGCGTTCCGGCACCCATGCCGAGATCTCCAAGCTGGTGGTCACAGCCTCCGGTGGTCCGTTCCGAGGCTGGAAACGTGCCGATATGGCGAACATCACGCCCGAGCAGGCATTGCATCATCCGACATGGAACATGGGCCCGGTCGTGACCATCAACTCCTCGACCCTGATGAACAAGGGACTCGAGGTTATTGAGGCTTCCCGACTGTTCGATGTGCCGCCGGACCGTATTGACGTAACGGTGCACCCGCAATCCATTGTCCATTCCATGGTCGAATTCGTGGATGGCGCCACTATCTGCCAGGCTTCACCGCCGGACATGCGCCTGCCCATCGCGCTCGGCCTGTCCGCGCCCGACCGCATGGACAACGTGGCTGCCGCATGCGACTGGACACAGGCCGCAACCTGGACGTTCGAGCCGTTGGATAATGAGGCGTTCCCCGCCGTCCAGCTCGCCCGCCATTGCCTGGGTGCATCCGAAAAGCATACGGCCGTGCTCAACGCGGCCAATGAGCAGGCCGTGCACGCCTTCCTCGACCATCGTCTGCCGTATCTTGGCATCGTGGACACGGTGAAGGCCGTGCTCGACCAGATGGATGCCGAGCTACGCGGTAACCCGCTGTTCACGGACGTGGAGGAAATGGGACAGATTGAGCTTGAAGCTCGTCACCGTGCCGATGATTTGATAAACAAACAATGATGAATACCTTGAGTACGGAAAAAACCGCCGAAAAACCGTTCCGCAAAACCGGTAATCCGGTCGAATTGACCAGCGAATCGCCGCTGCACCCGCGTCGCAAGTCTCACCGCATCATGGTCGGCTCGGTGCCGGTCGGTGGGGGAGCCCCCATCTCCGTGCAGTCGATGACCAACACGCTTACGGCCAATGTTCCTGCCACATTGCAGCAGATTGCCGAGCTGACCGCAGCTGGTTGCGATATCGTGCGCGTGGCTGTGCCGAGTCAGGACGATGCCGACGCATTGCCGGAGATCTGCAGGAAGTCGCCGGTGCCGATCATCGCGGATATTCACTTCCAGTCCAAGTACGTGTTCCAGGCCATCGATGCCGGCTGCGCAGCCGTACGCGTGAACCCCGGCAACATCCGTAAATTCAATGAAGTCGGCCCCTCGATCTGCAAAGCAGCCACTGATGCCGGCATCTCTCTGCGTATCGGTGTGAACGCCGGTTCGTTGGACAAGGAACTCTACGCCAAATACGGCGGCCCCACTCCTGAAGCATTGGTGGCCTCCGCATTGAAGGAAGCTCACATGTTCGAGGACGTCGGCTTCCATGATTTCAAGATTTCCGTCAAGCACCATGACGTGATCACCATGGTCGAAACCTATCGTCTGCTTGCCTCCAAGGGTGACTGGCCGCTGCACCTCGGCGTCACCGAAGCCGGTCCGGCCTGGCAGGGCACCATCAAATCCTGCCTGGCGTTCGGCGCACTACTCGCCGAAGGCATCGGAGATACGATTCGCGTCTCGCTGTCCGCCCCGCCGGTCGAAGAGGTCAAGGTGGGCTGCAAGCTCCTTGAATACATGGGATTGCGCCCGCGCAAGTTCGACATCATCTCCTGCCCGAGCTGCGGACGAGCCCAGGTGGATGTGATTCAGCTTGCCTCGGCCGTGACCGAGGGACTGAAGGACGTGACCGCGCCGATTCGCGTGGCCGTTATGGGTTGCATCGTCAACGGCCCCGGCGAAGCCCGCGAGGCCGACCTCGGCGTGGCTTCCGGCAACGGCAAGGGACAGATCTTCATCAAGGGCAAGGTCATCGAGACCGTGCCCGAAGACCAGATCGTAGACACGTTGCTTACCAAGGCGCAGGAAATCGCCGCCCAAATGGAGGCCGATGGCCTGGTTCCCGTCAACGCCACCGGTCCGGTGGTGGTTCCCATTCAGCATCCCAATCGCTGAATGCGCCCCACGGCATAATTACCGTGGAACGGCTACAATAACCTTTCGTGCCACAAGAAGAGCAGCGTCTGACCGTGAAGGCCAAGCCGTGGACCAGCCTCCACCGGCTCATGGTCAGTCTGCCCATCTTCATCATGCTGATGGGCGTGCTGGTCTCTATCTCCAATCTCACTACCGTGCCATGGAATATCGAGCCCACCGGCCAATCCATGGCCACGCTTACCGATGATACGGACGTCACTTTTGCCAATCCGACCGGCGAAGCATTGCCCAGTAAAGGCACCTATCAGGTCAGTGAACGGTATATCACCCTGAATATGACCAGCGACGGCAACCTGACTCAAGAGACCGGAGTGCGCGGCAAGGCCAACAAGAACGGCGTGCAGACCATCAAGGTGCTTATTCGCGAGCCGCAGGGAGCTGCCGGCAAACGACCGGGTGTGGTGTTCATGCACGGTGCCGGTTACGGCACTTGCGATAACTCATTTGGCGATGTGGCCTCCGACATGGCTTCAGCCGGTTTTGTGACCGCAGTACTCGATAAACCAGTTTGGAACACCACCGACGTCAACCGCGACTACATGGCCTCCGCCAAAGCCTATGATCAGGTGATTGCATATTTGCGGCAGCTTGAGAACGTCGACAATGCCAAGGTCGGCATTTACGCCACGTCCGAATCCACTTGGATATCCTCATACCTGCTGCAGGATGACCCGGATGTCGCTTTCCAGATTCTCTTGAGTCCGATGGTATTCAGCCCACGCCAGTCGTTGGGCTTCTTCGTCACCCAGGACTTTACGCTTGCCGGTGCGAATGATGGCTATCAGTCCATTGTCCAGCGTGTGTTCAGCGCGGACACCGATTTGTTCTCGCTGACGAATTTCGATCTTGATACGCTCAAACCTGCCGCCTACGCCGTTCCCACTTTTGTGGCCTATGGGTCGAAGGATGTGATGACCGCACAGGTCGATGGTGTGCGCGCGATTCTGCACAACGCGCACCAGGCCAACAACTGGGATGTGACCGTACGCAGTTATCCCGTGGCCAACCACGTGCTCCGCTTGGGGGACGAGTCGGAGGCCGGAACTCCATTCGCGGATGCCTATGTGAATGACCTGATCGACTGGGCGGTAGGTACCACGGCAGGCTATACGCAAACCAGTGAACGCGTGGCCGGCGCTGGCCTGTACCAGTCGATTGGGTTGCCGGGAGCGTTGAAAGCCCGTCGGGTGGGAACCATATACGGCGTGATCGTGCATGTCGCCGTTGTGCTGCTGCTTATCGCCTCAACGATATTGGGATTGGTAGCGCTTGGCCGCAAGATCGCGTTGAACGCACAGTGGCGGCGCAATCGGAGGGAAGCAAAGCGGGCTGGCATGCTCCTGCCTGCCAAGCCCGTGGTATTGGGTTTCGCCCATGGTTTCGGCGGATCGTTGCTGACGCTTACCCTTACCACGCTGGCCGCGATGCTGATCTTCTTTGCCGGACTAGGCCAAGTGATTATGGGCGTGGTCAAACTTGCCTGGGGTGGCGCGCCCACGGAAACGCCCGGGGTGATGTATTGGAGCTGGCCGGTGATCCAAGTGGTGTCTGTGCTGGTGGTCTGGGCATGGTCTCGCGTGTTCATGAGGCTTATAGAGGTGGCCTGGCATCGTGGCCTTATCCAGTTGCCGCCCAGGCGCGAGGCGGTTCGTAATATCGTCACCGGTGCCGAACCGGTGCTCGCCTCCACTCGACTTGGCCGCGTACTGTTCTGGCTGGTGGCGTTCACTATGCTGAACGTGTTGTTGTTCTTCGCGTTCTGGGGTCTGTTCGTTTACTGACATATGGCGCAAACGTTGCGAAAGGAGGGATGATGCCGCTGTACCGAGATGAAGGCGTGGTGCTGAGAACCGCCAAACTTGGTGAGGCCGACCGCATCATCACCCTGCTGACGCGCGAGCATGGCAAGATTCGAGCCGTGGCCAAAGGCGTACGACGTACTAAATCACGGTTCGGGGCACGCCTTGAACCGTTCATGCGCGTGGATCTGCTTATTGCTGAGGGCCGTTCGCTGGACGTCGTTTCACAGGCTGAATCCGTCGCTTCGTATGGTGCCGCAATAGCTGCCGATTATGCGGCGTACGAGGCTGCCAACGTCATTGTGGAGACCATTGATAAGCTCGTCAGCACCGAGCATGAGCAATTGCCGAACCAGTATCGGCTGCTTATCGGTGCATTGAATGCGCTCGCCAAACATGCTCATGCATCGCAGGCCATCAGCGAGTCCTACGTGATGAGGGCCCTGGCGCTGGCCGGCTGGACGCCGCGTCTCGCCACTTGCGTGGTGTGCGGCAAGCCCGAGCGCCGTTACTTCTCCATCGCGTCAGGCGGTGTGATGTGCGAGGCCGACCACACCACCGATGCCCGACGTATCGCGCCGCTTGTATTGAGTCAGCTTGATGCCCTGATTCGAGGCGACTGGTCGGTGCTTGATAACGCGCCATTGGAGCGTATTGTGCAAGAGTTGGTTGAAGATTGGGGAGAGTATTACCTCGAACGGCCGATTCGTTCGCTGCGCTTGATAGATTCATGAGTATGGCTTTTGAGAACGTTGATTACACGTCGTTGGACATCCCCGCAGCTCCGTTCAGCGACCCCTCCCGTATCCCTGATTTCCCCAAAAACAAAGTGCCCCGGCATGTGGGTGTGATTATGGACGGCAATGGCCGTTGGGCCAAGCAGCGCGGCATGATCCGCACCAATGGCCATCAAGCGGCTGAGCCGGTGGTGTTCGACACCATTGCCGGTGCCATAGAGACCGGTGTGCGCTATCTAAGCCTGTATACGTTCTCCACTGAAAACTGGAAGCGATCGCCGCAAGAGGTGCGTTTCCTGATGGGCTTCTCCCGCGAGATTATCCATCGCCGAGTGGCGCAGATGGATGAATGGGGTGTGCGTGTGCGCTGGTCGGGCCGCCGTCCGAAGCTGTGGAAGTCAGTGATTGACGAGCTTGAAGTGGCAATGGAACGCACCAAGAACAACAAGGTCATCGATGTGGTGTTCTGCATCAACTATGGTGGTCGTGCCGAGATTGCCGATGCCTGTGCAGCCATTGCACGAGAGGTGCGTGACGGCCGAATTTCCGGAGACCGCGTCACCGAGAAGATGGTTGCCGATCATCTCTATAATCCGGATATCCCTGATTGCGACTTGGTGATTCGCACTTCCGGCGAGCAGCGTACCTCCAACTTCCTGCCGTGGCAGGCCGCGTACGCCGAGCTGGACTTTGTACCTGAACTGTTCCCCGACTGCGGCCGTGAGGTGCTCTGGCGCGCCATTGATAACTACATTCACCGCGATCGTCGATTTGGTGGCGTGAAGTAAAGAACAGCCCTGTGGGCTGTTCGTTCACTCCGCCGAGCCGGGCGCGTTAGTGTGCGGCTCGGCGGAGTGAGTCCGGCGAAGCCGGTCCTAATTGCTGGGGACGTGAAGTAAGGAACGAGCTACTCGCTGATATCCGCGTCGGCTCCATTGCCGAGCAGCAGCCATTCGACCAGTGAAATCAGCCCTAGCAGTATTGCGGTTTCGGCGATCACCACTACAGTGGCGGAGAAGATCAGCGGAGTGCGGAACGAATTGAACGCGGCCTGCAGCCAAATGCCCAGGCCGTTCATTGCGCCCAGATATTCGGCGGTGGCCGCCGTTCCGAAAATGTAGGCGGCCGAGATGCGAATGCCGCCAAAGATCTGGCGTGCGGCTACACGCAGCTTAACGTGCCAGAGTGCCCATGCACGTGTGGCTCCGCAGGTCAATGCCACGTCTTCGTAAAATTGCGGCACGGCGGTCAGTCCACGGGCGGTCTGCACGGCGATGGGAAATACGCCGAACACGGCGACAATAACGATTTTGCCCAGTGGCTCGAATCCGAACCAAATCATGAACAACGGAGCCACGGTAATCAATGGAACGGTCTGTGCGGCCACCAGCAGCGGATAGAACGCACGGTGCAGGGTTTTGGATAGGTACAGCCCGATGCCAATGAGCACGCCCGCTACGATGGCGATGGCAAATCCAGTGAGAGCCTCATATGTGGTGATGGCGGCGGCATCCATCAAATCCGGCCAAGTGCGCACCATGGAGGCGATGATCTGGGTGGGGGAAGCAAGTACACGTTCCGAGACATGTCCCGCGCGTACGGCCGCCTCCCACACCACCAGCAACAGGCCGATGGTAATGGCCGGTGGCGCTATACGCACCAACCACGACTTGAGATTGTTCATCATTTGCCTTCGAAATATATAAATGGCTCCCCTCAAGAATGAGGGGAGCCGGCCTCCCTACAGTCGCTCAGTCCACGTAGTCGTTAGTGGCGAGTTCCTTGGCCTGCGGAGCCTGCTTGGGGTTCTTGCCGTCCTTGTCCTGGTAGGTGCCGGCCTTGTACTGGAAGTCAAGGTAAGGCTGGGCGTCATCGAAGTTCACGGTGCCGGGCAGCGACTTGGCATCATCGGTGGTCCAGTAGCCGTTCTTGACGATCTCTTCCATCGAGGTACGGGTCAGCTTGGAATCCAGCTGGGCTTCCTTGGCCTGTGCCACGAGAATATCGGCGGCCTTGTCCGGGTTGGACAGGGCGTAGTCGTAGCCCTTCTTGGTGGCGGAGAGGAACTTCTTCAATGCGTCGGCGTTGGCGGAATCCTTGAGCCAAGAGCCCTTGACCGCGAAGCCGAGCTGGTCCGGGTTGCCGGGAACGCCCCAATCGGAGGCAATGAAGCAGTTGAGCGCCGGGCCGTTCAGCTCGCTTTCCACACCCTCCCAAGTCACGTAGAAGCCGCCGAAGTCACCCTTGCCGCTAGTAAGGGTCTCGAAGGTGTTCGTGCCGGCGGTGGCGGTCTTGAATTCGCCGGTGCCGCCTGCATCCTTAATCATCTCACGCACCACGGCGTTCTGCTCTGCCGAGCCGAAGCTCACGAAGGTTTTGCCGGACAGGTCTGCCGGCGTCTTGATGTCGGTACGGGAGGCCAATGCGCACCAGCGGGCCACGGGCTTTTGCGTCAGATCAAAGACGAATTTCAGATCGGAGCCTTGCGAGTTGAATGCGGCCACATTGCTCAGCGTGGTGAAACCGACGTTTGCCACACCGTTCTCCACACTGGTTTCCGCGCCGGCCTGAGCGGTCGGCAGAATCTTCATGTTGACTCCTGCGTCCTTGAAGTAGCCGAGCTTCTGGGCCACGTACAGGCCGATATGGTTCGTGTTCGGCGTCCAATCAAGCATGAACGAAACGGTGGGTGTACTGGAATTGCTGGAATCGGCGGTGTTGGCGTTGCCGCATGCCGCAACGGACAGTCCGAGCGTGGCGGCTCCCAACACGGCCACCATCCTGACCAGACTCTTCTTGACTTCAATCCTCATCTTCATGTCACCTTGCCTTCTGCGCATAATGCGCTCAAGGTCTGATGCATCGTAAAGCGGAAAGGTGAGGAGCCCGCGCGAAACATCAAACCGTACGCCACGCACATAAGCGAGGGCGTGTATTCCAAATGATATCGGCACGGTTGCTGCCACCAACCGCGCGAACGACTCACCAGTATAGCCGTATGGCTGGAAGCGCAAGCATGCTGCTTTGGTCTCGAACCGCGGCAAGGGTCGGGGTTGCCACGCTCTATCGTAGGGAGATATGAGCGTGCATTTCTCCTCCCGAGTGGATATTTCCGATCCGAATCCGATTGCGGCCGCCGAGGCTGCGGCCAGGGCAAACGGTACTGCGCTGGGCAAGCTCAATGATTCCAATCCGACGCGGCATGGACTGGCTCCCGCACTGGTGCCGAGCGTATATACGGCCGATCCGCGCGGATCGTACGCGGTTCGTGAAGCTCTGGCTGCATTCCTGAACGAAGCCAATGCGGGCCGCTCCCAGATGAACGCATCAGCGAATACCGCCAGCAGGGGCGTGAAGCCGGAGCAATTGTATGTGTTGAGCTCCACATCCGAGGCATACTCATGGCTGATCAAATTGTTATGTGATGCCGGAGATGCAGTGCTGGCCCCCAAGCCGGGATACCCGCTGATCGAGTCGATCGCCCGGCTTGAATGCGTGGATACCGTCGAATACCAGTTGCGGTTCGACGGCTCTTGGTTCATTGACGTGGCCGAGCTGGAGCAATTGCTTGACGGACCGAGCGGCGCTCGTATTCGTGCATTGGTACTGATTAATCCGAATAATCCGACCGGATCCTATGTCAAGTCGGCCGAGCGGGAACGTATCGTGACGATGTGCCGGGAGCGAGGCATCGCCCTTATTGCCGATGAAGTGTTCTTTGATTATGCCCTTGAGCCATTTGCCGGCAATGCGCGTTTGGCCGGAGAGCAGGGTGTGCTTACTTTTGCACTTGACGGGTTCTCCAAAATGCTGGCGGCGCCTCATGCCAAAGTCGGGTGGATTCAGGTGTCCGGGCCGGCCGAGGATGTTGCGCAAGCCCAGCGCCGACTTGATGTCATAGCCGACGATTACCTGCCGATGAGTGACATCATCGCACAGCGGATTCCGGCGCTGTTGGAGGCCGCGACTGAGCAAACCGCGCGTGTGGAGGAACGAGTGCGCGGCAATCTCGCGATTTTGCACGAGCTGCTGGATGCGGACCCGAATGGGTTGGTCAGCGTGCTGCGAGCCGAGGGCGGCTGGAACGTGCTGCTGCGCGTGCCGTCCGTGATTGACGAGAACGAGATGGTGCTGAAGCTCATCGCCGAGCATGGCCTGACCGGACAGCCTGGATATTTCTTTGATATGACCTCCAACGGCTATTTGGCGGTTTCGCTGCTGCCTGAGCCGGAAGTGTTTAGACAAGGCATTTGCGCCGTGCTCGCCACTGTGGAGGCGTTGCTGGCATAATGGGCGGCATGGGATTCTTTTTTCAGTCCAAAGAGCTGCCGCGCCCGGCTTCGCTGACGTTCACCTTGAAAGAAGCCGGCCATACCTATGATGATGGGCATGTTGGCCTTGCGCCCACCATGCTGACCATCAGCGAACAGCGCGTGGCTGTGATCGGCCTGAATGGAGCTGGCAAATCCACATTGTTGGGATTGCTCGATGGCTCTCTTAAAGCCAATATCGGCACGGTTACGGTGTCCGGCGGCAGCGAACAACTGAACCCAGCCGTGAAAAAAGACCTGAAGCGCATTGACGGCCTTGTCGGTAAAGTGCGTCGCGAGGAGATTCCGAACAGCTTCTACCGGGCCGCGAATATCTCCGAAGCGGTGTCCGAAGCACTGAAAAAGCACAAGGTGCCGGAGTCCGAACGCCATGCGCGCATCGGCAATCTGTTCGCGCATTTCAATCTGGCACAGGTCTCCAAGGCCACGGCCAGCGAGCTTGACTCCGAGAAACGACATCTGCTGGCCATTGCCGCCGCATTGAGCTTTGAGCCCAGTGCAATCGTGGCTGACGAGCCCAGCAAGGGTTTGGATGAGATTGGCACCGCACACGTGGCCAAGGCATTGTTCAGCTACAACAAGCAGGTCATCTTCGCCACGCATGACATGGATATGATTCGCCGGCCCGAATACGCAATCGACCGCGTACTCGTACTGGACGAGCACGCGGTCGTGTGCGATGACGCGCCGGCCGCAGCCGTGGCGTTTTATGAGGATCTGATTCGACGCAAGTACGAGGCCTCCAAGCGGTAATGCTCCCCTCAGTCGCCTACGGTGACAGCTCCCCTCAGAGAGGGGAGCCAAGGGTGTGTCGCTCGGTCGCAGGCCGATGTCGCTACGCGAAATAGAACCCCCGGAAGCCGTACTCATAGACGCGGTAGATTTGCGCGTTGAGCCGCTCTACACGACGTTCCTTGATGGAGACGCTGACATCATCCTGCGAGAACAGGCATAGGCCAATGGCGATGGCTGCTGCGGATATTTTGAAAACACGACTTCGGGCGGCAGTAGACACATGGAATCCTCATGGTACTACAGATGAACAACGGTGAATTACATCACATACACTATGCCGCGGGTCTTGGAGAAAACTGCCCGCAATACTGGGAATATGCTGGACGGCCGGTAGGGCGCGACCGTGGCCTGGCTACAGTAGCGTAAACCAGGACTGAACCTGGTGCCACAGCGCGGCATTATTCGTCAGCATGGCGTCATCGCGGGCGGGAGCAAAGCACCCTAGTATGGCGACAGCCAACGTCCAGATCAGCACGATGAGTACGGTCCATCGCATCAGCCAACGCCATGGAGTGACACGGGCGATGCCGTCGCCGGATGCGGCGTCGTTCGCGCCGGCCAACGAGGTGCTGGGCTCTCGGCCGTTGACCAGCCACAGCAGTCCCGGAATCGAAGCGAGCGCCACTAGCCAGCCGAAATCAGCCAAATATCGCCAGCCCAGACCGCCCACATAACTGTCGAACACCACCAGTACGCCGGCCAGAGCCAAACAAGACATGAGCCAACGACGCATGCCATGCATCTCCAGCTTATGCAGGAACGGCAGCACTAATGCAAGCAGCATCAGCGGCGTGGCGGTGAACAGTGCGCCGACCATCACCTCGTAATAGCCCCAAACCGGCATTGGCGCGGGGGAGACCGCCAGCCACGGGAAGTTTCGTACAAATCGCACCGGCAGGAACAGGTAATACCAGACGGTGGCCGGCATGTCGGCAATCGGGGTGGCATAACGGGTCATGTCGGAGACGGTGAATTGGTAGGCGTTGCCGAAGTCGATCAGACTGCCGAAGCGCACTTTGTTCCACAACATCAGCGGAATGACCACAACCAATGCAGGTATCACCATGGCAAGCGGCGCGCGCAACGCTTTGAGCATGGTAATGCGTCGATGCGCGAGATCGCTGATCATAGCGCGGATCTGCGGCCAGAACAGGGCGATGGCCAGCAGGGCCGTGAGCGCAAAGGTCGGCCGGCAACCGAAGTTCGCCGCGATGCATAGGGCGCCGACGGCCAGTCGCGGCAAAGACAGTGGCTGTGCGTCGCCGGCTTGCCAGCGGTCGGACGGTATTAGTGGGCGACTGGATGTATCCGCACCCAGCCAGAACCATAATCCCAGTGAAGTCAACGCCAGAGAAGCGGCGAAGGGCACTTGGTAGAAGTTGGTGCGGTAAGCCAGATAGCCCACTTGCGCCCCGAGCAGCGCACTGACGGTGATGAGCGAGGCGGCGGCCAATGATGTTTTTGGCATCACGCGGTGAATCACACGCAGTACGAGCAGGGAGAAGAAGATGATAAACAGCAGCACCAGGAACTGTTCGGCTGCGGCGGTCGGCAACATATGCCCGGTAATCAGACGATACGGCACGAACAGCAGCACGGCAGGCAGCACGCCGAAGTAGGAGTACCAGTGGCCTTCGTAATAGGCGTAATCCCAATACATCGGGCTGACCCCATCCTCCAACAGTTTGAGACGAGTTGGCACATCGTAGGGGTGAGTGCTTTGGGCTAGTTGGCCGGGTACGTCAAGGTCAAGCCATGGGCGGCCTGCGATTAGGGAATCGGCCACATGACCGTACTGGTCGAAGTCATAGGTGTAGCCGCCTGCGGTATGGAAGGCGAGCGGCATGGCATGCGTGAGCTGCCAGATGATGGAAGCGCCGATGGCCAGTGTCGGAATCGCCGCAATGGCCGCGAACGCCAGCCGCTGGCGTGTGCTGGAGGGATCAAACGTGATACGCCACAATCGAGAGCCGGGCCTCCATATGGCGACCAGCAACGCCAGCGCGGCCATTGCCGCGACGCGGATCCAATCGATGGCAAAAGGCACGTGCACGTTCGCGCGTGCGTCGGTGATCGGCACAATTGCGCCGCGTTCCTCCTGGATCCAGATGCGTACGGTGCCTGCACCCACAGCTTTGACATAATGGCTGCGTGAGGTGCCGGGATTCATCGAAATGGCTTGGCCGGTACTGCCGTTCACATCCACGCGCACATGGATGGTGTCCAGTGGCTTGAACACCGCCTTGTCCCCATTGGCCCGTGATTCGGCCTCGGCCTGTTCGTGAACCGCATCGATGGTGTCGTGCGAGGGGGAGTCGATGCGCAGATATGCTGAAGTGCCGTCTGCGGCCAGTTCGAGATATGCCTTGGTCGGATCGGTGACGGTCAGCATATCGTCATCGGTGCGCACCAGGCCCGGGCCCAAGGTGTTATGCACGGCGTTGGTGTCGGTGCTGGCCCCCAGCGTGCGCCAGAATGGCAGGTTGAAAACGATGCACTCCATGCCGGCGATAATGGCCGCAACAGCCAGTAGCGCCGCAAGCGGGCGCCACGACAATCGGCGGCGTACACGACTGGTGAGATGACTGTCTTCGGAATGCACCCCATTATTCTATAGGCTTTATGTCTGGCAAACAGTAGAGAATGTGAATCATGCCAAAACGTATGTCGAATCACAGTGAACGATCCGGTCCGTCCTTCTTGAGCGGGCTGAAGGATTCGATGAATGCGCTTGCCTCCGATCTGGGCTTATCCAAGCCTCGTCAGGCCAGCACCAACCCGTTTGGCGATGCGTTGAGCGAGGCCAGCGAGCGCAAGGGCGGCATCATCGATGAACTGACCAAGCATGCGGTGCCGCTGAGCCCGGTGGTCAAGAGGCGTTCGTTCCCCGCCTTGGAAAATGTTCCCGAGGGACTGGTGCTGGGATGGGCGCAACTGCCTTCCACGCGGGGGCGCGGATTCTCCTTGGGTATCTTCCCCGATCGGGATCACTTTGCGCAGGTGGCGTTTGCCGATACCCATGGTCGCGTGTTTGTGGGCGCCGATTTGGATATGGACATCCAGGATATGCAGCCGCGCTTCATGTTCGGCAAGGAAAAGGAAGTGACCCTGCCGAACGGTGAGCGGCTGGGCCATGATATGGGGCAGCCCCGTCGCAATATGTTGGGCCGTGCGATTCGGAACAATGGCGAGGTGAAGGCCATCACCGGAGGCGTGATCGGACGTGACAACACCGGTCGTATGACGTGGCTCGCCTCGTGGCTTAAGGCCGGCAACCGGTACACCTTGGAGCAGATGCGCGCCAATCTGCCGGCTAATATGCGTCATGATCTGGAATACCGTGATGCCATGGCCATTGCGTTCTTCGCCGCCTACATGCTGCCGCAAATCAATGGGCTGTTGATAGGTTTTGGTTCCGGCAATATTTTCCGCCGTCTCAATCGCGAGGCTCCCATCGGTGCGATCAGGCGTTCGATTCGCGACACGATGGAGGCTCGTGCGCACGGCATGCGTGCCTCTGGCCTGGAGGATCATTTTGCGGATCTGATGCGCGAGGCCGGGGCTTTGGATAACACGCCGGGTTTGGAAGCCGTGCATGGCGCCGAGCCGCTGCATTTGTATACTTCGACGTACTCGAGCGGCTATTTCTTCACGTGGGATAAGTCATTGGCCTTCAATCAGGCACTGAAATCCCTGAAAATCGAAGGCAATCTCAATCGCTTTGCCGCGGTGAGCGCCTGGCTGGAGCGCAATTCCTCGCGTGGGCTCAATCCCACGGAAGACACGGTAACCCGTGCCGAGGCCGCGCAGATCGATATGAAGCTCATCGAAAACCCCGCGATTATGGCGCTCAACCCGTATGACGGATCCGATGAACGCCGTGCGGTGCTGAGCCTGGTCAATGCGGCCGAGCACGCCGCAGACCGGATTCGTGAGGAGTTCCCCGACCCGAGGAATGCAACGCCTCGCACGGACGAATGGGTGTATCGGCAGACATTGTCGTCCCTGCTGCGCAGATTGCGTCTACCGTATCGGTTTGATGTCGAGTTTCGTTCCCGACTGGATTCGGGGGAAGTGGCCATCGGCTTCACCACGGCGGGCACGTCGATGATGCCGGATAGCAGATATGACACCGAACGGCGCACGTGGAGAACGCTGAGCAGCGTCGAGCGCGCATCGATGAGCGCCTCCTACAACTTGCGCGTCGGCCTGATGATGGCGGCGCTGAGCTTCGGCACCAGCCAAGCCGTGCATCAGGTGTCTCTGCACATCGATTCCATCGGTTTGGAAGAGGCGATTGCCGAGCAGGACTCGGCCATCGAAGAGATGATGAGCGAGGCGTTAAGCGCTTTCGAGCATTTGCGCAGCGGCGATTTGGGACGTGTCAGTTCCAAGGCTGATCCCAAGGATGGCGATTTCCATGGCGATCCGACCCGGCCGATCACGCATGAGGAGACCTTTGGGCAGCCGCCCACTGGCACCGGTGATGAGCAGCCTGCAACGGACGCGGAGACGGATGGGGCGGGCCCGTCTCAGCGGAATGCCGAAGACAGCGACGACAGCGCATCCATCGACTCCCAGTTCGAAGACCTTATGCGGGGCATAGATATTGACGAGATGGCTTTCGGCATGGCGTCGGATGACGGCAACGAAACCGAGAATGCGGGTGCGGGTGATGATCCGATGAGCGTGCTGCGCCGTAACCCCACCGTGCGCAACATGGTCACCGTCACATTCGCCAGGGATGCCTTCCTGCAACGTCTCGACACCGATGGTCTTGACCACCCTGAAGAAACCTACCGGATGTTTGGTGCGGTGATGGATGTCGACGGCGAGGGCGGACTCAAGCCCATCAACGCCGACTTCGACTTGGCCGATAGCCGGTTCTCGCCCGTTGGCTCCCAGGAGGAGCCGGAACTTGCCGACCGTCAGTTCAACGCGTCGACCGCGCGAGTACTGGGCGCGCAGAATAGCGCTGGTCTGGCGATTCAGCGTGTGGACCTGCTGCAGCATGGCGTCAATGCGTTCCACGACATCGCCCGTAATACGGAACTTGATTCCGTGGAGAAAGCGCAGCGGGCCATGCAAATCATCGAATCCATCAGCGATCCCGAACTGACGGGTCTGGCCTCGCAGGTCACCAGTGCGCTGATTGACGGCAACGATACGCCGGACTTTGCCTTCACTCTTGCCGACGAGCTGGATAAGGAACGTCTGCGCGCTCGCGATCTGCTGTTCTCCGGACAGGCCGATCAGGCCATTGAGATGGCCGAAGCGGCTGCGGCCCGTATGGACCAGACCTTTGCCATGGGGCCTGGAGTGCCACGATACTTCAATTCCTATGCCGAACGAGTGGTGTATAACCGCCTGTTCACCACATTGGATGAGCGCACGGTTCTGATTCCGGACAATCTGTTCTATGCACATATGGAACTAGCTGATGTGCTGGGACAGCTCAAAGGCGCCAAAGCCGCGATTCCACACCTGAATCGTATGGTGGCCTACGCGCCCGCCTATCCGCTGTCGCACCTGAAATTGGCCATTCAACTGGCCCGCAATGAGGATTGGGATTCGGCGCGCGCCGCCTGCCTGAATGCTTTGCGAGTGGCTCTGGATCGTGATGATGCGGCGTTCGCCTATTACCGTTTCGCCTATGCGGAGTGGATGCTGGACCGATTCGATACGGCTGCCGCAGCCTACATCATGAGCGACCATATTGCACCTGGAGCAATCGGATCGTTGGAGAGCGAGTTACAGGAGCTGGTCTCCCGAGCCGATTCGCAATGCATCCGTGTGCCGGAATCGGTGGAGAGCGCGGCGCAAGTGTTGTCTTCGCATGATCTGCCGGTCTGGCCGCACATTGAAGTGGCCGATATCGTGCGTGATGCCGCTCGTGTATGCGTCGATGAGGGCATGTTTGTGCCTGCCCGCACGCTTTCGGTGGCTGTTGCCCGTATGAATGATGGCGAAGGCGACAATATCGACGTTATCCAGGCCCAATTCCTTCGTTCCCTTTCTGCGTAGCCGTTTCAGGGGGAGTTCGCCCGCTAGGATAGACAATCATGAGCACGAACGAACAGTTGGCATGGGATTTCGACGATGGGGATGCGGCCGAGATCCGGCCCGACGAAGGCGTTACCCGCTTTGCCCCCGGTTCCGAGCAGTGGGTGGCCGCGCTTGACGCCACCGATGATGACGCGATGCGGCTCGATCGTCTTGACGTCAATACGCTCAATGCCGAGGTCGCGGCGCGTCTGTGGGCTCGTGTGGCCGCTTGGGTGGAGGCCGACCAGATCGCCTACTACATCGATGATGCGCCCGTCAGCTCCGATGCCGCCTATGATGCGCGCCTGCGTTGCCTGCAAAAGCTTGAGGCGGCGTTCCCCTCGCTGGACAATCCACAGTCGCCCACCCATCGAGTTGGCGGCTCGTTCTCCAACGATTTCACTTCCGTGCGGCATCCAAGCCGCATGATGAGCCTTGATGATGTCTTTTCTATCGAGGAACTCAAGGACTGGTACGATTCGGTGATTCGCGATCTCGATTGGCCGGACGGCAAGCCGTTGCCAATGAGCTGCGAGGTCAAAATCGATGGTCTGGCATTGAATCTCATCTATCGAGGCGGCGTGCTGGAGCAGGGGCTGACTCGTGGCGATGGCGTCACCGGTGAAGACATCACACTGAACGTGCGCACTATCGGCTCCATCCCGGCGCAGCTTGGTGGGCCTAAAGAGGATATTCCGGACTTCGTGGAAATCCGTGGCGAAGTGTTCATGCGTTGGGATGATTTTCATACACTCAATAGCGAGCAGGAGGATGCAGGCCGAGCGCTTTTCGCCAATCCGCGCAACGCCGCAGCCGGTTCGTTGAGGCAGAAGGATCCGCGCATCACCGCCACTCGCCGGCTGAGCTTCTATGCGCATGGTTTAGGGCAGCTCACTTGGGGACCTGATCATCCTCGTGGCACCCATGACGTGATAGCCGACCAATCGCAAGCTTATGATTTGTATGCCAAGTGGGGCGTGCCGGTCTCTCCTCACAATCGTTCGGTCACGTCCTTCCATGAGATTCTCGACATGATCGATTACTACGGCGAGCACCGCGGTGATATCGAACATGCGCTTGACGGCATCGTCGTCAAGGTCGATGACCTTGGCCTGCAACGCACCCTTGGCGCCACTTCGCGGGCGCCGCGTTGGGCCATCGCCTATAAGTACCCGCCGGAAGAGGTCAATACTGAGCTGCTCAACATCACCGTGCAGGTGGGGCGTACTGGTCGTGTGACGCCGGTTGCGGTGTTGAAACCGGTGTATGTGGCCGGTTCCACTGTGGCTCGCACCACGTTGCACAATGGTTTCGAGGTCAAGCGCAAGGGCATTCTCATTGGTGACACGGTCGTGGTGCGCAAGGCCGGTGATGTGATTCCCGAACTGGTCGGGCCGGTGCTGGAGCGTCGCAAGGGGCGTGAGAGAGAACTGAGAGAATTCGTCATGCCCGAGTTCTGCCCGTCATGCGGCGCGAAACTGGCTCCCGCCAAGGAGGGCGATAAGGATATTCGCTGCCCGAACGTGGAAAGCTGCCCGGCCCAGCTGACCGAGCGCGTGATCTCGCTGGCCTCGCGCAAGGCGTTCGACATCGAGCATCTGGGCGAGCAGTCGGCCATCGCGCTGACCAACCCGGAGGAGAACCGTCCCGATTCTGTGGCGACCTATGCGCCGAATATCACGGAGATTCTGGTAGCTCCCGGTGAGGAACCGGACCCTTACGAGCCGGCTCCGGGATTGGCATTGCCGACAGTGCAGCGGCCGGTGCTTTCGAACGAATCCGGACTGTTCGCCTTGACTGCCGTCGATTTGCGTGACGTGCAGGTGTGGCGTGAGGCTGCGATTGTCGAAGTGCATGAAGTGGTCGATGCCAACGGCAAGAAGAAGAAAGTGCGCAAGCGCGTGGGTGGCTCTGGCCTGTGGCATCAGGTGCCCGCTTTCTGGACGGCTCCTACGGCGGCCAAGAGACTTACCGCCAAGCAGTTGGCTGAGCGTGCGCAGGTGGCGACTGCTACGGCTGCTGAGGAGGGAATCGGACCGGCTGTAGTGCAGTCGGCACAGGGGAGTGCGTCAGGCATCAGGCCCGGCTCATCTGGCGAAGCCGCGGTTTTGCCTGATGCGAAGCCGGCCTTTGTCGCATTGCGCTACCCGGAATATGACGTGCCAGCTGATGCGGTTATCGTTCGCGTCGACCACAAAACCACGCGCACGGGCGTCACCGATGTGCCGGTGTATATCAGGCCCGGCGAGAATACGCGCAAGATGTTCGATGAGATGGACAAAGCCCGTCACGCGGACTTGTGGCGTGTGCTGGTGGCATTGTCCATTCGACGGCTCGGGCCTCCCACCGCGCGTCTGATTGCCTCCGCTATGGGTTCGTTGGGCGCCATTGAAAACGCCACGGTCGAGGATTTGACCGCCATCGATGGCGTCGGTCCGGAAATCGCCGAATCGGTGGTGAACTGGTTCGCCGCGGCCCGTGAACCCGGAGACTGGCGTGGCGAGACGTTGCGTGCGTGGCAGGCCGCCGGCGTGGGCGTTGACGTAGCGGAGACCAGTACGCTGCCGCAAACCTTGGCCGGCAAAACAGTGGTGGTCACCGGTTCCTTGGAAGGCTATTCTCGCGACTCCGCCAAGGAGGCAATCATTGAGCGTGGCGGTAAGGCAGCCGGTTCGGTGAGCAAGAAGACGGATTACGTGGTGGTCGGCGAAAACGCTGGCTCCAAGGCCGCCAAGGCTGAGGAACTCGGCATCCCCATGCTCAATGAGGCTCAATTCGCCCAACTCCTCGAAAACGGTAGCATCTGATTTCTTGGCTCCCTTCTCTGAGGCTGGGCTGTTTGTAGATGAAGAGCGAACGACAGCGAGCCAGAGGATGCGAACGCAGTTTGTTCATAATTGCGGATGAGCTGTCGCATCAGACGACTGAGGAGAGTAACCATTGCGAGCCAAGGAGTGAATTCTCAACGCAGTCCTGCCCCAGTGTGACTTACTCCACTCTCTCTGGCATGCCGCCGCAACACACGCTAGGGTAGTACAGGTCCTTAAGGAGGATACGGATTTATGAGCGACGCACGTCAGATCGAAGCCGAGATCTATGAACGCCTGAGCAAGGTCATCGACCCTGAGCTTGGCCGTTCGGTCACCGACCTCGGCATGATTGCCGCCATCGAGGCCACGCCTGCTGATGCCAACGTTGACACTGATGCCTATGACGTCACCGTGCATGTCGAACTGACCGTTCCTGGCTGTCCGCTGAGCGAAACCATTACCAACCAGATCAACGGCGCAGTGAGCTCCTATACTGGTGCACAGCTCAACACCCATATCGAAGTCGGTTCGATGAGCCGCGATAAGCTGGCTGACCTTGTTGCTGATCTCAAGGCCGAACGTAAACAGAACCCGTTCAGCAAGCCCGGAGTCAAGACCCGAATCTTCGCCATTGCCTCCGGCAAAGGCGGCGTTGGCAAGTCCTCGGTCACGGCGAACCTCGCCGCCACTTTTGCGGCACTTGGCTATGACACGGCCGCCATTGACGCGGATATCTATGGATTCTCCCTGCCGCGTCTGTTCGGCGTGCACACCCAGCCCACCAACCTGAACGGCATGCTTATGCCGGTCACCGCATGGGGTGTAAAGCTGATTTCCATCGGCATGTTCGCCGGTGCCGATCGCGCGATTCTCTGGCGTGGTCCCCGTCTGCAGCGATCTTTGGAACAGTTCCTCTCCGATGTATGGTGGGGCGAGCCCGACGTGCTTTTGCTTGATCTGGCTCCCGGAACCGGCGACATGGCCATCTCGGTGGCTCAGGCGCTGCCCAACGCCGAACTCGTGGTGGTCACCACCCCGCAGCCCTCCGCCTCCGACATCGCCGTGCGCTCCGGGCTGGTCGCATTGCAGGTGCCGATGAAGGTACGCGGCGTGGTGGAGAACATGAGCTACTACGAGCATAAAGGTGAGAAGCTGGGGATTTTCGGCGCAGGCGGCGGCCAGCGCGTGGCCGAGCAGCTGACTGAGGCCTTGGGCTATGACGTGCCGCTGATGGCCCAGCTCCCTCTGGAACCCGAGGTGCGCGAGACCGGTGAGGCCGGACGCCCGGCGGTCCTGACCTCCGAGGGCGCTCTGCGCACTGATGGCATCGGCCAGACCTTCCGGGGCCTTGCCGAGCGCCTTATGGCGCTCTGAGTTGCGCAGCGAATGATTCTCGATAAGAAAAGTGTGAGCCTCACATACTTGTAATCGCACATTGAGTTGTGCGAATCATCTATTGGTGGATTTCAGACATCGTCGATGTCAGGTGACATACATTCCGATGAATTTCCTGCGCAACAATTTCTCGAAATAATCCTTGTTTTCGAGAAATCTTTGCACTGACGCTGCCTGAGCGCAAAGATTTCTCGAACAAAACCGCCATTTCGAGATTTTTTTGCACTGACAGACGCTTAGCACAAGAAATTCTCGAGCAATGGGCTTTTTCGAGAAATTCTTGCGCTTATGTCCAATTACGTCAGAGGAATGCTTGTTATCCTCATGTGCGTTTGGGCGATAATGTGCATTTGGCTCACACTTTTCCCGCAGCGAACCGAACCATTTTGTGTGAGTGCATACGGGAAGACCCCCGACCGCAGAAGCGGTTGGGGGTCTTCTTGATGAGTAGTAGAACTCAGATATGGAAGTAGAGCTCGTACTCGAGCGGGGTCGGAGCCAGGCGAGCCTGGTCGATCTCGTCGCGCTTGAGGCCAATCCAGGTCTCGATCAGGTCATCGGTGAACACGTCGCCGGCGGTCAGGAAGTCGTGGTCCTCTTCCAGGGCGTCCATAGCCTCGGCCAGGGAGCTCGGCACCTGCTTGATGCCAGCGTGCTCTTCCGGCGGCAGCTCGTAGAGGTCTTTGTCGACCGGCTCCGGAGGCTCGATGTGGTTCAGGATGCCGTCCAGGCCAGCCATCAGCTGAGCGGAGAAGGCCAGGAACGGGTTGCAGGATGGGTCCGGAGCGCGGAACTCGATGCGCTTGGCAGCCGGGGAGGTACCAGCCAGTGGAATACGGATGGCGGCAGAACGGTTACGAGCGGAGTACACCAGGTTGACCGGAGCCTCGAAGCCCGGAACCAGACGGTGGTAGGAGTTCAGGGACGGGTTGGTGAAGGCCAGCACGGAGGAGGAGTGCTTGATCAGACCACCGATGTACCAGCGAGCCAGGTCGGACAGGCCAGCGTAGCCCTTCTCGTCGTAGAACAGCGGCTTGCCGTCCTTCCACAGGGACTGGTGGCAGTGCATACCAGTGCCGTTGTCGTCGGCGATCGGCTTCGGCATGAAGGTTGCAGCCTTGCCAGCCAGAGCAGCTGTCTCGTGGACAACGTACTTGTACTTCATCAGGTCATCGCCTGCGTGCTGCAGGGTGTTGAAGCGATAGTTGATCTCCTGCTGACCAGCGGCGGCCACCTCGTGGTGGGAACGCTCGAGGATCAGACCGACCTTCTGCAGGTTGGCGACCATGTCGTCGCGCAGGTCCTGGGTGTGGTCGATCGGAGGAACCGGGAAGTAACCCTTCTTGACGCGGTTCTTGAAGGCGATGTTCGGGGTGCCGTCCTCTTCGGTGTCAACGCCGGAGTTCCACGGAGCCTCGATGGAGTCAACCTCGTAGAAGGAACGCTGCATGGAGTTCTCGAAGCGAACCTTGTCGAAGATGAAGAACTCGGCCTCAGGGGCGAAGGAAGCGGTGTCGGCGATGCCGGTGGACTTCAGGTAAGCCTCGGCCTTGCCGGCGACCTGACGAGGATCGCGGGAGTACGGCTCGTCGGTCAGCGGGTCGACGATGGAGAAGGCCACGTCGAGGGTCTTGTGCTTGCGGAACGGGTCAACGAAAGCGGTCTCAACATCCGGGACCAGCTTCATGTCGGATTCGTTGATGGCCTGGAAGCCCTGAACGGAGGAACCATCGAACGGCATGCCGTCGGTGAAGGCGTCCTTCAGGAATTCGCTAGCCGGCACAGTGAAGTGCTGCTGAACGCCGATAAGATCGGTGAAACGGACGGAGACATACTCGATGCCTTCCTTGTTGATAAGGGCCTCGGCGTCTTCCTTGGACTTGAGTTCGGTCACGGGACCGCTCCTTTCATGTGGAATATAACGGTATCCATCGTAAAATCGCGCGTTTCGCCGGCTCGAAACTTGGGTTACGAGAATGTTTCGTGACTATGGACAGTAGCCGGCAAAGCGCGGTATTCCAAGGAAACGTCGTTACGGAAAGGAAACGTGACCAATCGGGTGAATGAATACGGGCGTCCGCAACGTGGACAGTGGGTATTGACAGATGGAGATGATGCTTATAGGGACGAATATAAGAGAATCCCCGCCAACCCAGGAAAGTCAGCGGGGATTCGTTACGGAATATGCGGCAGTCTATCAGCGGCCACGCATTGCGCGGCGGGAGATCTTCTGCGGGCGGTTCGGATCCATGCCCTTGGGGATGGAATAGCCCTTCTTGGACTGCAGCGTGTGCAGGCGCTCGTTCAGCGTTGTCGTCTCGGCCCTGGTCAGCAGGAAGCGGCGGCGCGGATGAATCTTGGCTACCAGCGCGTTCTTGTGATTGGTGGGCTCGTAGCTCTTGGCTTTGGTCACCGTGCTGCGCAGCTTGTCCAGCGGCACCTGCTTGGGGCCATGTCCCACGGCAATGCGGTACACGGGAATGGTGGAACCAGCAGTGACTCCCTTGATTTCATGCTCTTGGCGGTCCATGGCCTTCATCACGCGGCCGTACTCGCCTTCGCCGATGAGATAGATGCCATTCATCGAAGTGCCGCGCCAGATGGCGTCCTTGGTCTTCGGGTCGATCCACACCGGCTCCTGCGGGAAGTCGAAACCGGCCTTCTGCATGTTGCTCAGCACGCCGATTGCGGCGCCGGGCTTGCCGTCGATCTGCTTATAGCCGACCTTGTCCGCACGGCGGGTGAGCAGCATCGTGGCCAGCAGGATGCCGAGCATCACGGCGGTGATCATGGTGAAAATCCAGGTCAGCCAGGTCCACTTGGCAATCAGGCCGATAATGACCATGATGACCACGGGCAGCAGGAAAGCGCCGGCCTCGAGCCACGGCAGGGCCTTGTCTTCCTTGGCCGTGTACTTGTAAATCTGGATGATCTGCTTGATTGTGCTCTGCTTCTTGGGCTTAGCGTCCTTTTCCGCCATCACTTCTTCCTTTTGCTGGGACGAAACACACTGGGCAATATCGTATCAGGTGCGCTGGTCTGGCTCAGCGCGTGTGCAGCGGCCGTTCGTCGGCCTTCAGCAGCGCCTCGCCGAGCGTTTCACTGAATGTGGGGTGAGGATGGATGAGCCGGGCCGCGTCAGCCAGCGGCAATCGGTTACCAACCAATTGCTCGGCTTCGGAGATGATGTCGGAGGCCACGGGAGAAACCATGTGCACGCCAAGTACCCGTGGAGTGTCAGGGTCGGCAGCATCGCAGCCGGAGACGATAGTCAGTGAACCGGCTGTGCCGCTCATCAACATGCGGGCATTCGCCAGCATTGGGTAGATAGTCTCCTTGACCTCGAGGAGATTCTCACGTGCCTGCGCCTGCTCGATCGTCAGCCCCACCGATGCCGCCTCGGGTGAGGAGAACACGATTTGCGGAACGGTGTTCTCGTCAACCGGCTTGGGATTGAGACCCGCGATGGTTTCGGCGATGACGATGCCCTGTTCGAATGCGCGGTGAGCCAGTGCATGGCCCGGCGTCACATCTCCTACCGCCCATATGCCCGATTTGTTGGTGCGGCCAAACGCATCTGTGACAACATGGCCGCTCTCCGTAAGTGCGACGCCCCATGATGGGTCAGCAACTGGTGTACGTCCAATGGCCGCCAGTGCAATCTCGCCCCATACGGATTGTTCGCCATCCTGCCCTTCACGTGTGTAATGCACGGTGGCACCCAGATTAGCGCCGGTATCCACATGGGTGACGATGGTATGAGTGATGACGTTCACGCCGCGACGCTTGAGCTCTCGGGTCAACGTTGTGCCGGCGCGACGATCCCACGCGGAGAGTACGCGATTCTTGCGAATCAACAACGTTACCTGTGAACCGGCCGCGTTCCACATCGAGGCAAATTCGAGAGCGATCGCTCCAGCGCCGATAATCACAGCGGATGAGGGGAACTCGTTGACTTCCAATGCCTGCGTGGAATCGATGAGCGCGCCGGCGAACGGATTGCCGGGCAGCGGACGAGGCTTGGCGCCAGTGGCTATGACAACGTTGCCGGCCGCCAGATCGAGACTAGCGCCGGTCAGCTCGGGGACGTCCGCCTTGTGATAAGTGAGAATCTCGGTTTGCCCAGGGGAAGGGACGAGATGAACAATATGCCGGGCGTTGTCTGCTGCATCGGTTTCTTCCGCATTGAAAGATGCATCGGCGCGCAGCACAGTGATATTACGGTGCGCTAACAGCCCCGTCAAACCTTTGACCATGGTGTCCACCACGCGCAGCCGGTAATCGCGCAAAGTGCCGAAGTCTATGCCGTTCACCGAGGCGTTGACGCCGAGTTCGGCCGCCCGATGCACGGTGTCGATGGTGTGCGTGGCGGTAATCAGTGCCTTGGAAGGAATGCAGCCGCGGTTCAGACAGGTGCCGCCCACGGTGGCGTCGCGCTCGATAAGGGCCACACTCATGCCAAGCTCAGCTGCGCGCAATGCGGTGGAATAGCCGCCGGGGCCGGCACCGATGATTGCCAAATCGAATTGTTCGTTCATATTGACCTCCTCGGCAGTATGTTTCGCAAACCAGCATGGCTCCCATCATAGGAAGCCATACTGGTTTGCGCTGTCAGCATTGCATAAAAAAATGGCTTCCTCGCAAGGAAGCCAGAAGATGAGTATCAGTCCGCAGGCCAGTGACCGCGTTTCGGGTAACGCGGCTTGGGGAGCCTCCAGCGGCGCATCTGAATGGCACGGCTCCACGCGTAGGAGAAGGAGCGAGATCCCTTCGACACAGACGACTCGCCATACTTGGCAATGAGCTTGGCCTTAAGCTTGCGCCACATCAGCCACACGTCGATGATTACGGCAATCAGGTAGCCATACATGCACAGCATCATGATGATGGATACCCACTGGTTCTGCACGAGAGACGTGACAAGCATGGACGCAATCAGGATCGCAAATGCCACGGGAATAAACCATTCGCCAAGGTTAAAACGGGCGTCCACGTAATCACGGATGTAAATGCGCCAAGGCAACCGTTCGGCCTTGGGCATGTGATTGATGTCGCCCTTCTGCATTGCCTCGTATTCGGCGTTTTCCTTCTCGCGTAGACGAGCCTTGGCGGCTTTTGCGCTGGCTTTGCGGTCCACCGGAACCAGCGGACGGATGCCGGCGGCCTGAGCCTGCTTCATCTTTGGAGTGGGACGGCCTTTCTTCTCGTTGGGTGCGGCCTTCTTCGCGGCTTCCTCAACGGGAACCTGAGCCTCTTCTTGTTTCTTGAACGGATTCCATGTCATGCTTTGAGGTTACGGTGACGTTCAGACACCCGACCATAAGGCGTAGCCATTGCAATAACGCCACTTACAACATATATAGAGGAGAACTACCATGGTCGCATTGACTGCCAACGAGATTCGTTCTCGTGTGGAATCCGACTGGAATCGCATCGTCAAGGTGTTGAGCGAGAAAGTGGCGCTGCAGTCGATTTCCGCCAACGGCATTACCGCCGAGCACATGAGGCGTTCCGCGCAATTCGTGGCCGATGAACTACGACTGGTCGGTGTGGATGCCAAGGTGGTGCAAGCCTCCAATGCGGACGGTACTCCAGGCGCGTGGGAAGTCATCGGCTCACACATCGTGAACCCGGATGCGCCCACCGTGCTGCTGTACGCACACCATGACGTGCAGCCCGTGCCGGATCCGGCCGAATGGAACACCGACCCGTTCGTGGCCACTGAGATCGATGGCCGCCTCTATGGCCGTGGTTCCGCCGATGATGGCGGCGGCATTGCCATCCATTCCGGCGCGCTGAAGGCCCTCGGCAATGACCTCAAGGTCAATATCAAGGTGTTCATCGAAGGCGAAGAGGAGATGGGCTCGCCGAGCTTCATCCCGTTCATCGAAGCCCACAAGGACGAGTTTGCCGCCGACGTCATCATCGTGGCCGATTCCGGCAACTGGTCGGCCGATATTCCCTCCCTGACCACCTCTCTTCGCGGCAATACCTGCGTGGATGTGACCGTCAAGGGTCTTGAACACCCAGTGCACTCCGGCCAATATGGTGGCCCGATCTTCGATTCCAATACGCTGGCCGCCCTGCTTATCGCCTCCATGTATGACGAGAACGGCGATCTGGCTGTGCCCGGCGTGGCTGCCGAAGAGCCGATCGGCGGCCTGCAGCGCGACCTCGACGAGACCACCGTACGCGAGGATTCCGGTGTGGTTTCCAGCTACGAGTTCGCCGGCACCGGTTCCCTGGCTTCCCGCCTGTGGACCAAGCCGTCCGTGACCGTGATTGGCTTCGACGCGCACCCGGTCGAAGGCTCCTTCAATGTGATTTCCCCGGAGACTCGTTTCCGTCTGTCTCTGCGTACCGCGCCCACCCAGCGCCCTGAAGAAGCACAGGAAGCCTTGGCCGCGTTCCTTGAATCCCACGCGCCGTTCGGTGCCAAGGTCACTGTCGAGCGTGGCGAAAACGGCATGGGTTGGGCCATGGACCCGACCGCCATCGCCACCAAGGATGCGCTGGAAGCCATGACCGAGGCGTTCGGTGTGGAACCCATTAACAAGGGTGAGGGCGGCTCCATCCCGTTCATTCCCGAACTGCAGCGCATCTTCCCGTCTGCTCAGGTGTTGGTCACTGGCCCCGAAGACCCGAAGGCCAACGCACACAGCCCCAACGAGTCCATCTCCTTGCCGGGCTTGAAGAACAACGTGATTACCGAGGCCCTGCTGCTCGATAAGCTCGGTAAGTAGTTTCGCGTTCTATAGAGCCCTGGTTCAGCCACCAATAGCGGCGCCGACTTGTCAGTATTTGGCGATTCGGCGCCGTTTGGCATATCTTAGCGTCGCTATTCTGCCAGTTCTTGGCAGCTTGGCTCCACTGACAGGTCTTCTGTGGCGCCAACTTGCCAAATAGCGGCATCGTGTCTTCACTGAGAGCCTCGCCACATTGCTTACCGAATCTATTGCCTTTGACGGTGGTTTGCTTTATAGTCGGGGAGTTGACACGGGAGCTGCCGACAGGCGGCTGAGAGGAGACGCATAGTCTCGACCGATGGAACGTGACCGGATAATGCTGGCGCACGGAATTGTCGCTCTTATTTACCCGTGCCTGAACCAATCGTGCAAGCTGCTGTGGTTTGCGTGAGAAGAGAAGAAAGGCACATCATGGCTGAAGCTGTGGCCAAGGCTAATTACAAGTGGCGCGTTGTCGATATCGTCGTCGCCGCTATTCTCGCCGTTGCATCCGGCGTCATCTTCTGGGGCTGGGATATCGTTTGCCCCGCCCCGCTGACTCTGTTTGAGGGCGTGACCCCCGGTTTTGAAGGTCTGCTCAATGGATTCTGGCTGTTCGCCGGCCCGCTTGCCGCCATCATCGTGCGTAAGCCCGGCGCCGCCCTGTTCGCCGAAACTCTCGCCGCTTTCCTTGAGCTCACGCTGGGCAACCAGTGGGGCGTCGGCGGTTCGCTGATCGTCGGCATCATCCAGGGTCTGGGCGCCGAGATCGGCTTCGCCGTTTTCGCTTGGAAGAAGTGGAACCTCGGCACCACCATCCTTTCCGGTGCGCTTGCCGGCGTTGGCTGCTGGGCCTACTACTGGGCCACCAACCCGGGCTGGAACGCCATGCGTGTCACCTGGTACCTGGTGGGTTCCATCATCTCCGGCATCGTGATTGCCGGCGTGGTGGTCTGGTACCTGTCCCGTGCGCTCGCCGCCACCGGTGCGCTTGAGCGTTTTGAATCCGGACGTAGCAAGGCACGCGTCTGATGCAGGTCGATCCGGCTGCGGTAGAGGCTAGCGGCTGGGGCTGGCGGCACGCCACGCGCAAGGATTTCGCGTTGCGTGCCGTCGATTTCACCATCCGGCCAGGTGAACGTGTGCTCTTGCTCGGTGCTTCAGGTGCGGGCAAAAGCACAATGATGGCCGGTCTCGCGGGTGTGTTGGGCGGCGATGAGGAAGGCGAGCAGGAAGGCTCGCTCATCATCGACGGTGTTGACGCGCGCGAGGCGCGAGGCCGCGTGGGACTGGTGCTTCAGGACCCGGACTCGCAGATCATTCTTGAACGACTGGGCGATGACGCGGCGTTCGGCTGCGAAAACCTCAACGTGCCACGTGAGGAAATCTGGCAGCGTGTGCGCGAATCGCTGGATATGGTCGGTCTCGGAGGGCTCGAACTGGGCCGCTCCACCCGTCATTTGTCCGGCGGACAACGGCAGCGGCTCGCTCTGGCCGGCGTACTGGCCATGAAGCCCGGCCTGTTGTTGCTGGACGAACCGACCGCCAACCTCGATCCCGAAGGCGTGGTCGAAGTGCATGATGCGGTCAAAAAGGTCATCGAGACCACCGGCCAGACCATGGTGGTGGTCGAACACCATATCGACGTATGGCTGGATTTGGTGGACCGCGTGATCGTGCTCGGTCGACCCGATGCCGATTCTCCGGCTGGAGCGGTTATCGCGGACGGCAAGCCCGATGAGGTATTTGCGCAGATGGGCGACGTTCTGGCCGCCGGCGGCGCGTGGGTGCCGGGACGTGCGATTCCCGATTATCGTCCCGACGATGAAACCCGTGGGGAAACGGTGCTCATTACCGAGAACCTCAGCTTTGGACGCGGCACGGCGCTGGGTACCGGCATCAATCTGGATTTCCACGCCGGCGAAGTCACGGCACTGATGGGGCCGAATGGTGCGGGCAAATCAACCATGGCGTTGACCTTGGCAGGGCTGCTGAAGCCGATTGATGGCAAAGTGCTGATTGCGGATAGTTTGAAACCGCCGCACGCAGGTCAAGAACCCATCAACTGGAAAAGCAAGGAACTGCTGGGGCGTATCGGCATGGTGTTCCAGGAGCCCGAACATCAATTCGCGTCTAACTTCGTGCGCGACGAGGTGGCCATTGGACCCAACTCGATGGGAGACGGTGAAGACGAGGCTTACCAGACCGCGGATCGTATGCTCGAGCAGATGAACCTCACCCGCTTCGCCAAAGCGAACCCCTACACCTTGTCCGGCGGAGAAAAGAGGCGTTTGTCTGTGGCATCCATGTTGGCCGCCGCACCCAAAGTGCTGGTGATGGATGAGCCGACATTCGGGCAGGACTTCAGCACCTGGACCGAAATGGTGAAGTTGATTGCCGCGATTCGCGATCAGGGATCATGCGTGATCATGGTGACGCACGATGAGGCGCTGGTTGACGCGCTGGGCGCGCGACGGGTGATGTTCGAGGAGACGCGGGCATGAGCGACGTGATTCGATTCGTTACTGATGATGCCGGTGCCGGAGCCTCTGGGGATACGGTGTCCGGGAACGCCGCGGCAAAGCCGGCAAGTGCGGCGGCCGCTGTCGCGGTAAGCGATGTGGTGACGGTCAGTGCGCAGGAGACGCGCGTGGAACCGGTCAGAGTCTCTTCGCCTTCCTGGTTTGTGGCGCGTATCAACGCGGTCAGTCGCATTATCGGCGCGTTGCTACTGTGCATTCCGATGTTCATCAGTCTGGACGTGGTGTCCGCATCGGTGGCGCTGGGCATCGAATTCGTGCTGCTGTGGATTGGCGGTGTGGCGCCTTGGACCGTATGCCGCAAGACCTGGCCGGTGTGGGTTGCGGCAGCGGGCAGCTTCATCTCCGTGTTCCTCTATGGCCGTACTTCAGGTGAGATTCTGTGGCAAAGCGGCTGGATTGTCATCAGTGAAGGATCCATATATCTCGCCATCGCTACTGCCATCAGGGTGGCGGCGATCGCCGTACCGGGCGTGATTCTGGCGTTGGGACTTGACCCCACCGATCTGGCTGACGGACTGGTGGAGATTCTGCATTTCTCGCCGCGATTCGTATATGGAGGTCTGGCCGGACTGCGCATGTTCACCCTGCTGCAGGAGGACTGGCGAGCACTCGGTCTGTCCCAGCGCTCGCGCGGCCTCGGTGACGGTAACGCCATAGCGCGTGCGCTTTCCCAGGCATTCGGCCTGCTGGTGCTCTCCATTCGCCGTGCCACCAAGCTTGCCACCGCTATGGAAGCACGCGGCTTCGGCTCCAATGCCCCGCGCTCGCAAGCGCGCATCGCCCGCCTGAAGCCCATCGACTGGCTCTTCTACGCCATCTGCCTAGCCGTCCCGTTGGTCTCCCTAGGCGTTGCCATTGGTACCGGGAATTGGCACTTCGCTTTTCAGGGTGTCTGAAAAGCGAGGAATCAGCACAGTGCTTTTCAGGGTGTCTGAAACCATTATCATGCCCCCGCTGGCGGGGGCTGTCGACGTAGCCGACTGGGGTGGCTCTAGCTTTGGCCACCCTCAGTCTCGCTTTCGCGAGCCAGCTCCCGCCGGCGGGAGCCAATCACGGCTAACGTAATGCCCCGGCAGTAGGGTAGTGACCATGCCCATCACGCCTAAGATTCTTGATAATCCGAAGTCCGACCGTGTGCGCCGTATCACCGATTTGGCCCGCGCCAAAGGCCGGGAACGTTCGGGCCGCTTTCTTATCGAAGGCCCTCAGTCCGTACGTGAAGCCGTCACATGGCGGCCTGACGTAGTGCAGGATTTGTATGTGGAAGTCGCACAAGCGCTGGATCATCCGCGCATCGTTTCCTCCACGCTGGAGAGAATCGTCGAAGCGTCACAGGATGCCACCATTTATGTTCATCAGTGCACTGGCGATGTGATTCGTCGTATCAGTGCGGATGCCCAAGGCATTCTGGCGGTGGGCAATGCGCAGGCCATGCAGTCGGATGTCGATGACCTCGCCTTGGATACCGCAGATTATGCTCCGCGGATTGCCGCATTCTGGCAGGTGCGTGATCCGGGCAATGCGGGTACGGTGATTCGCGCGGCTGATGCCGCAGGCTGCGATGCCGTCATATTCGTGGATGATTGCGCGGATGTGCTCAATCCCAAGGTTATCCGCTCCACTGCGGGATCCTTGTTCCACCTACCGGTGTTCACCATGCGTACGAATGAATTCTTTGATTGGACTTCCGACCATCATGTGGACGTGTGGGCCGCTGACGTATACGGTACCGAGAAACGCAAGCCGGAAAGCCTGCCCGCGGTATTGGCGGACAAGGCAGCGGTAAGCATGTCTCAGGCTGTGCTGTTCGGCAATGAGGCGCGTGGATTGGAGCCGGAGATCCTTGAACGATGTGGCCGCATCGTCTCCATTCCGCTCTATGGAAAGGCCGAATCGCTGAACCTTGGTACTTCGGCCGCGGTGATGCTGATGTCGCTGGCTATGTCGGGTCATATTGAAAGAATGTGAAATCGGTAAAAAACGCTAGAAATGCTGAGAAATCATCAGATGAAAGGGTTCTCGTGGCAGAACAAATGGTGTTCGACGCCGACCAGGTGACCGCAGCGGTCGCCGAGGGCATCGAGAAGATCCAGCACGCCTCCAACCTGGAGGAACTCAAGGCCATCAAAACACAGTACGCAGGCGCCGATTCGGCGATGACCCAGGCCAGCAAGGCCATCGGTTCCCTGCCGGCCGATCAGAAGAAGGAAGCCGGCAAGCTGATGGGCAAGCTACGCGCCGATTTCGGACGCGCCTTTGGCCCCAAGGAGAAGGAACTCAAGGAAGCTGCCGAACAGGCCGCCCTTGCCGCCGAAACCGTGGACATGACGCTGCCTGTGAACCGTAAGCCTTTGGGCGCCCGTCATCCGCTGGCCAAGTTGATGGAGGACGTCGAGGACTTCTTCATCTCCATGGGCTGGCAGATTTCCTCCGGCCCGGAAATCGAAGCGGAATGGTACAACTTCGATTCCCTGAACTTCGGCCCGGATCACCCGGCCCGCCAGATGCAGGACACCTTCTACGTCAAGGGCAACCAGGCCAAGGACGCAGCCGGATTCGTCGGCTCCAACATGGTGGTGCGTACCCAGACCTCCTCCGATCAGGTTCGCGCCCTGCTGACCCGCGGCGTGCCTCTGTATATCGCCAGCCCGGGCCGCGTGTTCCGCACCGACGAGCTCGATGCCACCCACACCCCGGTGTTCCACCAGTGCGAGGCCCTCGCCGTCGACAAGCACCTGACCATGGCTGACCTGAAAGGCGTGCTGGACAAGCTCGCCGTCGCCATGTTCGGTCCCGAGGCCAAGACCCGACTGCGTCCGAGCTACTTCCCGTTCACCGAGCCGAGCGCCGAGCTCGACCTGTGGTTCCCCGATAAGAAGGGCGGCCCCGGCTGGCTCGAATGGGGTGGCTGCGGCATGGTGAATCCGAACGTGCTGAAGTCCGCGGGCATCGACCCGGAGGTCTACACCGGCTTCGCGTTCGGCGTGGGCATGGAGCGTACGCTTCTGCTGCGCAGCGACATCAACGATATGCATGATTTGGTTGAAGGCGACGTGCGTTTCGCCGAACAGTTTGTGATGGGGGAGTGAATTACCCATGCCTATGATCGACATCGATTGGCTCAAGGACCACGTCGAGGTCCCCGAAGGCCTGACCTATGAACAGCTTGCCAAGGACCTCGTCAAGGTGGGCCTTGAAGAAGAGGAGATTCACTCCTCCCAGGTGACCGGCCCGATCGTGGTCGGCTATGTGGTGGACGCCACTCCCGAACCGCAGAAGAACGGCAAGGTCATCAACTGGTGCCACGTGGACTGCGGCGACGAATGGAACGAGACCGACGAGAACGGCAACAAGGTGCCGCGCGGCATCATCTGCGGCGCACCCAATATGAAGGCCGGCGAGAAGGTCGTCGTCACCCTGCCTGGCGCCGTGCTGCCCGGCGACTTCAAGATTGAGCCGCGCAAGACCTACGGCCATATCTCCAACGGCATGTGCGCATCCGAGCGTGAACTGGGTCTTGGCGACAACCACAACGGCATCATCCTGCTACGTGAGTACGGCTTCTCCGAGGCCGAATACGAAGCTCTGAAGCCCGGCCAGGACGCCATGCACCTGCTACATCTCGACCAGCCGCTGCTCGAGATCAACATCACCCCGGACCGTGGCTACACGCTGTCTTACCGTGGCGTTGCCCGCGAGTACCATCACTCCACCGGTGCCGCCTACACCGATCCGGCCATCGCGCTGAACGAGAAGGCTCCGGAGCCTGCTGATTACCAGCCCGGCACTCCGGTGGACATCGACATTGAGATCGATGACAACAACCCGATTCATGGCGTTCCCGGTTGCGATCGTTACTACGCTCGCGTCGTCAAGGGCTTCGACCCCAACGCCCACACGCCCAGCTGGATGCGTCGCCGCCTGATTCGTGCTGGCATGCGCTCCATCTCGCTGGCCGTGGACGTGACCAACTACGTGATGCTCGATCTCGGTCAGCCGATGCACGCCTACGACCTCGATAAGCTCGAGGGCCCAATCGTTGTGCGTCGTGCCAACGAGGGTGAGAAGCTCACTACGCTGGACGGCAAGGAACATGACCTGAGCACTGAAGATTTGCTCATCACTGATTCGCCGAATGGCGAACGCGGCTCGCGTATCCTCGGCCTTGCCGGTGTGATGGGTGGACTGTACGGCGAGGTGACCGCCGACACTAAGAACATCCTGCTGGAGGCCGCGCACTTCGATCAGGTGACCATCGCCCGTTCCGCTCGTCGCCACAAGATTCCGTCTGAAGCATCCCGTCGTTTCGAGCGTGGCGTCGACACCGAGCTGCAGCCTGCTGCGGCTCAGATGGCCGCCGAGCTCATGGCCAAGTACGGTAACGGCGAGCCCAGCGAGCATCCGAACGATGTGGATAACACGCCGCGTCCGAAGGTCATTCACTTCAAGGCTTCCGAAGTGGCCCGTGTGGCCGGTCTCGATGTGGACATCAACCGCATCTCCGACATTCTCACCGACATCGGCTGCGTTGTGGCCGGCGGCGGCAACGGCGAATTCTCCATCACCGCGCCGAGCTGGCGTCCAGATCTGGGTGAACCGTGTGATCTGGTCGAGGAAATCGCCCGACTGGTCGGCTACGACCAGATTCCGGTCACCGTGCCGCCTGCACCGGTCGAGGGCCTTGTGGGCCTGACCCCGGATCAGGCTCGCCGCCGTCGCGTGGCGGACGAGCTGGCCGAATACGGCATGGTCGAGGCGCTGAGCTACCCGTTCGTCGGTGACGACGATTACCGCGCTTTCGGCTTCGACCCTGAAGCCACCAAGAAGGTCAGCGTCGAGATCGCCAACCCGCTCTACGGCGATCGCCCGTACCTGCGTCGTGACATTCTGCCGACCTTGGCCACCACCGTGCAGCGCAATATTCGCCGAGGCATCGAAAACGTGTCCCTGTATGAACTCGGCCATGTCTATCTGTGGGATCCGAACGCGCCCGCAATCCCGTCTCTGCCCGGTGGCGTGCGCCCGACCGATGAGCAGCTGGCAGCGCTGGACGCCGGTCTGCCGGATCAGCCCGACCACGTGGCCGGCATCCTGACCGGTCTGGCTGAGGACGATGGCTGGCTGGGCGGCAAGCGTCCGGTCGATTGGTCGGACGCCGTTGAAGCCGTGCATCGTCTTGCGGATCGCATCGGTGCGAAGATCGTGCTTGATCAGCCTGCGGCCGAAGATGTGCCTGCACAGTGGCATCCGGGCCGTGCTGCCCGCGTCATGGTGGGCGACGTGTTCACCGGTTGGGTCGGCGAACTGCATCCGCGCGTCAACGAGGCACTTGGCTTCCCGGCGCATTCCGCGGCGTTTGAGCTGAACCTCACCGCGCTGTTCGGCACCCTGACCGGCAAGCCGGTGCAGGCCAAGCCGATTTCCACCTTCCCGCCAGTCAAGCAGGATTTGGCCTTTACCGTGGATGCGTCGGTGAGCGCCGATCAGCTGGAAGCAGTGATTCGTGAGGCGGCTGGTGCCAACCTCGAGTCCATCGAATTGTTCGACGTGTTTACCGGCGAGCAGGTGGGTGAGGGCAAGAAGTCCCTGGCCTACGCTGTGGTGTTCCGTTCTCCGGACAAGACCTTGTCCGCCGATGACAGCGACGCCATTCGCCAGGCTATCGTGGCCAAGGCTGCCGATCTCGGCGCCCAGCTGCGTGCCTGATCACTGTACGAAAGCATGAGGAGCGCCATGAGTGAACCGGAACATAGCACACCAGAATACGGGCAATACCAGAAGCCCGCATATGGTGCGATGTCGGGCCAATACGGGCCAAACTACAACCCGTACATTTATGGCGCTCCCGAACCCGATGCCAATAACGGCTCCGCTGCTGATAACAACGGAGCCGGAGCCGGGCAGCCGAACAATGGACGGCCCTCTTCTTCCGGCAATTCGTTCGGCGGCAATCAGCAGTATGGGCAGTCCCAGCAGGGCAACCCGTTTGGACCCCAGTACGGGTCGTGCTCCCGGTTTGGCAGCAGCCAGCCGAATGGCCAGTCCCAGCAGCCTCACTACTACAACGGTATCGATCTCAATGACCCCAATCAGAATCCGCTGTACGGGCATTGGGATTCCTATGCAATCATTTCCTTTGTGCTCGCCATGTTCTTTCCCGTACCGGTGCTCTCCGCTCTGATGGGCGGCGTGGCGATGTGGCGGACGCGCACGTTCCATATGAAGGGCTTTGGCCTGGCTCTTGCAGCCGTGATCATCAACGTGTTCTACACCCTTGCGGTTATTTGGATGGCATTGAACGGCTATGATGCCATGACTCTGTATCAGGACATCCTTCAGCAGTTCACCGGTAGCGGCACTGGTCCCTCATCTGATTCCATCTCTGCATAGGGCTGAGTTGCTGCAACACACCCACTGTATAACTATGCAATAGTCTGCATAATCGCGTATACTCATGCGAAGTACGTCAGCGGAAAAGAGATGAGTATGGCGAAATATACAGTGGCCGTAGCCGGTGCTACAGGCTATGCCGGCGGCGAGGCGCTGCGCATTCTTGCGGCACACCCCGACTTTGCAATCACATGTGTGGCAGGCCATTCCTCCGTGGGGGAATCGATGGCCAAGCATATGCCGCATATTCCGCAACTGGCCAATCTTGTTGTTGAAGACACCACGCCTGAGGTGCTCAACGGCCACGATGTCATTATCCTTGCCTTGCCTCATGGCGCTTCCGGCAAGCTCGCATCCCAGCTCGACCCGGATGCCGTGGTCGTGGATCTCGGTGCCGATCATCGTCTCGAAGAACAGGTCGCATGGGATGAATTCTATGGCGGCGATTTCTACGAGCACTGGACTTACGGCATGCCTGAGCTCATCACCGGCAAGACTGCCGATGGCGCATACACCCGTCAACGTGAGGCGCTGCCTGGTGCCAAGCGAATTGCGGGCCCTGGCTGCAATGTGACTGCCACGACTCTGGCTCTGCAACCCGGCATAGCGGAAGGGTTGGTCGAGCCGAAGGACATCGTGGCTGATTTGGTCGTCGGCTACTCCGGCGCAGGCAAGAACCTCAAACGCACCAACCTGTTGGCCGCCGAGGCATTGCAATCCGCGCTGCCGTACTCGGTGGGCGGCACGCACCGTCATATTCCTGAAATCCTGCAGAATTTCGCCCATGCGGCCGGTGAGACCGCAGCTGATGCCGGCAAGTTCACGCTTGGCTTCACCCCGATACTGGCGCCCATGTCCCGAGGCATTCTCGCCACCGTGTCGGCTCGCATGACCGACAAGGCCAAGGCGATGAGTGACGAAGCGATCCGAGACGTATGGGCAAAAGCCTACGAAGGCCAGGACTTCATGGTGCTGCTGCCTGAGGGCACATTGCCCGCCACCGGCAGCATCATCGGTTCCAACGCCGCTCACCTGCAGGTTGTCACCGACCGCAAGTCCGGGCGCATTTATGCCTTCGCCGCCATCGACAACCTCAACCGTGGTACCGCCGGACAAGCGGTCCAATCATTGAATATCGCACTTGGCCTGCCGGAAGATGCAGGCCTGACCAAGATCGGAGTAGCACCGTGAGCGTCACATTCGCGCAAGGATTCTCCGCTGCCGGCGTGGTGGCGGGCATTTCATCGGTTGAAGGCAAGAAGGATCTCGCTCTCGTGGTCAACAACGGCCCGCTTGACGCGGTGGCCGGCGTGTTCACGTCGAACCGATTCTGTGCAGCCCCTGTGCAGTGGAGCCGCAAAGCCGTGGCGGACGGTCACGCCAAAGCCGTGATTCTCAACTCCGGCGGTGCCAACGCCTGCACCGGTGAGGCGGGATATCAACAGTCCGTGTCCACCGCCGAGGCGGTCGCCGAACTCGTCGGCGCACAAGCAGAGGATGTTGCTGTGTGCTCCACTGGTCTGATCGGCGAGCTGTTGCCCTTGGATAACGTTTTGGCCGGTGCCAAAGCCGCTTATGCTGCTCTTGCCAGCACCGCCGAGGCCGGGGCGGACGCCTCACATGCCATTATGACCACCGACACCAAGGCCAAGACCGTCGAACTGACCGGTTCCAACGGCTGGAAGATCGGCGGCATGGTCAAGGGGTCGGGCATGATCGCCCCGCAGCTGGCCACCATGTTGTGCGTCATCACTACCGATGCCGTGGTCAGTGCCGGTCAAATGCAGGCCGCGCTTACCGTGGCCGCCGAGCATTCGTTCAACCGTATCGACGTGGATGGTTGCATGTCCACCAATGACACAGTGCTGCTGCTCGCCTCCGGAGCCTCCGGCGTGGAGCCCGACAAGGACGAGTTCAACAAGCTCGTGCGCGAGGCCTGCGCCTCCCTGTCCCGTCAGATTATCGGCGACGGTGAAGGCGCTTCCCATGACATTCGCATCACCGTTACCGGTGCCACCAGCGAAGACGCGGCCCTTGCCTGCGGCCGTGCGGTCGCGGCCTCGAATCTGCTGAAATGCGCGATCTCCGGCAATGACCCGAACTGGGGCCGTATCGTCAGCTCCCTAGGCACCGTTTCCCCTGAAGTTGCACCTTATGATTCCGAGAAGGTGACCGTCGACGTCAACGGCGTGCGCATCTGCGAGAACGGTGGTGCCGGACGGGACCGTAGCGAAGTCGACATGACCCCGCGCGAAGTCCACATTGACATCGACCTCAACACCGGATCGAACGCCGAGGCCACCGTCTGGACCGACGATCTGACCCACGAATACGTCCACATCAACGCCGACTACGAAAGCTGACATCCACCATGCTCTCGCTGGCGGATGTCGCCGTGAAGCAAATGCCGAGAGGCGTTTGTAGGCGACGTGTTCGCCGACAGGCGAACCGACAAAACGTAGGCAACGCCTACTGTAATTGCAGGACGCTGTCCGGTGGAACCGGACTGAGGGTGGTCTCGCCAAACCACCCCCAGTCATGCGCAGCATGACAGCCCCGTCAGCGGGGGCAAAGTTACGGAAAGAAGAACATGGCTACTGAATTGAAGGGACCTGGGTTCCATTTCGACGTGCATACCGATTTGCGCGCCGATCAGAAGGCGGAAGTGCTGATTGAGGCGCTGCCGTGGCTGGAGGAATTCGCCGGCCAGCGCATCGTGGTCAAGTATGGCGGCAATGCCATGATCGACGATCACTTGAAGCAGTGCTTCGCCGAGGATATGGTGTTCCTGCGCCAGGTCGGTTTGCATCCGATTGTCGTGCATGGCGGTGGACCTCAGATTTCGCATATGCTCAAGGCCCTCGGCATCAAGTCGGAATTCAAGGGAGGCCTACGCGTCACCACGCCGGAAGCGATGGACGTGGTGCGTATGGTGCTGACCGGCAAGGTCTCGCGTGAACTGGTCGGCATGATCAACGCGCACGGCCCGATGGCGGTCGGTCTGTCCGGCGAGGATGGAGGTCTGTTCTCCGCCATGCAGCGCAAGCCCGTTATCGACGGCAAGCCCACGGATGTCGGTCTGGTCGGCGATGTGGTGTCCGTCGATGCCTCCGCGGTCGAGGATTTGGTCGCGGCCGGTCGTATTCCGGTTGTTTCCTCTGTGGCTCCGAATGAGGAGGACGCCACCGAGGTACTGAATGTGAACGCCGATTCCGCGGCCGCGGCCCTTGCCGCAGCCGTGGGCGCGCACAAGCTGGTCATTCTGACCGACGTGGACGGTCTCTATGCCGACTGGCCGGATAAGAATTCACTTATCGGGCGTATCGGCGTGGAGGATCTGCGCGACATGCTGCCCGATCTGGAATCCGGCATGCGCCCCAAGATGGAAGCATGCGTGCGCGCCATCGATGGTGGCGTGCCCCAAGCCCACATCATCGACGGTCGTAAACCACACTCGATCCTGAACGAGATATTCACCTCCGCCGGTATCGGCACCATGGTCGTGCCCGAAGGCGGTATGGAAATGAGGAGTTCCTATGAGCACTGAGCAGAACGAGACGCTAGGCGCTGAAGACAGCAAGTGGCTGGGGGAGTACTCCCAGGTACACATGAACGTGTTCGGCACGCCGCTGCGTGTTATGGATCACGGTCAGGGCGCGCATATTTGGGACGTTGATGGCAACGAATATCTTGACTTCCTGGCTGGCATCGCCGTCAATTCGCTGGGCTATGCCCATCCCAAGTGGGTGAAAGCCGTGTCTGAGCAGGCGGCCAAGGTGGCTCACATCAGCAATTATTTCGCTTCCGAGCCGCAGATCGAGCTCGCCGCGAAGCTGGTCAAACTGGCCGGTGCTCCGGAAGGCTCCAAGGTCTACTTCGGCAATTCCGGTGCCGAGGGTAATGAAGCGGCATTGAAGCTGGCCAAGCTGTATGGTCGCACCCTGCCCGGCGCACTGCCGTCCATCGGCGGTAAGCCCGCCCGTATTCTTGCCATGACGCACGGCTTCCATGGCCGTACGATGGGTGCGCTCTCCGCAACTTGGAAGCCGAACATCCGCAAGCCCTACGACCCATTGGTGCCCAACATCGAATTCGTGCGTGCCGGCGACAAGGTCGCCCTGTACGAGGCGTTCTCCCAGACCGGTCTTGGCCACTATGGCAAGGGGCCGGTGGCGGCGGTGATTCTGGAACTCATTCAGGGTGAGGCCGGCGTGCAGCCGTTGGGTGCCGATTACGTCAAGTTCGTGCGTGAGCTGTGTGACATCAACCATGCGCTGCTCATCATCGATGAGGTGCAGACCGGCATCGGCCGTACCGGCAAGTGGTTTGCATTTCAGCGTGAGGATCTTTCCGGCGGCGTGACCCCGGATATGGTGACCTTTGCCAAGGGAGTGGCCGGCGGATTCCCGATGGGTGGCATGATTGCCTTCGGCGAGAAGCTTGCAGCCCTGTTCACTCCGGGCTCTCACGGATCAACCTTTGCCGGCAACCCGTTGGGCGCGGCGGCTGGACTTGCCACACTCGGTGTCATTGAGGACGATAACCTCATTGCCAATGCCGAGGCCCGCGGCCAGCAGCTGCGCGATGGCATTATGGCCACCGGCAATCCGCTCTACGTATCCGTGCGTGGTCGTGGTCTGCTCGATGCCGTAGAGCTCAAGCATCCCTGCTCCCACGCCGTCATGAACTACTGCCTCGAACACGGGCTCATCGTCAATGCGGTGGCCCCCAATGCGCTGCGTTTCGCACCGCCGCTGATTGTAACCGCCGAAGACGTTGACCAGGCGCTCGCCGTTCTCAAGGACGTGCCCGCTGATCTGCCGAACGACTGACTTACCTGACCTATATAAGGAGATCACCATGACCCCAGAACTGCGCCATATGCTGCGTGATGACGACCTCAACCATGAGGAGCAGAAGCAGGTGCTTGAGCTTGCCATCAAGTTCAGCAAGAACCGTTTCTACAAGCAGCCGTTTGCCGGTCCGCAGGCCGTCGCCGTGCTGTTCGACAAGCCTTCCACCCGTACCCGCTCCAGTTTCTCCATTGGTGTTGCCGAGCTTGGCGGCTACCCGCTGGTCATTGACAAGTCCGGCTCCCAGCTGGGCCGTGGCGAGCCTGTGGCCGATACCGCCCGTGTGCTCGACCGTATGGCCTATGGCGTGGTCTGGCGCACCTTTGGTCAGGGTCGCGTGGAGGAAATGGCCAAGTATTCCACCCACCCGGTGGTCAACGCGCTGACCGATGACTTCCACCCCTGCCAGATTCTTGCCGACTTCCAGACCATCGCCGAACACCGCGGCGGCGTGGACAATCTGAAGAACCAGACCATCGCCTACCTCGGTGATGCCGCCAACAACATGTCCAACTCGTATCTGCTCGGCGGTGCCGTTGCCGGTATGAACGTGCGTGTGGCCGGACCTCAGGGCTACCTGCCGCGTCCGGATATCGTGGCCGATGCCGAACGCATTGCCGCTGAGAACGGCGGTTCCATTCTGGTGACCACTGATGCCCGTGAGGCCGTCGCCGGTGCCGATTGCGTGTTTACTGACACCTGGGTTTCGATGGGTGAGGAAGCTGAATACGCCATCCGATCCAAGCCGTTCTGGGATTATCAGGTCAATGCCGAGCTCATGGCTCTGGCCAAGCCGGATGCGCTATTCCAGCACTGCCTGCCCGCCTATCGCGGTAAGGAAGTCACTGCCGAGGTGATTGATGGCCCGCAGTCCGTGGTGTGGGATGAGGCGGAGAACCGTCTGCACGCGCAGAAGGCGTTGCTCACCTGGCTGACCGGCAAGGCCCGTGGAGACGAAAGCCTGCTCGCATGAGTGAGGTCCTGCCGTCCCTGCAGCGCCCTGCCACCAGGGCCGCGCGACTCAGTGCCATTGATCAGGCGCTGACCACGCATGTCATCACGTCACAATCGCAGCTGTCGAAAATCCTATTGGACGAAGGCATCGCGGTTACGCAGGCCACGTTGAGCCGCGACCTGGATGAGATGCATGCGGTGAAAACCCGGCTGAAGGACGGTACGGTGGCCTATACGGTTGGACGTGGTTCGGCGGTTGCCGATGTCGAGGACGTGGGGGAGCGCACCGAGGCTCAGATGGCTCGTGTGCTCAATGGTCTGGTCACTTCGGTGGCCGCTGCCCGCAACCTTGTTGTGGTGCATACCCCGTCCGGAGCCGCACAATATGTGGCTTCCGTGATTGACCGTCAGCCCATCGACGGCGTGCTTGGCACCATCGCTGGAGACGATACCGTCATGGTGATCTGCGCTGACGACGGCACCGCCGTCTCCCGCTCTGACTGGCTACTCGGCCTCGCCTCCAAATAGTGTTTTTTCTTGCCCCCAAGGTGAGGGGAGCTGTCACTGTAGGCGACTGAGGAGAGTTGCCCAATCCTCCCCAACACGCCGTGCATAAATATACAATCCTCTGTATATACTTACATCAGTTTGTTTTTTGGACCTTGAATGAAAGGGAACTCATGGCAGATAACAATCGCCTTGTTCTGGCCTACTCCGGTGGTCTTGATACCTCCGTCGCCATCTCGTACCTGAAGGAGCGCACCGGCAAGGACGTCGTGGCCGTGTCCCTCGATGTAGGTCAGGGCGGTGAAAGCCTTGAGACCATCAAGGAGCGCGCCCTCGCCTGCGGCGCCATCGAATCCTACGTGGTCGACGCCCGTGACGAATTCGCCAACGAATACTGCATGAAGGCCCTCAAGGCCAACGCCATGTACGAAGGCGTCTACCCGCTGGTCTCCGCCATCTCCCGCCCGCTGATCTCCAAGCACCTCGTGCGCGCCGCCCACCAGTTCGGCGCCGACACCATCTCCCACGGCTGCACCGGCAAGGGTAACGATCAGGTTCGTTTCGAGGTCTCCATCGCCTCCATCGACCCGACGCTCAAGGCCATCAGCCCGATTCGTGATCTCTCCCTGACCCGTGACGTCGAGATTGCGTTCGCCAAGGAGCACAAGTTGCCGATCACCCAGACCGAGAAGTCCCCGTACTCCATCGATCAGAACGTGTGGGGCCGCGCCATCGAGACCGGCTTCCTCGAGGATCCGTGGAACGGTCCGACCAAGGACTGCTACTCCTACACCGACGACCCGGCCTTCCCGCCGGTCGAAGATGAGGTTGTCATCGAGTTCAAGGAAGGTATCCCGGTCAAGATCGACGGCCGCGACGTCACTCCGCTGCAGGCCATCGAAGAGATGAACCGACGTGCTGGCGCCCAGGGCATCGGCCGTATCGACCTCATCGAGGATCGCCTGGTCGGCATCAAGTCCCGCGAGCTGTACGAGGCTCCGGGCGCCGTGGCCCTGATCACCGCTCATCAGGAACTCGAAAACTGCTGCCTCGAGCGCGAACAGCACCGCATCAAGCGCGATATCGACAAGCGCTGGGGCGAGCTGGTTTACGATGCACAGTGGTTCTCCCCGGCTACCCAGTCGCTCAACGCTTTCATCGAGGACACCCAGAAGTACGTGTCCGGTGAGATTCGCATGGTCCTGCATGGCGGTCGCGCTGTGGTGACCGGCCGTCGTTCCGACTCCTCGCTGTACGACTACAAGCTCGCCACCTACGATTCCGGCGATACCTTCGATCAGAAGTCCTCCAACGGCTTCATCGACATCTACGGCCTGCCGTCCCGCGTGGCTGCCGCCCGCGATGTCAAGTTCGGCAACGGCATCGAGGTCCCGAAGAATACCGTCGAGTGATTCTTACTCAGTCGCCCCCGCTGCGAGGCTGTCGGCATAGCTGACTGGGAGTGGTCTTTGAAAGGACTGTCCTCAGTCACACTCCATGTGACAGCCCTCGCCAGCGGGGGCAACTGTATGTTTGAACACATTGCTACGCTTAAACACAGCTATTTTCACTTTTCAAGGAGCTTTCATGACTGAGAACAACGAACATTTGGCCTTGTGGGGTGGTCGTTTTACATCCGGTCCGTCTCCGGAGTTGGCCCGACTGTCCAAGTCCACGCAGTTCGATTGGCGTTTGGCTGACGACGACATCGCTGGTTCCCGCGCCCACGCCCGTGCTCTTGGCCGTGCGGGACTCCTGACCGCCGACGAACTGCAGCGCATGGAAGACGCACTCGATACGCTCCAGCGTCACGTCGATGACGGTTCCTTCGCTCCTATCGAAGACGATGAGGACGAGGCCACTGCGCTTGAACGCGGACTCATCGACATCGCTGGCGACGAACTCGGCGGCAAGCTGCGTGCCGGCCGCTCTCGCAACGACCAGATCGCCTGCCTGATTCGCATGTGGCTGCGCCGTCACTCCCGCGTAATCGCCGGATTGCTGCTTGACCTGGTCAACGCACTGATCGAGCAGAGCGAAAAGGCCGGCCGCACCGTGATGCCGGGTCGCACCCATATGCAGCATGCCCAGCCGGTGCTGCTCGCGCACCAGCTCATGGCCCACGCATGGCCGCTGATCCGCGATGTGCAGCGACTCGTCGATTGGGACAAGCGTATCAACGCTTCTCCGTACGGCTCCGGCGCTCTAGCCGGCAACACGCTCGGCCTTGATCCGGAAGCAGTGGCTCGCGAGCTCGGCTTCTTCCGCGTGACCGACAACTCCATCGACGGCACCGCAGCCCGTGACCTGGTCGCCGAATTCGCATTCGTGGCCGCCATGACCGGCGTGGACATCTCCCGCTTGTCTGAGGAAATCATTATCTGGAACACCCAGGAGTTCGCTTTCGTTAAGCTCGATGACGGCTACTCCACCGGTTCCTCCATCATGCCGCAGAAGAAGAACCCGGATATCGCCGAGCTCGCACGCGGCAAGTCCGGCCGTCTCATCGGCGACCTGACCGGTCTGCTGGCCACTCTGAAGGGTCTGCCCACCGCCTACGCACGCGACCTGCAGGAAGACAAGGAAGCGGTGTTCGATCAGGTCGACACGCTCGAAGTGCTGCTACCCGCGTTCACCGGCATGGTCAGAACCATGCGCTTCGATGCCGACCGTTTGGAAGCTGAAGCCCCGACCGGCTTCGCTCTGGCTACCGATATCGCCGAATGGCTCGTCAAGAACGGTGTGCCGTTCCGCCATGCTCACGAGCTCTCCGGCGCCTGCGTCAAGCTCGCCGAAGGCCGTGGCCAGGAACTCTGGGATCTGACCGACGAGGACTTCATCGAGACCTTCGCCGCATTCCTGCCGGCCGGAAAGGCTCCGGGCGTGCGTGAAGTGCTCTCCAGCCACGGTTCGGTCGACTCCCGCAACGGCAAGGGCGGCACCGCCTATGGTCGTGTGCGCGAACAGATTGCCGACGCCAAGGCCAGTGTCGAAGAGCTCAAGCTGTTCCCGGCCTCCACTTCTGACGGTTCCGCGTATAAGGCCCCCGGCACGTTTTAAACTGTGCGCTCCCGTTGGCGGGGGCTGTCGGCGAAGCCGACTGGGGGGGCGAAGGTCTTTGTCCACATGACCACCCTCAGTCTCGCTCCGCGAGCCAGCTCCCGCCAGCGGGAGTTAGGTTTTGCGTTGTCATCGCAACGGCCTACACTGAATAACCGTAACGAACGGGAGCCGTAAGGCTGAGAGGAAGTCGCCAGACTTCGACCGGGGAACTTGACGCGGGTCATGCCGCCGTAAGGAATCGTTGTTCTTGATTTGTTAGGTTTCCTGCAACAGTCTTTCATTCCGTTTGCATAATTTAGCCGTATGACGGGTCGTGGTGTAGCCAATGCATCGCGGCGGCCACACGGTCGCATGATTGGGTTCATGAATGGGCGCACCACTTAAGGTACGGTTCGTTTCGTGCACCCTTTTTTACTATTCGGAAAGGTTGTTATGCAGGTCAACGGAGAGCAAGTCAAGCTCGATACGCCGGTCAGCGTTGCCGACTATCTCGAAGCACACGGATTCCGCGCCGAACGTGTGGCCATCGAACTTAACGGTGAGATTATTCCGCGCGACAAGCGTGCCGATGCCATGCTTGACGACCAGTGCGTTATGGAAATTGTACAGTTTGTTCAGGGTGGCTGAAAGGAAGAGCTATGAGCAATATCAATCCGGTTACTGAAGCATCCGTTGAGGCGACGCCGCTGCCGCCGCAGCCCGCCGTCACCAATCCGGTCGGTACCGCTGCGCCGATTCTGCCGGTGGAAGACAAGCCGCTGAATCTGGGAGGCCACGAATTCCAGTCGCGATTCATCTTGGGCTCCGGCCGCTATGACCTTAACCTCATCAAGGCCACGGTCGAGCACGCCGGTACGCAGATCGTCACCATGGCATTGCGTCGCGCGCAGACCACCGAAAACAGCGTGCTTGATTACATTCCTGAGGGCATTACGCTGCTGCCGAATACTTCTGGCGCGCGCAATGCCGAGGAGGCCGTGCGTATTGCACGACTGGCCCGCGAAGTATGCCACACTGATTTCGTCAAGGTCGAAATCGAGCATGAAACCAAGTACCTTCTGCCGGACAACGCCGAAACCATTCGTGCCACTGAAATGCTGGCCAAGGAAGGCTTCGTGGTCATGCCCTATATGTTCCCGGATCCAATCGCAGCCCGTCAGCTTGAAGAAGCCGGTGCTGCCGCAGTTATGCCGCTCGGCTCGCTGATTGGCTCCAACATGGGCTTGCGCATGCGTGATTTCATCGAGATCATCATCGCCAATGCGCATGTGCCGGTTATTATCGACGCCGGCATCGGCCGCCCGAGTCAGGCCTGTGACGCAATGGAAATGGGCGCGGACGCGGTCATGGCATACACGGCCGTTGCCTCCGCCGGCAATATCCCGCTGATGGCCGAAGCGTTCAAGCATGCCATCGATGCCGGTCGTGCGGCCTACCTGTCTGGTCTCGGCAAAGTGACCGAAGGCCAGGCTGTGCCGTCCAGCCCGACCACAGGGTATTTGCACTGATGGGGAGTGGCTCCCCTCTCTGCGGGGGAGCCAGAAATATGGAGACAATATGGCATTAACGGATGAACAGGTGGAGAGGTACGCTCGGCATCTGATTTTGAAGGGTGTTGGAGTCAAAGGGCAGAAACGTCTGCTGGCCTCCAGCGTACTGATCATCGGTGCCGGAGGGCTCGGTTCTCCGATCGCCCTGTATCTGGCGGCAGCCGGAGTAGGCCATATCGGGCTGGTAGACGGCGATACGGTGGATCTGAGCAATCTGCAACGTCAAATCATTCACACTACAGCGCGCGTGAACGAACCCAAAGTGGAGTCGGCCGCCACCGCCATCCGTGAACTCAACCCGGACGTGACGGTAGACACTTATCAGGCGATTGTAGATGCCAACAATATCACCGACCTTATCGAACCGTATGATTTGGTGATTGATGCCACCGACAATTTCGCCGCAAAATTCCTCATCAATGACGCTTGCGTGTTAGCGGGCAAACCGTATATCCATGCCGGCGTGGTCGGGTTCTCCGGCCAAGTGATGACAGTCATCCCTGGCGAAGGCCCCTGCTATCGCTGCATTTTCCGCGACATGCCGGCAGCCGGTGAGATTCCGACCTGCAAGGAAGCCGGCGTATTGGGGGCGGTAGTCGGTGTGATCGGCAGCTTGGAAGCCACTGAGGCCGTGAAGCTGATAGTCAGCGTGGGGGAGCCGCTGGTGGGCCGAATCCTCACCGTGGATGCGCTGACCATGAATATCCGGCGAGTGCCGCTGCCGAGCCATGTGTCTGATTGCCCGGTGTGTGGCGAACATCCGACCATTACCGCCATTAATGCAGCCAACTATATTCAGCCGGCCTGCGCGATTTAGACCTTTGTGGCTTCCCTCAGCGAGGAGAGCCAAGTATTACGCTGCATGAAGGGAGAAGAACATGCCTATTGCTTTGCGTAATGCGGTTGATGATGACGAGAGCAGCGAAACCGCATACCGCCATATCGCACCCGAAGAACTTGCCGGGCTCGACCCGAACACGGTCACGTTGCTCGACCTGCGCGAGCCGGCCGACTTTGCCGCGCATCCGGTGCCCGGTGCCATCAATGCGCCGTTCGACCCGTTGGCCCATGTGCTCAAGACCGTGCCCAAGGACCGGACAGTCGTCGTCTATTGTGCGGAAGGATGGTGGAGCGAGGAAGTCGCAGAAATCCTTGCCGATCGAGGCTATGACGTGGCCAGTCTGACAGGCGGCTTTCGCGCGTATCAGGAATACTGGCAGACGCATCTTCAACAGACGGAAGCGCATCCACAGATGCCTCGGTAACTCGCAGATATCGTGGTATCTTCACACCGTTGGCCGTCGCATCAGCCAATCATCCCTATGGATGAACCCCCTCGGACATAAGCTTGCCCTACAATCGGTCGTGGTTCTGCGTGCCATTCGTTCAACCATCCTCATGCAATGGCAGAGCGGACACGAATCAGCCCAAACAAGGGAAGGATCGAAATCGTGGGACATCTGCTCACCCGCACGCAGATTCGACGCCTGGTCGCCAGGCATGGCCGTGAGGTCATCGAACATCGGCGCATGCAGATCGAACGTTGCTGTTATCAGCACGGCAACGTCACCACGTTCGCGCATTCCGTACGCGTCGCCTGTCTGGCCGTGTGGATGGCCGATCGTGCGCATTTGTGGCATCGCGTTGACCTCAAATCCCTGATTCGCGCGGCTTTGCTCCACGACTATTTCCTGTACGATTGGCATGACTGGGATAACGGCGAACACCGATGGCATGGATTCACCCACGGTCATGCCGCATTGGTCAACGCGCTTATGGATTTCGATCTCAACGATATCGAACGCAACAGCATTGAGAACCACATGTTCCCGATGACGCCGATTCCGCCGCGCTATCTCGAAGGCTATCTGGTCACCTTGGCAGACAAATGCTCGGCCACCGTCGAGACCTTCTCGTTCGACCGGTTTAACAAACGTGCATTACCTGATGCAAAGCCCTATGCCGAAATAGAAGCTCGCCGATGATTATCACACTTGAACACTACTTCCTGTGGTTCCTGTTCTACAGCTTCGTCGGCTGGGTCTATGAATCCATTCTCGTCTCCTGCCAGCAGCATCGTCTGGTCAATCGCGGATTCCTGAACGGTCCGCTGTGCCCGATTTATGGCACCGGCGCGACACTCGCCATCGCCGTTCTCGGGAATGTGCATAATCCGGTGATCATCTTTCTGGTTTCGATGGTGGGTGCCACAATACTCGAATACTCGACCTCATGGGTTATGGAACAACTGTTCCACGCCCGCTGGTGGGATTATTCGAATTTCCGCTTCAACCTCCAAGGCCGCGTCTGCCTGCTGGGCGCGTTGATTTTCGGCCTCGGCGGCGTGGGCGTGGTACT
>OKVL01000177.1_pt1 | contig 49336 bp, 33 predicted proteins | sample 1606791 | NCBI WGS metagenome assembly OKVL01 (sample SAMN03281006, study PRJEB24777) | human gut metagenome | isolation source: fecal sample PR165 from 1 month old male Malay infant, vaginally delivered...
GCCCTTAGCTCAGTTGGATAGAGCAACGGCCTTCTAAGCCGTAGGTCGTAGGTTCGAATCCTACAGGGCGTACCATTATATTTCAGTAACTTATCCGATTCATGCAAGCTCGTTATTTCCCCGGTGGGACATATTTGGGGCATCATCACTGAAAATCGAGTCAATTTGCTTCGCGTGTTCCGTTAAATGGTTCGGCGCAAGGTGAGCGTATTGGCGCACCATCTCGACGCTTTCCCACTCTCCCATTTCCTACAAAACAGAAAGCGGTACTCCTGACTGAATTAACCTGCTCGCCCAGGTATGACGGAGGTCGTGGAAGCTGAAATCCTCAATCCCTGCCCTGCGGCAAGCTGCATTCCATGCCCGCTGATCATCGACGCGCATCTTTCTGACGGTAGGTGTCTTTGACCCATCAGGACGGATGCCTTCTTTCGTATGACGCGTATGGTGCTCAGCAGTTCTACTTTCCAAACATTCTGAAGTACGATCCAGATCAGTTCAGTCTGCGAATGGAGAATGTTGCAGATATTCATGAGTTGATGAGTGAGCCAACAGGAAACCATACACTTAATGTGATCGGCTATGTTCCGGGCACTAACTTTGGCGGTGGTCAATTCTACTGGGACGCCAGTAAGCCAAAATCTCAGCATAACGGCATCACCATATTCAGCCCTACGGTTCCTAGGGATGGTTCGTATGCTGGTCTGTCTGCTTTCCTCGCTGGAACTGGGGTAAATGATTCAACAGCGTCGGTAAATGCGTGCATCAATAAATTTGGTATCGCCAGACCGATACGAATTAGCCCAGGGGCGCTTAAAATTAGCTTCCCAACTACCTATCAATACCACGACTTATTTAACGTCGCGCGTAAGACTGCGTTCGTCATTAATGCGAAGAACAACCTGACAATCTTTGCTGAAAACGATGTGAATATTAACACTGATGATGGAGGGGAAAGTGAACGTGTTTGCTTTGGTGTTATCGGGTGCAGTAATTTTTCATTTTCGGGACTTAACTCAATCAGACATGCACAAACTTTTCGACCGGGTCAGCAGACACAACTTTCAAGCCGCAGGAAGTTTGGTTCGGTTTCGCATGCGAGGGTTCAAGCTGATACATAGATGATATGGATATCTTGGCTTGCAGGGCATTCTGCATGGCAGACCCCGCTGGGGCTGGAGCTGTTAATAAAAATGATATAACTCTAAATAGAATCAGAACTGACTTGATAACAAACTACACTTTCATAACCAGATTCCTTGAAGGTATTGCCACACTTTCAAATAGCTTTATGAAAAGAACTGGTCGTACATGGTACATGTACGGTGAAGATTTTGCATGCGCTGATGGCACATGGCATGGTAAATCTATCAATAACCATTTTGTTGACACAATTAGCCTTCAGTCAAGAGTTGGTCCTTGGGGAGTTCGCAAAAGCATGACGATCACCGGCGACACAAAAAGCGGCGGTGGAATTTTTGTAGAAATTGGAGGGACATCAGGCTCAGTTGCATCTCAAAATGTCACAATTACTAACTGTGTGAGCGATGGAGAAATAAACGCTGATGGGACACAGTCAACGCACATACTAATTATTGGTGACGAAGGGGATTAAGCTACATCATTTAATTTAATTAGGATAATTAATAATACACTCAGGGGAGGAGGCTGGGCTATACAGGATTATAATGTTGGCCTTCTTGGGAAGAAAACAACTGGGCTGGTTATTAAAGATAACAATCTTGACAGGCCTGATCGCGTCACAATAACAAGCTCGGCATGGGGTGGAACTGTCTACAGGAATAACAAAACGCACATACAGTTCAGGAATCAAGGATGTATAATTGCAGGTCAATATCCCACGATTTCCGGAAATGACTTTGATAGCACATCTTTGCTGGCTGTTAATCTTGGTTATCGGATTGATAGAGCAAACGTAGAGAATAACAATTTCTCTAACAACCTTAGTAACCCAATATCCCGCGTAAGGGACTGGGATAACTTCGCTGCAATGACATACAGGAATAACAGATATATTGGATTAACTGGTGTTGGCGTATTCAGGAGGGGGGGGGCAGACATCATCCAGTGCGGATGGAAACACGCTGATGCAACTGCTGGGCTGACAAGGAAACCAACAGATATCTACCCTGGAAAAGTGTCTCAAAGTATTGGCGATGTGGTTTATAATTCAAGTCCTATACCAGTCAACTTTGATTTCTGCTACGTGGCCGCATCAGGCACTACGTGGGGTAAAGTGACACTGGCTAACGCTTAACAAAAATGGCCTCCATCGGAGGCCATAAACATCACGCACCCAGGTCTAGTCTTCTTTCAATTGTGTGAATATTATATATTCCAAACTCAATTGATTTGACGTTATTCGCATCTATTGGATCGGTCCATTTAGTAGATATGCAAGTGTTATTTTCATATGTTGAATATATAGGTGTGTAAAAGTTTTTATTAACATTCTCACCATTATTCATATGGAAAATAAGATAATACCATTCGCCCAGTTGTAGTTTAGGTTGTAATTGATTTGATACGCAGGTATAGAAATATCTTTGGTTATAGTGAGAATCACTAACTAGTGCGTTTTTAAATTCGTACTTTATCGATTCCTTGTTTATTTCATTGTAAGCTGTTGTTTCAAATGATATCACAACGACACCATCAATATCATATATTGAGTATAAGTTGTTTGAAAAAATTGGCTTAGTTGATTTAACCATGTTACGATACATATCAACTTTATCTTTTGATACGTATTCTATGTTATCCAATCCATGGTGCATCAACATGTATCTGCCACCATCATAGCCATTTATATAATGTTGCGGAGTAATGATTTTAATTAACGGGTACGTCATTGAATTTACATATGACAAGGGGGATTGCCTGAGTTGTCCTATGATAACAAAATTATGAGATGTCGATAGGTTAAATGAATCCAGTGTGTTAATTATTCTTTCTGATGTTTCTTTTTGATATTCAACATCAGCCCTAACTGCGTTCACAGTGGCATTTATAAATCCCAAAAAATAAACTGCTAATATACATTGAGTTATTATCAATGTTTTGGTATTAATTTTGAAAATGATTGGTATTATGCAAACAAAGAAGAACAAGGCCCCCGCGCCAATGTAGATCCTTGGGAAGAATATTGGATTCATACCAAAAATTGCTATCCCTGGCACTGCAACAATCAATGCAAGTAATGCACCTACCAACCCAATTATGGAAATAAAATTCTTGCTTTTAATTATATATTTCAAAGCGCATAAAATTGCCAGTATAGTAATTGGTGTAATTGCAATTATCAGGCCATTACTGAACATTAGTTTTATATGATGTAATGATGCTAAGCAATTAGACATCAAATGCTGCATTCCATCAGAGTTTATTGGTATGGTTTTATTAAATGAATTGAAGTAATCATTTATTGTGAAAATCTTTAATATTATTTGTGAGTAGATTACATATGAAGCAATTAGTTGTATTAATCTTTTAATGCATTTCGTAGCTGATGTGGAAAAACTTCCATGTGTAGTATTTCTGAGAAGTTCAATACCAGCGAAAGCTATGAACACACTAACTGCAGCTTGATACAATCCAAATGAAATTACTAGGAAAATTGTAGATAAAATGAAATCAATATATTTATTTTTATTTACGCAGTAAGGTAAAACAGATGCCGTGACGGCTAAAACCATGAATGATGAATCATATCTAAATAAAAGATTTGAGACAAATAGTGGTGACATAATTAGCATGGAATATGCAATGCAAAATGCTACAGAGTCACCTGTTTTATATGTTATGGATAAAAGATTACCTGCATAAGAAAATGCAAACAAAGAAATAATTAACGCCAAAGGGAATGTGTCTGGCATGGTTTGATTGAACGTAAGTAACTGATAAAACAAATCAGCAAATACACGACCATCAGAAGACCATGTGTAGCCTGCGTAGGCTCTAAAAAGATCATCGTAGTAGTACGAAGTACCAAAAATTATTGGTAGTGTATATAGTAACGCTATTCCAAAAATTGCAAAAAAGTTGAAGTTACGCATTATTTCTTACCTTTAAGTATATATCTAGGTCTATTTTTTGATTCTATATATATCCTACCAACATATTCGCCTAGCACGCCAATGCCAATGAGTTGTACCCCACCAAGAAATAGAATAGAAACTAAAAGTGAAGGGTATCCTGGAACATTATTACCAAATACAATCTTGTCAATAATCATCCACGCGCCGTATATAAAAGATAATCCTGCGACAAGCAATCCTATATATGTCCACATTCTCAATGGGAATGTTGAAAAGCTAGTGATACCCTCAAGCGCCAGATTCCATAACTTCCATCCATTGAATTTGGAGTCACCGGCAATACGCTCAGCTCTTGCATACTCAACAACATCAATTTTCCCGCCAACCCATGACAATACGCCTTTCATGAAGAGATTGCGCTCAGGAAGCAATTTGATGTTTTCAACAACTTCGCGCGACATCAGGCGAAAATCACCCACGTTCTCTTCGATTTTTGGGTTGCTAATCTTGTTGTGCAGCCTATAGAACCACTCAGCCGATTTGCGCTTTAGCCTCCCATCGGTGGAGCGGTCTGTTCTTTTAGCAAGAACCATATCAGCGCCATGCTTCCACTTTTGAATGAGGCGGGGGATGACATCGATAGGGTCTTGCAGATCAACATCGATTGGAATGACCGCTTCCCCGGTAGCATTATCAAGCCCTGCAAATAGGGCTGGCTCTTTACCAAAGTTGCGGGTAAACGACAGAGGTACCACCAATTTATCAGACACAGCAAGCGCATTTATGATTGATTCTGTTGAATCGCTGCTTCCGTCGTTAATGAAGACTATCTCAACTTCGTGCTCTTTTAGACCTTCAAACTCGCGCACTGTTTTATAAAATATAGGTATCGTGGCCTCTTCATTAAAGACCGGAACGACTAAAGAAATTTTCATTTCGCATCCCTAAAGACAATGTATTTTGAATATATAAATCCGCATATCAGACTGATGGCAGAGAATACGATTAGCGTTATGATTGGTGCCATTCCTGATTTATCAGCAGCCCAGCCAACAATTGCGCTCAGTGCCCCCATGAATCCGACGTAGAGCATGTAGCGCATAGTTGTGGTTGATGTCTTGAAAGTGAATTTTGCATTAGCAAAGAAACTGAACGATACAGCGACAACGAATCCTGCAAAGTTACCGAGAGCCTGTCCCGTATGAAGTGCGTATATGCATATGGCGAACACTACCCAATGAATGAGTGTGTTGATAACACCTATTGATGTGTACCTGGCGAATAGCTTTAACATTATAAAAATCAGTGAATTCTTAGAGGCCGAGAGTTTAGCATCTGAAAGTAGAACGATCGACTAGTGATGTTGTTATGAGACAAAAGCGGGACACACAAAGCTTTGCATCGGTTTGCAAGGCTTTGCATGTTTTTTCGAAGATGGGACGTGTGATCGCAGTGTTGGCGGGGTATGTTATTGACTTAGAAGGTTGTTCCAGGAAATTCTAAGCCGTAGGTCGTAGGTTCGAATCCTACAGGGCGTACCATTTCACAGTAAGTCCGGTTCTTAGCTTCTGCGTACTGCTACGACTTTTCCTTCTCCAGCCATATTTCTACTTCATTAAGACTGCGTTGCACTTCCTCTCTGAGTGAAAAATCCGCAAACGGCTGTTGTTCCAGCGCTGCACACATCTTGCTGGCTGAGCGCATTCCCATGCTGGCACAACTGCTTTTAAGCTGATGCGCCAGGCGCTTTAGCTGCTCGTATTCGCCTTCTGCGCGTGCAGCGTCAATGTCATCTAATAAAGGCAGGGTATGTTGCTTAAAGAGTGCTAACCATTCATGTACTTTTTGTACACCCATGGCCTGGATATCGTCGGCCAATTGCTGAGTGTCCAACCGTGCGCTTTCCCCCCCAGGGGGTTGCGAAATGGCTTCGTTATCGCGCAGATAATGGGTAATCAGCCGACTGAGTTCATCCCGGGGGACCGGTTTTTGAATAATGCCGAGAAACAAGGTGCTGGTTCTTTGGCTAAGCGTTTCGTCGATAACGTGCGCGCTAAAGCCAATCAGGTTAAGCCCTGGATACGTGCGAATTAACTGTTGTGCCAGCGTGATACCGTCGATATCCGGCAGATCGAAATCAACCAGAGCAGCGTCATAACGAGCATCTTTCTGCAATATTTTTAGCGCATTAGCAGCGCTGTCGGCAGCGGTGACCTGCGCACCATTGAGAGTGAGCATTTCCGTGCTGATGTGCTGTGTGAGGGGATTATCCTCAATAAGTAATAAACGCAAACCTTGTAACGATACCCTGTGTTGGATGGATTCAACCATGGGCATTGCGGCCGCGCGTAATGGTAATCGCAGGCGAAAACAACTCCCGACACCGGGTGTACTGGTAACGCTCAATTCTCCCTGCATCGCCTGAGCCAGACTTGCGCTGATGGTGAGTCCCAGCCCGGTTCCTCCACGTTTGCCGCTGACTTGTACAAACGGCTGAAAAATATCGCGCTGACGGGAGGGGTCAATCCCACATCCGGTATCTTCAACCTCGATAAACCAGTCTTTGTTTTCACGCCGGCTACGCAGGATGATGTGTCCATGATCGGTAAAGCGTAGTGCGTTGTTTAATAAGTTAGTAATAATTTGTCGGATGCGCCGCGGATCGCCGCGTAGGGCAATGGGTACGTCATCGGCAAATTCCGCTACCAACTCGACGGGGCGACTCGCGACGCGGCCATGCATTAGCTGAAGCGAACTTTCCAGTAAGGGTTTGTGTTCAAAAGGTTCATCGCCGATCGCTACATTTTTACCACCAGCTTCGATGGCGGAATAGTCCAGAATATCGTTAAGGATGGTCAGTAGAGACTCGCCCGAGTCGGTGATGGCGCGTAAATTGTCCCGATGCTGCGCCAGTGCGGGATTGTCTGAGAGCAATTGCGCGGTGCCAAGGATCCCATACAGCGGAGTGCGTATTTCATGGCTCATGGCGGCAAGAAACGCCGATTTCGCCTGGTTGGCTTTTTCGGCCTCAGCGCGCGCTTGTCGGTGTTCATATACCAGAGAACGAAGCTCTGCGGTGCGAGCTTTAACCTGAGCAGCCAGATGCTCACGATGGCTATTGAGCGTATGAACGCTGGTACGAAAGGCATCCATCAAACGACCAATGGTATCCAGTTCGCGAACACCCGCGGTTTCCGGGAAGGGGGAATCAATATCGCCTTCCAGAAGGCGCTGTAACGCCTGCGTCTGCTGTGCCAGCGGACGGGTGACTGAGCGATAAACCACACGCCAAAGAATGAGAATCAACAGGCATAATGAGACGCCGCTCAACAGCAACAACAGGTTTTGCCCGCGCTGGCTGGCTTGTTTGAGATGCGCCAGTCCGGTCTGGTTGCGTTGGCCGATGATGTCCACCAACTGACTGACTTCGCTACTGAAACGGGTGAATTGCTCGATATTGTTCTGCGATAAGATCTGTAACCGGGTGGTGATGTCATTATCCTGACGATACAGGGCCAGCAGATCAACATAACGGCCAATCGTATCGACGGTATTGGCAACCTGAGCGCGTACCACCGGATCCTCAATACGAATTTGTCGGCGGTGAAGCACTCTGACGGCGGCATTGAGCTGGGTTTCCAGCGCCGCCAGGTTATTCTGCGCCTGGTTATTCCCCAGATTCATCACCCTTTGCTGCACCCGTAACGCGCTCAGACGCAGTTCGTTCATCTGATTATAATATTCCAGATCGATATCAATGAGCCTGTCCAGCGCTTGTTCAGCGGCCTGGCCCTGACGGCCCTCGATCAGATCGTAAATACTTGCCTGAGTAGCGCCCGCAGACGTGGCGGCATTATTGGCCTGTCCGCGCGCCATTTCGGCTACGTCTGTGGTGGCCTCAACAATTTGCTGGCTGAGTTGCTGCTGTTGATCGCGTAGCTTCAAACGCTCGCCAACCATCTCCCCCTGATGGCTTAACGACTGGGCGATCTCTTTTTCCTGTTGTTCAATGGCCGAGGTGTCAAAGCCCTGCTCACGAAGGGTTTTCAGTAATGCAGTTATTTTCAGGCTTTGGGCGGTTAACATCCGTCCCTGAGCCAGCCACATATTTTCATTATCTGCGGTAGTCAGATTCTGCGCGGCAAACAGTTCCCAGGCGCTGGCTTCGCTGAGCTGGCGCGCCATATCCATGGTCGGGATAAGCGCCTGAGTATTGGCCTGCTCAACCTGGCTGACAAAACGCAGGTTATACCAGCCTACCAGCGTGCTGATGAGGGTAAGTGCCGCCATCAGCGCAAAGCCAATCCACAGTCGTTTGGTCAGAGATAAATTCACTGTCTGGTCGCCACAGATTAAAAAGGTTGAGTCCAAAAGAGGAAAGCAACTAGGATAAAGCCTTATCAATGATGAGGCTATCATGCGCGTATTGGTTTTCCTGCTGATCACACTTTTTCCCGACTTAGGACACGCGACCGAGTCCGTATTGCTGCGCTGGCGGGATTCTCAGCAGGCTGTCCCGCAATCGCAACTGACCGTGACGGCAAACAAGGCATGGAAACTGTGCGCGTTGTATCCCAGTCTGAAGGATTCCTATTGGCTTTCAGTCAATTACGGCATGCTTGAGGCCGCAAGAAAATATGGGGTAAGCCTGAAGGTGTTTGAAGCGGGAGGGTATCGCCAGTTTAGCACGCAAAAATCACAAATCGCTCAGTGTCAGCAATGGGGCGCGGATGCCATTTTGTTAGGCAGTAGCACGACAACTTTTCCGGATTTGCAGGCGCAGGTGGGCACGCTGCCGGTTATTGAGGTGGTGAATGCGATACATGACGCGACGGTGAAAGCCCGGGTTGGGGTGCCGTGGTTCCAGATGGGGTATCAGCCAGGTCGCTATCTGGTTAAATGGAGCGGTAGCAGGCCACTAAAAGTTTTATTATTGCCAGGCCCTGACGACGCAGGCGGCAGCCGCGAAATGGTGGATGGATTCCGCCAGGCGATTGCCGGTAGTCAGGTACAGATTGTGGATATGGCGTTGGGTGATAATGATATTGAAATACAGCGTAACCTGCTGCAGGAGATGCTTGAGCGTCACCCGGATGCCGATGTGGTTGCCGGTACGGCAATTGCGGCAGAAGCGGCGATGGGGGAGAGACGTAATCAGGGAACGCCATTGACCGTGGTCTCTTTTTATTTGTCGCATCAGGTTTATCGCGGGCTTAAACGCGAAAGAATTATTATGGCTGCCAGCGATCAAATGGTCTGGCAAGGCGAACTGGCGATTCAGCAGGCTATCAGGGTGTTGCAAGGACAGTCGGTGCCGGAAAATATCAGTCCGCCGATCCTCGTGCTTACGTCGAAAAATGCGGACAGCCGGCATGTTCAGCGCTCACTGTCACCCGGCGGATTTCGCCCTGTTTATCTGTATCAGTACACATCGGCTGCTAAAAAATAGCCTTCCCCGTGCTGTGTCACCAGCAAATCGGCCCGCAGCTTGTGGCGCAAACGGCGGATTAGAACGTCCACGGTGCGTAAGTCTGGATTATCTACCCGTCGTGCGGAAAGCATGCGTAATAAGCGTTCCCGACTGAGAATCTCCCCCGGATTAGTGACAAAGGCGACCAGCATTTCATATTCGGCGCGGGTGAGTTTGATGGCTTCATCGCCAAGCTCCAGGGTATGGCGGGAGACATTCAGACAATATCCGGCAAACTGATAGCAGTTGTCTTTGGTCTCCGGCTGCGTCTGGCGGGCAAGATCGATCCGCCAGAGCAAATTTTTCACCCGAACCACCAGTTCACGTAGCTCTAACGGTTTGGTGACATAATCATCAGCGCCCATTTCCAGGCCCACAATACGATCAATTTGGTCGCTGCGACCCGTCACCAGAATGATGCCCACCGTTGAGCGTTCGCGCAGGGCGCGCGTAAGCATTAAGCCATTTTCGTCCGGGAGATTGATGTCTAACAGAATCAAATCGACAGGGTGTAGCGACATGATTTCACGCAGACCGGCTCCGCTGGCGGTGACTGAGACGTGATAACCTTCCTGTTCGAAGTAAGCCTGTAACCGCGCCTGGGTAACCGGCTCATCTTCAACAATGACAATGTGATGCGACATCCTGGTTGCTGTCTCTTTCTGTTCATATCTGTTCACATTGTGCCGTAAGCCATTCATCCTGACCAGTGTTGCTGTTCACATTTGGGAAATAAGATCCTCTGTAACTAAACCATATAATTACAGGGGCTATTATGCGGAAACTATGGAGGGCGCTGCTCAGACCGAGCGCACGTTGGTCAGTGTTGGCGCTGGTCGTTATCGGAATTGTGGTCGGCATCGCGCTGATCGTCTTACCGCACGTTGGCATTAAATTAACCAGTTCAACCGAGTTTTGCGTGAGTTGCCACAGCATGCAGCCGGTTTATGAAGAATATAAACAGTCGGTGCATTTTCAGAATGCCTCCGGGGTGCGCGCAGAGTGTCACGATTGCCACATTCCATCAGATATCCCTGGTATGGTGAAACGTAAGCTGGAGGCCAGCAACGATATCTACCAGACCTTTGTTGCCCACTCTATTGATACGCCTGAGAAATTCGAAGCCAAACGCGCCGAGCTGGCGGAGCGCGAATGGGCGCGAATGAAAGAGAACAACTCCGCAACCTGTCGTTCCTGTCATAACTATGACGCGATGGATCACGCTAAACAGCATCCTGAAGCCGCACGCCAGATGAAAATTGCGGCGAAGGATAACCAGTCCTGTATCGACTGCCATAAAGGCATTGCGCACCAACTTCCCGACATGAGCAGCGGTTTCCGCAAGCAGTTTGATGTGCTTCGCGCCAGTGCGAATGATGATGGCGATACGCTCTACTCCCTTGACATCAAACCTCTGTATGCCGCGAAAGGTGATAAAGAACCCGCAGGCTCACTGCTGCCCGCCTCTGAAGTCAAAGTGTTAAAGCGTGACGGCGACTGGCTGCAAATTGAGATTGTGGGCTGGACCGAAAGTAACGGACGTCAGCGCGTGTTGGCGCAACTGCCGGGTAAGCGCATTTTTGTGGCTTCTATTCGCGGTGATATCCAGCAGCACGTGAAAACGCTGGAGCAAACCACCGTCGCGGAAACGAATACGCCGTGGAGTAAGTTGCAAGCCACCGCCTGGATGCACAAGGGCGATATGGTTAACGACATCAAGCCGATTTGGGCCTATGCCGACTCACTCTATAACGGAACCTGTAACCAGTGCCACGGCGCCCCAGAGAAAGAACACTTTGACGCCAACGGCTGGATTGGCACGTTGAACGGCATGATTGGGTTTACCAGTCTGGATAAACGCGAAGAACGTACCTTGCTGAAATATCTGCAGATGAATGCCTCTGACACCACCGACAAGCCACATAGCGCTACGGGAGAAAGCAATGAAAAATAACGATCTCTTTCAGGCATCTCGCCGACGTTTCCTGCTGCAATTGGGCGGTTTGACCGTAGCCGGTATGGTAGGCCCCTCTCTACTCACACCGCGTAGCGCCAGTGCCGCCGAGGTACAGGGAACAGGTGTTAAAGAGGGGATTTTGACCGGTTCTCACTGGGGAGCAATCCGTGCCACCGTGGTTGATGGGCGTTTTATCGAGGCGAAGCCGTTTGAGCGTGATAAGTACCCGTCCAAAATGATCGCCGGACTGCCGGATCATGTGCACGGTGGCGCGCGTATCCGTTATCCGATGGTGCGCGTTGACTGGTTACGTAAACGACACCAGAGCGATACCACACAGCGCGGCGATAACCGCTTTGTGCGCGTTTCCTGGGATGAAGCGCTGGACTTCTTCTATCAGGAGCTGGAGCGCATTCAGAAGACCTATGGTCCAAGCGCGCTGCTTACGGCCAGCGGCTGGCAATCAACCGGCATGTTCCATAATGCTTCCGGCATGCTGGCGCGCGCCATTGCGCTGCACGGCAACAGCGTGGGTACCGGGGGAGACTATTCCACCGGCGCCGCTCAGGTGATCCTGCCGCGGGTGGTGGGGTCAATGGAGGTGTATGAGCAACAAACCTCCTGGCCATTGGTGTTGAAGAACAGCAAAACCATTGTGCTGTGGGGCTCCGATCTGATCAAAAACCAGCAGGCGAACTGGTGGTGTCCGGATCATGATGTCTATGAATACTACGAGCAGTTGAAGGAAAAAGTGGCGCGTGGCGAGATCTCTGTCATCAGTATTGACCCGGTCGTCACCTCGACTCATGACTATCTGGGTCGTGATAAAGTTAAACACATTGCCGTAAATCCGCAGGCTGATGTGCCGCTACAGTTGGCGTTGGCGCACACGCTCTATACCGAGAAGCTCTATGACCCGCATTTTCTCGATAACTACTGCGTGGGGTTTGAACAGTTTCTGCCTTATCTGCTGGGAGAAAGTGACGGACAGCCTAAAGATGCCTTGTGGGCGGAAAAGATATGTGGGATCGATGCCGACACGATTCGTGAACTGGCACGGCAGATGGCAGGGGGGAGAACGCAAATTATTGCCGGCTGGTGCGTCCAGCGCATGCAGCATGGGGAGCAATGGGCGTGGATGATTGTGGTGCTGGCTTCAATGCTCGGACAAATCGGTTTACCCGGCGGGGGCTTTGGTTTTGGCTGGCACTATAACGGCGCGGGTACGCCAGGCCGTAAGGGTGTAATTCTGAGTGGTTTTTCTGGCTCCACCACCGTTCCTCCGATACATGACAGCACCGATTATAAGGGCTATAGCAGCACCATCCCTATTGCACGTTTTATTGATGCGATACTGGAGCCGGGCAAGCAAATTAACTGGAACGGTAAAACGGTGAAACTGCCGCCGTTGAAGATGTGCGTTTTCGCCGGGACCAATCCTTTTCATCGCCACCAGCAGATCAACCGCATTATTGAGGGCTGGCGGAAGCTGGAAACCGTTATCGCTATTGATAATCAGTGGACCTCGACCTGTCGCTTCGCCGACATTGTATTGCCTGCGACGACGCAATTTGAACGTAACGATCTCGACCAGTATGGCAACCACTCCAACCGCGGCATTATCGCCATGAAACAGCTGGTACAGCCGCAATTTGAAGCGCGTAATGATTTCGATATTTTCCGCGATCTTTGCCGCCGCTTTAATCGTGAAGAGGCCTTCACCGAAGGATTGGATGAGATGGGGTGGTTGAAGCGGATCTGGCAGGAAGGAAGCCAGCAGGGGAAAGGGCGCGGCGTTCATCTCCCGGCATTTGACGTCTTCTGGAATCAGCAGGAGTACGTCGAGTTCGAGCATCCGCAGATGTTTGTTCGACATCAGGCATTCCGCGAAGATCCCGATCTTGAGCCGCTGGGGACACCAAGCGGTTTGATCGAAATTTTCTCGAAAACTATTGCCGATATGCAGTATGACGACTGCCAGGGGCATCCGATGTGGTTTGAGAAAATCGAACGATCACACGGCGGGCCGGGGTCGCAGCGTTGGCCGCTGCATCTGCAATCCGTCCACCCGGACTTCCGTCTGCATTCGCAGCTTTGTGAATCTGAAGCGCTACGTAAGCATTATGCGGTAAGTGGCAAAGAACCGGTGTTTATCAACCCGCAGGATGCCAGTGCAAGAGGGATTCGCAATGGTGATATCGTCCGTGTATTTAATGCGCGTGGACAAGTACTCGCCGGGGCAGTTGTCTCCGATCTCTACTCGCCAGGCGTCGTGCGTATTCATGAAGGCGCCTGGTACGATCCGGAGAACGGCGGAGAAATCGGGGCACTGTGCAAATACGGCAACCCGAACGTGTTAACGATAGATATCGGCACGTCTCAATTGGCACAAGCCACCAGTGCCCATACTGCGCTGGTGGAAATCGAGAAATATACCGGCAAGCTGGCGAATGTGACGGCATTCAGCGGCCCGATAAAAATGGTGGCACAGTGCGAATATGTTCCGGCAGAGCAGGGGAGGTCATAATGAAAGACTCTTCCCTGACACCAGAGCAGGTGGCCTGCGTTTACGCCTGGCTGGCGCAGTTGTTTTCCCGTGAGCGCGATGACGAAAGCCTGGAACAGTTGCATTCCAGCGAAATGGCGGAGTGGTTTGCGTTGCTAAAAAGTGAGCCATCGCTTGAGGCGGAAGTACTTCTGCTGGAGGAAAAAATTGCGGCGCTTAAGATGCGTGAAGACGTCACTCTGGAACTGGCAGCTGATTTTTGCAGTCTGTTTTTGATGTCGGACAAACACGCGGCGTTACCCTATGCGTCGGCTCATCTCGAAGGGGGATCGAACTACGGCGTCATTAAACAACTGTTATCTGATGCGGGCATGCAGGTCAGCAATACGTTTAGCGAGTCAGCCGATCACCTGGCGATTTTCGTCGAACTGCTGAGCCATCTGCATTTTTCACTGGCTGAAGCTGGCTTGCGTCATCAGCAAATTGACGCGCTGCGCAGAGAAACGCTGGCGGGGTTGTTACGCTGGTTACCGGAATTCACCGCTAAATGCTGTCGTTATGATGATTTTGGGTTTTATGGTGCGCTGAGCCAGCTGTTGCTGGCATTGGTCAGGCTGGATAATCAGCACTGAGTGCTGACCTTAGTCGGAAAAAAACGGGAGTAAATTTACTCCCGTTTTTATTATGTTAGCCAGTGTCACCGTACAACCAGCACAGGACATTTCGCATGGCGGACTACGGCAGAAGCCGTTGAACCCAGCAGGTAGGTGCTAAAACCAGGCTTATGCGAGGCGATGACGATAAGTTCGGCGTCAACCGCCTCCGCCAGTTTGAGGATCTGATCCTTCGGCGGGCCGTAAACGACGTGGATTTCACTCCTGCCAGCAGGAATGTTGAATTGCTTAACAATCTCTTCGAGTTTTTCGCTGGCCTTGGCCTGCAGACCACTGCGGTCCGGGAATTCGCTTGAGTAGGCCAGCCCCAGCGAGGCATAGAACGGAACGGTAGGAATAACGGCCAGAAAATGGACCTTGGCGGTTTTGGCATGCGCCTGAACCTGCGGCACAACATGGCGGGTTAAATCGGCTTCAGAGATATCAATGGGCACCAGAATTGAGCGATACATATTCACTACCTCCTGTTTGTTTACCTCTATCCTGAGTGTACCTAAGGTTGTCTCTGTATAATAAGTGACCAGATCAAGGTTGCGTGCATAATTGTCGTCAATGATAAACGGGGAACGTAAGTTCCCGTTTTCTAATGCAGATGTGGGCCACGTTTTACCGCCTTTAGTTCGCCAGCACGATGACATCCCCCGTTGCCGGGGCTTTTATTCCCGGTAGCCACAACCGTCCCCACGAACCGGTACAATGACAGCCGAGCAGTTTTTCCGGTTGCTGCTGCTTAATAAATTGCCGCGTCCGCCACAGCTTAGCGGGGGAGGCGGCGCGTAAATGGAACCCACCGATGAGGGCGTGAATTTTGCGAATGCCGGTGATGTTCTGGCAATAGCGGACGATATTTTCTATTCCCCGGTGCCCGCAACCGGTAATGATCACCAGCCCACGGTCAGATTTATAGATCAATACGCCTTCATCGCTGATGTAATCCGGCTGAGGTGTTTTCTCGTGAATAACACCGTAGGCCTGCGGTGTGGATACGCTAATTTCCCCGGACCACAAAAAACGATCGCTAATCGCCAACGGTTCGCGGGTGTATTCCATATTCAGGCGAGAGTAGTCGTTATCGCGGGAGAGTTTTTTAATTTGTCGCGGCTTTCCCGCAAGCGTTATCGACGCGTAACGCTCACAGGCTATTTGAGGATGGCAAATAATACGGCTGTTATCGGCAAGCCAGGGGACGCCGCCACAATGATCGTAATGACCATGTGACAGCACCACGGCGGTTAATTGCGTCAGGTCGATCCCCATTTGCGCGGCGTTTAGAATGAAGCTGTCATCCGGCCCGGTATCAAACAGTATGGTGGTGGTTTCATCCTGAATTAACAGACTTAATCCAGGCTTTGCCCGTAATGATTTATCTGCGCCAGCAGCGCGCCGGTTTTCAAGCAACACCGTGAGGGTTAAAGCCATGCCTGACTCCAGTATTAAAACGGCATACTGTAACGCACAGCTTTTGAGAGCGCTGTGATCGCAGCGCCCTTTGGCGTTATCCGTTATTGCGTACTGTTTGCCTGCGCACGATGTTTTTGGGCCTGCTGCTCATGGGCATAGGAATGAGCATTATTTGTCGACTGATGTACTACCATCGCTTTTTCATGTTCATTCATCTGCGAAAATGATTGTGCATGGGGTGACGTTTCGGCTGCATTAACGCCCGCTGAGATAAAAAACGCGATAGCTAAAAAAGAGGACATCTTATTCATCATATTTCTCCTGTGTGGGTTTACGGAAGAAATTATAATTAGCACGCGCTGTCAGTGACGTGACAGGAATATGACGGTTGTGTCAGAGAACAGGAAACACTTAACCGTCATCAGCAGAGATTAAATTGCATGCCGGGGCAGCGTCAGAATAAAGCGGGTGGCATGTGAATCAGATGTCACCGCAACGTTTCCCTGATGGGCAATGACTATCGATTTCACGATCGCAAGGCCAATGCCGCTGCCTTCTCCCTTACGTTGCCGGGAAGGATCTACCCGATAGAAGCGGTCAAAGAGTCGCGGAAGATGTTGTGGAGGAATTGGCGGGCCAGGGTTTTCAACGACTATCTGCACCTGTTCATCGGCCTCTTTCACCCGCACGGTCACTGACTCGCCTTTTGGCGTGTAACGCATGGCGTTTGAAAGCAGATTACTCATTGCCCGGCGTAACATTAACGGATCGCCCGATACCCAACATTCGCGCCCCTCAAAGCGTAAACCAACCTCACGCTCTTCTGCCCAGGCCTCGAAAAAGTCGAACACTTTACTGACCTCATCAGCCAGATTGAGCGCGGTCTTTTCCGGGATCAGTTGATTGTTGTCCGCTTGCGCCAGAAACAGCATGTCACTCACCATCTTCGACATCCGGCCAAATTCTTCGAGATTGGAATACAGCACGTCCTCCAGCTCTTTTTGGCTGCGGGTCTGGCTTAGCGCAATTTCCGTTTGCGTGACCAGGTTGGTAATTGGGGTGCGGATCTCATGGGCAATATCCGCTGAGAAATTCGACTGACGTTTAAAAACATCCTCGATGCGTTCGATCATGTGATTAAACGAACTTACCAACTGTTCCAGTTCAATAGGCACGGTTTGCGGGTCAAGGCGTACGTCGAGATCTTTCGAGGTGATATTTTGGATGCGGCGACTGACATTACGGATCGGTTCATGACCTTTATAAACGGCGAACAGCACGATAAAAACAATCATCATGCTAATCAGTGATGCCGTCATAATCAGCTTGTTTTTCAGGTCATTAATATAGTGCAGATGAAAATCGATCGATAATGCCAGGTACAGCATATATGCCGGTTTTCCATCGGCAAGCTGGCCTACAGGCAAACGAATCATACGCCAGTTTGATGATGTCATCTGCCCGTGCGTATGTTTGGGCGTTTGCAGCATGGGGCCGGATATAATAAAGACATCGCGGGCTTGGGCATTTTTATCCGGCCTTGCACTGGCGATAAATTGCCGGAGATCCGGGGCGTCAGGTGAATGAAAAATAGCCTTCTGATTGCTATCTTCCAGAGAAATAATGACGTTCGAGTAACCTGCCACGACGTTTTTTAGCGTTTCCAGTCGGCGTGGTTCAGGTTCGTTCGGTTGATTAAGAATACGCTCCAGCGTGGCGCTGATCTCTTGTAAATCATTGATGTCCTGCTCGGCGAAATGTACTTTCACTGAGTGGATCATTATCCATGCGAAGGCGAAAAATGAAGCGATAGTCGCCAGACTGATGAAAAAGGTCAGTCGCGTCGCCAGGGAAAAAGGGCGTTGCCATCGTTTACTGGCCATCAGGAACCTCAAGCATATATCCCACGCCGCGCACGGTCTGAATCAGTTTCGGCTCAAAGTCATTATCGATTTTGGCGCGCAGACGCTTAACGGCGACATCGATGGCGTTGGTATCGCTGTCAAAATTCATATCCCAGACCTGAGAGGCAATCAGCGAGCGGGGTAAAACTTCTCCCTGGTGGCGCAGGAAAAACTCAAGCAGCGTAAACTCTTTGCTGGTCAGGGTGATGCGCGCCCCGCTGCGGGTGACTTTTCTACTCACCAGATCAACCATTAAATCTGCGACCTGAAACTGGCTTTCAACAATTACCGCCGCACCCCGGCGTAATAGCGTTCTGACCCGCGCCAACAGTTCGGCAAAGGCAAACGGTTTGACCAGGTAATCGTCAGCGCCTAATTCCAGACCTTTAACCCGATGTTCAATGGTACCCAGCGCAGTGAGGAGAAGAATGGGCATGCCTTTATTGGCGCTACGCAGCATGCGTACGATATCCCAGCCGTTTACATCCGGCAGCATGATGTCGAGGATGAGCAGATCGTAATCGCCGGTCATCGCCAGGTGGTACCCGTTCAGGCCGTTATCCGCCAAATCCACGACAAAACCTGCTTCCGTCAGGCCTTTCGTCAGGTATTCACCGGTTTTTTTCTCATCTTCGACTATCAAAATCTTCATCGCATTCTCCTTCTCGCACTGCTTGTGCGGACTTTCAATTCTAGGGAAGCGGGATCGGATAGCAATCGGTTATTGGGAAAATGACAGTTTTGTCATTTTCCTGTCACCGGTTAAACAGAGTCACTTCGTTAAAGTACAACCCTATAAATTCCTACATATTTTAGGGTCATCAGTCCGGTCAGGACGTGAAGAACTATGAGCAAATTTAAGCTTCTTACCCTCAGCGCTATATTCGTTCTCGCCGGTTGTTCATTAGCGCCGGACTATCAGCGCCCGGCTTTGCCGGTGCCACAGCAATTCTCCTTAAGCCAGAATGCGCTGGTGTCAGCCTCTGGGAATTATCAGGACACCGGTTGGCGGACCTTCTTCGTTGACGACCAGGTTAAGGTGCTGATTGGTGAGGCGCTGGCCAATAACCGCGATTTGCGTATGGCTGTGCTGAAGGTTCAGGAGGCGCGAGCGCAATATGGCGTCACGGACGCTGACCGCTATCCGCAAATTACGGCAGGATCCAGCGGTACCTACAGCGGTAAATTAAAAGGCGACAGCAGCACCGATCGCGAATTCGAGGCCGGACTGAATCTCAGTTTCGATTTGGATTTTTTTGGTCGGCTGAAAAATATGAGTGAAGCCGATCGACAGAATTTCTTTGCCAGCGAAGAGGCGCGTCGGGCGGTACATATCTCATTAATCTCTAACGTGTCGCAAAGTTATTTCAATCAGCGTCTGGCTTATGCACAACTGCAAATTGCCGAAGAAACGCTGCAAAACTATCAGCGTTCCTACGCCTTTGTTGAAAAACAACTGGTCACCGGTAGCACTAATGTACTGGCGCTGGAACAGGCGCGGGGCGTGATTGAAAGTACGCGCAGCGAAATCGCGAAGCGTAAAGGTGAACTGGCGCAGGCCAACAACGCGCTGCAACTGTTGCTGGGTACCTACGGAAAATTACCCGACGATCGAGCGCGCAGTCGCGGAGATATTAAACCGGTTACGCTGCCGCCATCACTCTCGTCGCAAATACTGTTACAGCGTCCGGATATTATGGAAGCTGAGCACGGATTAATGGCGGCGAATGCCAATATCGGCGCCGCGCGGGCGGCATTTTTCCCGTCGATTACCCTGACCAGCTCCGTGTCCAGTAGCAGCAGCGATCTCTCCAGCTTGTTTAATGCTGCCAGCGGCATGTGGAATTTTGTCCCCAAAATAGATATTCCAATTTTTAACGCCGGACGTAATCAGTCCAATCTTGATCTGGCTGAAATTCGCCAACAGCAGTCGGTGGTGAATTACGAACAAAAAATTCAGGGTGCATTTAAAGAGGTGGCCGATGCGCTGGCGTTGCGCCAAAGCATTGCCGATCAAATTAGCGGCCAGCAGCGCTACCTGACGTCATTGCTAATCACCCTACAACGTGCCAGAGCGCTGTATCAGAATGGCGCGGTTAGCTATATCGAAGTTCTGGACGCCGAACGTTCTTTATTTGCCACGCAGCAATCGCTGCTCGATCTTAATTACGCCCAGCAGGTTAATGAAATTAAGCTGTTTGCTGCCTTAGGCGGCGGTTGGGTGGAGTAAACCTTAATATTAACTTTTCAGGAGCATCAACTATGAATACTACCACCAAAGCCGTGCTGTTAAGCCTTTTCTCTGTGGTCATATTTAACGCTCAGGCCAATGAGCATCAACATGGCGAGATGATGAGTATGCAGCCGGCGGCTCAACAGGAACAACGCATTAGCGCGACTGGAGTGATTGAAGCTGTTGATATGGAGAGTAAAAAAGTCACGATTAAACATGATCCTATTCCGGCGGTGAACTGGCCGGCGATGACGATGCGTTTTACGCTGGTGGCCGATACCAGGGCTGACGATATTAAACCGGGCGATAAGGTCGCGTTTACGTTTGTTCAGCAGGGAAATCTCTCTGTGTTACGCGATATTCACATCAGTAAATAACGTTCTCGCTGGTCTCTTTAATTCTTGCCCGGGTTCTTGCGAGCGCGGGTGAGATTATCGCGCAATGGAAATCATTATGGCGTCTTTAAATATTAAAAATACCGCGCTTATTCTCGCTGGCATGATTGCAGGTGGGATTATTTCTGTCGGTGTTTATACTTATTATTCATCCGCAAAAGTATCGACCGAAACCGGACCGGCTTCGCCAAAAGAAGCCAGAAAAGTTCTGTTCTGGTATGACCCCATGTATCCGAATACGCGTTTTGACAAGCCGGGCAAATCGCCGTTCATGGATATGGATTTAATCCCGAAATATGCCGATGAAGAGACCGCAAGCGCGTCAGCACCTGGCGTGCGCATCGATCCCACTCAGACCCAGAATCTGGGGCTAAAAACGGAACCCGTGCGTCGGGGACCACTGCACTATGCGCAAACTTTCCCGGCTAACGTGAGCTATAACGAATACCAGTTTGTTATTGTCCAGGCCCGCTCCGCTGGCTTTATCGAGAAGGTTTACCCGCTCACTGTGGGTGACAAAATTAAGAAGGGTTCTCCGCTCATTGACCTGACGATTCCTGACTGGGTTGAGGCGCAGAGCGAATATTTGCTGTTGCGCGAGACCGGCGGCAGCGCGACGCAGGTGGAAGGGATTCTGGAGCGATTACGCCTTGCCGGCATGCCGGAAGCGGATATCCAGCGTTTAAAGTCGACGCGTAAAATTCAGACCCGCTTTACCCTGAAAGCCCCCATTGATGGGGTGATCACCGCATTCGATTTGCGTACCGGCATGAATATCTCTAAAGACAATGTGGTCGCGAAAATTCAGGGAATGGATCCGGTATGGGTCAGCGCGTCGGTCCCGGAATCTATTGCCTGGCTGATTAAAGATGCCTCGCAATTTCGCATCACTGTTCCTGCCTGGCCGGATAAACCATTCACCATCAGTAAGTGGAGTATTTTGCCAAGCGTTGATGCTACCACGCGTACCCTCCAGCTGCGTTTGCAGGTTGATAACCCCGACGAAGCGCTCAAGCCTGGAATGAATGCTTACCTGCAATTGAAAACGCAAAGCGAGCCGATGCTGCTGATCCCGTCTAAAGCGTTAATTGATACGGGTACCGAACAGCGGGTGATTACCGTTGATCATGAAGGTCGATTTGTGCCGAAGCAGGTTGCTGTATTCCATGAATCTCAGGGGCTGACGGCTATTCGCTCAGGTCTGACCGAAGGTGAAAAAGTGGTGTCCAGCGGCCTGTTCCTGATTGACTCCGAGGCGAATATTTCTGGCGCCCTTGACCGTATGCGCGCCCAGCACAGTGGTGCGCAAGACGCAGGCGCGATGCCAGCCCAGGCGACCCATTCACATTGAGGACATGATAAATGATTGAATGGATTATCCGCCGTTCAGTGGCAAACCGCTTCCTGGTGATGATGGGGGCGCTGTTTCTCAGCATCTGGGGAACCTGGACCATCATTAACACCCCGGTTGATGCGCTGCCCGATCTCTCTGATGTCCAGGTGATTGTCAAAACCAGCTACCCCGGACAGGCGCCGCAAATCGTCGAGAATCAGGTCACTTACCCCCTGACCACCACCATGCTGTCGGTACCGGGCGCGAAGACGGTGCGCGGCTTCTCGCAGTTTGGCGATTCCTATGTGTACGTCATTTTCGAGGATGGCACCGATCCTTACTGGGCACGCTCGCGCGTACTGGAATATCTCAACCAGGTGCAGGGAAAATTGCCGGCAGGCGTTAGTGCCGAAATGGGACCGGACGCCACGGGCGTCGGCTGGATCTTTGAATATGCGCTGGTGGATCGCAGCGGAAAACATGACCTCGCGGAATTACGTTCTCTTCAGGACTGGTTTTTAAAATATGAGTTAAAAACGATTCCTAACGTGGCGGAAGTGGCCTCGGTGGGCGGCGTGGTTAAACAGTACCAGGTGGTTATCGACCCGATGAAGCTGACGCAATATGGCATCAGCCTGGCGGAGGTGAAATCTGCGCTGGATACGTCAAATCAGGAAGCGGGCGGCTCGTCGGTGGAGATGGCCGAAGCCGAATATATGGTTCGTGCCAGTGGCTATCTGCAAACGCTTGATGATTTTAATAACATCGTCCTGAAAACCGGGGCCGACGGTGTACCGGTTTATCTGCGCGATGTGGCACGCGTCCAGATTGGGCCGGAAATGCGCCGTGGGATCGCCGAACTCAATGGCGAAGGCGAAGTCGCGGGCGGGGTGGTTATTCTACGATCCGGTAAAAATGCGCGTGAGGTGATCTCTGCCGTTAAAGCCAAACTCGATACGCTGAAAAGCAGCCTGCCGGAAGGCGTTGAGGTAGTTACAACATACGATCGCAGTCAGCTTATCGATCGCGCCATTGATAACCTGAGCTACAAGCTACTGGAGGAGTTTATTGTCGTTGCGCTGGTGTGCGCGCTGTTTCTGTGGCATCTGCGTTCGGCATTGGTGGCGATTATTTCCCTGCCGTTGGGGCTGTGTATCGCGTTTATCGTGATGCATTTCCAGGGGCTGAACGCCAATATTATGTCGCTCGGGGGAATTGCTATTGCCGTTGGGGCGATGGTTGATGCGGCAATCGTGATGATTGAGAACGCCCATAAGCGACTGGAAGAGTGGGGGCATCAGCATCCGGGTAAAAAGCTGGATAACGCCACGCGCTGGAAGGTCATTACCGACGCCTCGGTGGAAGTTGGCCCGGCATTGTTCATCAGCTTGCTGATAATTACGTTGTCATTTATCCCTATTTTCACCCTTGAAGGGCAGGAAGGGCGGCTGTTTGGTCCGCTGGCGTTCACCAAAACCTATGCCATGGCGGGCGCGGCATTTCTGGCCATTGTGGTTATTCCGATCCTGATGGGGTTCTGGATCCGCGGCAAAATACCAGCGGAAAGCAGCAACCCGCTTAACCGCTTCCTGATCCGTATTTACCATCCGCTATTGCTGAAGGTGCTGCACTGGCCCAAAACCACTCTCCTGGTAGCGGTGCTGTCAATACTGACGGTTATCTACCCGCTGAATAAAGTCGGTGGTGAATTCCTGCCGCAGATTAACGAAGGCGATTTGCTGTATATGCCTTCGACACTGCCGGGGATTTCGGCGGCGCAGGCGGCGGACATGCTGCAAAAAACCGATAAGCTGATCATGACCGTTCCTGAAGTGGCGCGCGTATTTGGTAAAACCGGTAAAGCGGAAACCGCAACTGATTCCGCACCGCTGGAAATGGTTGAAACGACGATCCAACTGAAGCCGCAGGATCAGTGGCGTCCGGGTATGACGATGGACAAAATCATCGCCGAGCTGGATAAAACCGTGCGCTTGCCGGGGCTGGCGAATCTGTGGGTGCCACCAATTCGTAACCGTATCGACATGCTCTCTACCGGGATAAAAAGCCCTATCGGGATTAAAGTGTCAGGTAACGTGCTGGCTGATATCGATGCGACGGCGGAACAAATTGAAGAGGTGGCCAGAACCGTGCCAGGCGTCGCCTCTGCGTTAGCTGAGCGTCTGGTAGGGGGACGCTATCTCAACGTGGATATTAATCGTGAAAAAGCGGCTCGTTATGGCATGACCGTTGGTGATGTACAGCTGTTTGTGACCTCCGCTGTGGGGGGCGCGATGGTGGGCGAAACGGTAGAAGGGATCGCGCGTTATCCTATCAACCTTCGCTATGCGCAGAGCTATCGCGACAGCCCGCAAGCGCTGCGTAATCTGCCCATTCTGACCCCTATGAAACAGCAAATCACGCTGGCTGATGTGGCGGATGTCACGGTCGTTTCTGGGCCGTCAATGTTAAAAACAGAAGATGCGCGACCCACCAGTTGGATTTACATCGATGCTCGCGATCGTGACATGGTTTCGGTGGTGAACGATCTGCAAAAAGCGATCGCGGAAAAGGTGCAGTTAAAGCCGGGGACCAGCGTGGCGTTCTCCGGGCAGTTCGAACTGCTTGAACGCGCCAGCCATAAGCTCAAATTGATGGTGCCGATGACGCTGATGATTATCTTCGTCCTGCTTTATCTGGCTTTCCGTCGCTTTGGCGAAGCGCTGTTGATTATCACCAGCGTCCCCTTTGCCCTGGTAGGGGGCATCTGGTTCCTCTACTGGATGGGGTTCCATATGTCGGTCGCGACCGGAACCGGGTTTATTGCGTTGGCCGGCGTGGCCGCAGAGTTTGGCGTGGTGATGCTGATGTATCTGCGTCACGCCATTGAAGCAGAGCCTGCGCTGGAAAACCCGCAAACCTTTACGGCGGACAAACTGGATGAAGCGTTATATCACGGCGCTGTACTGCGCGTGCGCCCGAAAGCGATGACCGTGGCGGTGATTATCGCCGGTCTGTTGCCCATCTTGTGGGGGACAGGAGCCGGGTCAGAAGTGATGAGCCGCATAGCCGCGCCGATGATTGGCGGCATGATCACCGCGCCGCTGTTGTCGCTATTCATCATTCCGGCTGCGTATAAGCTGATGTGGCTGCACAGGCATCGCAAGCAAAAGTAACCTTCTCAATCATACGCCTGTCTTCGGTTTGTACCCCGAAGCAGGCGTAACTCTATGCTTCCAGCGCTTTCACGCGTTTGCGGTACTCGCCCGGCGTACAGCCGAATTCGCGTAGAAAGACTTTATAAAACGATGACTCGCTGGCGTAGCCCACCGATTCAGCTACCACAATCAATGGTTGCGATCCGCGTGACAACATCTGAGCGGCGAATTGCAGGCGCAAAGTGGTTAACACTGCCATCGGTGTGGAGTTTGACACTTCACGGAATAATTGCGCAAAGCTGGCCCGCGACATGTGTACGCGCTTCGCCAGCTCTTCGACGCTCCATGCAAAGGACGGTGATTCAAGCATCAAAAACACCACAGATCCGAGTTTGGGGTGCAGCAGTAAATTCAACACGTTTTGTGCGGGCGATGCTCTGGTTAACCACTCACGAACGGCTAAGGCGAACAGCGTGGCGCATTGTTGGCTGCATACAGCGCTGGAACCCGGCAGCCCACTAATGGATTCCTGTTGTAATAGCGCAATCACGGCCTTGAGCCAATGGCTGACGGGACTCTTTTCTTCAGGCGCCAGAATCAGTGCTTCCGGTAGCGCGGTTAAAAAATAGCGTGAGGTGGCGTGCAGTCGCAGGCTACCGCAAACGATATGCGTTTGTTCATCCCCGGACTGGCAAAGTCGATGGGCGGAGTTCTGCGGCAGGATAACAAGAGTCCCTGGCCGCAGGGTGAAAGATGTCCCGTCAGGCATGTCAAGTTGGGCTGCTCCCTGAGTGACTGTATGCCAGCGGATAACGGATAGCTCGCCCGCCGCATGCGGCAGTTGCCAGTTTCTGCTCAACAAACAGTTTTGATCGATCGAGCCTTGCGGGTCGTTAAGCATGAGTAATCGACTAAGGGCATCCATGAAGACTCCTGGGCAGTTTTAATCACTATTGGTTTGGCGGAATTATCTCGTCAATTTTAAATTAAAGTAATACCTTCAAGGTGTTAATTTATTATGCTTATGTGTTTCATGAAAAGAGGTTAAAAGTGATTTAGACGATTTAACAGTAATAAGCGCGTTCTGGATACATTTCCCTTGTCTGGTTACCCCTATACTTCAGTTCAACAAATGAACAGTGACCAGGCGGAGAGAGAGCATGAATCAGTATCAGGCGATTATTATTGGATTTGGCAAAGCGGGTAAAACGCTGGCAGCTACCCTGGCAAAAACGGGCTGGCGGGTGGCGATTGTTGAACAGTCGAACACCATGTATGGCGGGACATGCATCAACATCGGCTGTATTCCAACCAAAACCCTGGTACATGACGCTGAACTTCAACATGATTTTGCTGCGGCGATGCAGCGCAAGGCTGCCGTTGTCAGTTTCCTGCGCGATAAAAACTTCCATAATCTGGCCGACCTGGAAAATGTCGATGTGATCGACGGTCGTGCTGAGTTTGTCGATAACCATACTGTGCGAGTTGTGCAGTCAACAGGCGCGATTGAGCTAAGCGGCGAGAAGATCTTTATTAATACCGGCGCGCAGTCAACGGTTCCAGACGTGGAAGGGTTAACCACCACACCGGGGGTGTTTGACAGCACCGGGCTGTTGAATTTGACGCAACGGCCTGAACGTCTGGGAATTTTGGGTGGCGGTTACATTGGTGTGGAGTTCGCATCAATGTTTGCCAACTTCGGCAGCAAAGTTACCCTTTATGAAGCCGCTCCGCTGTTTTTAGCCCGTGAAGATCGGGATATTGCCGAAGCTATCGCCAGGATTTTACGCGACAAAGGTGTTGAGATTATCCTTAACGCCAACGTACAGGCGGTTTCGTCCGGGGACGGCGCGGTACAGGTGAAAATGCCGGGAGGCGTCCAGACCGTGGATGCGCTGCTGGTGGCATCGGGCCGCAAACCGGCGACCGAAAACCTGCAGTTGCAGAAAGCGGGTGTGGATGTAAACGACCGCGGTGCCATTATTGTGAATAAATATTTGCGTACCTCGGCAGATAATATTTGGGCAATGGGCGATGTTACCGGGGGGTTGCAGTTCACGTACATCTCACTGGATGACTTCCGCATTGTGCGTGACAACCTGTCAGGCGAGGGGAGACGTCACACCGGCGATCGTCAAAATGTACCGTATTCCGTCTTTATGACGCCGCCGCTTTCCCGCGTGGGGATGACCGAAGAACAGGCTCGCGCCAGCGGTGCTTCTGTGCAGGTAGTCACGCTGCCGGTCGCGGCGATTCCGCGTGCGCGAGTGATGGATGACACACGCGGCGTACTTAAAGCGGTGGTGGATAGTGAAACGAAACAGATATTAGGTGTTTCGCTATTATGTGTGGATTCACATGAGATGATTAATATCATCAAGACGGTTATGGATGCAGGATTACCCTATACAACCTTACGCGATCAAATATTTACCCATCCGAGTATGAGTGAATCATTAAACGATCTCTTTTCTCTCGTTAAATAATAAAAGCGTAGTCTGCATGTTTGCCCCACCCGTGTGGGGCTTTTTTTGTCTTTTTAACGGCTGGATACTCATTGACAGTTATTCTGGCGTCCTGGATGAAATAAAATAAATTGGCATGTTTTATTATATTGCCACTGAAATCACTGTTTAATGGAAATAGGAATGAACATGTTTAAAACTACGTTACTAATGACCGCGTTACTGACTGCACCGGTGACATTTTCCGCATTGGCGCAAACCGAAGTTGTCCATGTTAGCGTGTCTGCCATATCTGGTGCGCCTTCCGAAATAGAGGATGCTATTGCGAAACTGGCGCAGGAAAATAATGCAACGTCCTGGAAAATCACCTCAATGCGCATTGATGGCAGCACTCACGCAACGGCAATTTTATACAAGTGAGGAGAGCCTGCATGGAAAAGTATCTGCGTTTACTCAGTAAGGGCGATAAAATTGGATTGACCTTAATTCGCCTGAGCATTGCAATTGTTTTTATCTGGATTGGGTTATTAAAATTTGTACCTTACGAAGCTGACAGTATTACGCCATTTGTTGCTAATAGCCCGGTAATGTCATTTTTTTATGAACATCCAGAAGAGTATAAGCAGCATTTAACCCACGAAGGTGAGTTTAAGCCACAGGAGCGTGAATGGCAGGCGGCGAATAATACCTATACATTCTCCAATGGTCTGGGCGTAGTCGAAGTTCTTATCGCTTTATTGGTGCTGGCAAATCCTGTTAGCCGTTGGTTGGGATTAATTGGCGGCATACTGGCATTTGCCACGCCGATTGTTACCTTATCCTTTTTGATTACCACACCAGAGGCATGGGTAATGCCGTTGGGCGATTTACATCATGGTTTTCCGTACTTGTCCGGGGCCGGGCGTCTGGTATTGAAAGACACGCTAATGCTGGCGGGAGCAGTGATGATCATCGCAGACTCATCTCGATCAATAATTAAGCAGCGGTATTGAATTTTTAACGTTGTACCCTCTGTAAGATAGCAAGCCACTCTAGTTCTATTCGGTATTTGCCGGGCCAGCAGGATGCTGGCTTTTTTCTGACTTAAGGGAAATTTATTTAATATATAAAATGTTATTATTCACTTTATAACAATCACGCGTCAGGCTGTATTGGCAGTTAATGATATGAAGATGTAAGCATCATACGCACTGACGACAAAAGCGCGACAACCTGCGCATTGCCCAACCATCCCAACACCTTCATTTTTCTTTGTTTTTTTCTGTGCAATTCTTGCTATTTGTTATCTCAAAACAGCATCTTAAATAAAATTATTATTCATTTTTGTTATAGTTAATCCATAAGTTCGCGTGGTTTTAAGCGCGGCTTAAGCTAGAATTATCCTGATTAAATGTTTTTACGTATCAATAATTGGCTAAAGATAGTTAAAAACTTAATTTTTAACCAACTGTCTGACATGGAATCCACTATGGTAATTAAGCACCAGGGCGGATGCTGATCTCGCGTTTTTGGGTAACCAAAAGCGGGACATATCTTAAATATGGAAATAAGGGTTTTAGAATGAGCTTTGGATTAGCAAAGGACAACAAGTTTGAAATCATCGCTATCCTTCGTGAAGAGCTGCACAAGAAAACGAAACTGGAAGTCTTATGCGAAAACAGTAGCGTTATCACACAGCTAGAGAAGGTCGATTTCGAACGGTTTGTCATCTCCGGCCATGAAGAGATTGTGCCTGAAAAGGTCCAATACTTTATCCTGCACAGTGAAAGCGGGATTGTAAAATTTAGTGCCAGATTTGAACAAACCCCACCCGCAGGTGCGGAGGCAGGATTATCCTACCTCATCCCGGATATGATTTTCTTTGCCCAGCAGCGACAAAATCAGCGTTTTTCCTTCCTGAAGGGTTATGACTTTTTCTGTTTTGGTCGTTACAAAAACGGAGAAAACTACTCTTTCAGGATTAAAAACATCTCTCAGGGTGGCTGTGCGTTAATTGTTAAAGATGTAAATACCCGCTTTGTTTATAAAGATGCGGTGATTAAAAATGCCTCGCTGGAGTTTGATACGTTTGGCAGTTTACAACTGGATTTAAAAGTGATCGATGTCGTCACGATCAATGAGTTTGATGAGGATAATCAGTTGTACTCCTGTCATCAGATCTCGTGTGAGTTCGATTTTAAAAATCGTCGTGAAGAGGCTGAAGTCGAGAAAATTATTATCAAATTTTTAATGAGTAACAAGATCAGAAGCTTATAAGGAGCGGTAAACAGGATGTTGATGTGTGGCAATGATAATTTTGTGGGCAACGGTATGTTCGCCTACCTGACCAGCAAACATGTACCCGTACAAACATTCCAGTTTGAGGATATGTTGCATCAGTCATCATTATGTCAGCATCAAACCATGATTTTTAATATCATTAATAATGAACAACCGTGTTCAGACGTCGTACAGTTTCTGAATAAAAATCGATTCAAGTTCTATAATAACGTCGTAGTCATTGTAGCTGACAGTTTGGTGGCGAAATTATGCGTGGAGTTATTATATATTGAGAAAGCAATAGTGTTGACTGAGAAATCTTCACTGCGAGATTTCGGTCAATTGGCGACGTTGTCAGTCGGGAAATGGAATCCCCGGCTGTATCGTTCGCAGAAAAGGTTAACCGAAAGGGAACAGCAGATCCTGAGTTTGCTGGTAAGTGGCTATACCGCTAAAGAAATTTCTGAGTTAGTGAGCCTTAACTATAAAACCATTCAGGCTCATAAAATGCGCGTCGTCGCCAAGTTGGGACTGAACAATACTTCTGATTTAAATAAATTAATTGTCAGATTCACCCATCGGATGTCTTTTTTACCCTAGTCTGGTGATTCTTTTCTGATGTAAAACATATCATAGTAGATATAATTCGGGAGCGATTTGACTGGTTTTAAATTTTATGATTTGTAGAGGTAGAGGGAATGTTTAATTCCAACGAGGTGCTCACCGCGCTTGAACAGGCATTGAATACCAGTCAGTTTTATATGGTTTATCAGCCCATTTTTAATTTGCACACTCAGCAAATTAGCGGATTTGAAGCATTAATGCGTTGGAACAGCCCTCAGATGGGGATGATCTCTCCCGATATTTTTATTACGTTATTGGAAGACAGCGGCAATATCATTTCAATTGAAGACATGGTTACCCACACCCCCTGGGATGTGGCGACGTCCTGGCCCGATCCTCTTGTATTATCAATCAATATTTCCGCACTTGAATTTTGTGACCCTCTTTTACCGCAACGCGTCAGACGTAATCTCACCCTCTGTGGACTACCGCCTTATCGATGCCAAATTGAGGTTACGGAAACGTCACCACTGCGCGACAGCCAGATAGCGGTTAACAATATGCTGGAGCTAAAGGAGATCGGGGTTAAACTCGCTCTTGATGATTTTGGTACCGGTCACGCAAATCTTAATTATCTGCTGAAGTATCCTTTTGATACCCTAAAAATTGATAAGGAATTTGTTGCTGGCATTGAGCCCGATACCCGATCGACAAAGATTGTTGAGGGCATTATTTCACTGGCGCACAATTTTGGTATTGAAGTTCTTGCTGAAGGGGTGGAAACCCAGTCCCAACTGGACCGTTTAACGCAGATTGGTTGTGACAAAATTCAGGGCTTTTTCATTTCTCCGCCGGTGTTAGCAGAAGAAATCCCGTTACTCCTGACGCAGTATAATCATTAATCCCACCTTTTTACGTTTCCCAAGCCCTTGATTGTTCTGCATTGTCGTTAAGTTCGTAGGACTGATAAGCGTAGCGTATCAGGCAGCCCTGAAAGGCAAAAAAAAGCCCCCTGCAGAACAGAGGGCTGGTGAGTTTATGACTGCTTAGAACGATTTCTTAAAGCCAATGGAAGCATTGATCGGTGCTTCAACTTGCGACTTACTGCCACCGTTGCTGAATTGCGTACCCAGTTCACCGTAGACCTGCACGTTTCTGTCGATTGACCAGGACAGACCGGCCGCAACTTCGGTGCTGGAGTACTGCTGTGAGGATTCGAGCGTGGTGGTGGCGACCGCATTGCTAAAGTGCGTTTTGTCTTTTGAACCCAGACCCTGCCAGACGTTTACCCTGCCATACGGCTGGAATTTGCCATGGTTGGTGTCATAGTCAGCAACCAGACGTACGCCCAGACGGGCGGTAAAGGAATCAGCGGTATCCATTTTCACTTTCGTTTGGGTCACACCATCAAGCCGACCATTATCAAAATCGCTGTATTGGTAGATTAACTGAGCCTGAGGTTCCAGACTCCAGGCGCTTGAACCCAGACGGAACGATTTACCCACCTCCGTTGACGCCGTGAGCGTGTTGCCTTTGACGGTATAAGAACCGTTGTTCCCGGTCGCCGCCAGGCGAGATTTATGGTTACCGTACTGCAGGACGTTATCAACATACATCCCGTCGCCCGAGAACCAGGTGGCGTAACCGCCGACGTAAAACGCATTGTCATCGATGTTTCCGCCTTTGCCGTCGCTACCCGTCTTCGTGCCTTTCACATTGCTGTCGATGTCAAGGATGCTGGTATACATCCCGGCTTTCCAGCTTTCGTTAGCATACATATCGACGCCGACCTGGATACCCATAGTATGGGAGCTGGTTTGCGTCCCGGCCGCATCGTCCAGTTTGGTTTTACCGGAGTAACCAAGCATTCTCGCCCAGGCGCGATTATCTTCATCAATGCCCGGTTTAACCTCGTCGCCCATACGTTGGTGCATGTTACCCAGCAGACTAATGTCACCCTGACGCACGACGCTGGCAAGGCCTGAATACAGCATGGTTTCCGGACGATATTCGCTCCTCAGATACCAGTTTTCCCCCTGCCCCTGAGCATTGCCCGCATGCAGTTGGTACTCAAACGCGCCTGCTGCCATACGATCGGCGGCCAGGTGGAAGGCGTCGCGCGACGTTTGCGCGGTGGTGGTGGCGCCATTGAGGGCCGTGACCACCTCGATACCATCCCCGACGGTCGGTGCGCCGAGGCCAGAACCATCAACGTCCAGCAGCGTACTCCCGCTGGCTTTACCGCCATCAATAATCAGACGGTCGGCAATACCTGCACCGCTACCATTCTGAATGGCCGCCATGTTGATGATCCCTTTTTCGCCGACGTAATCCCCTTTGACGGTTAACGTTGTGCCAGTCTGCTGGCCGATGAGCGAGACATCACCGCCGTTGCTCAGGCCTGCGACGGTCTGGTTGTATCCCTGCGTGTTCAACATGGTGTCAGCGACAACGTAGTGGTGTGACGCGCTACTCAGGGTGTTGGTATTACCCGCCTGCAGTACGCCGTTGGCAATCAACGTTGCGCCACTGTAGCTGTTTTCACCTTGCAGTTCCGTAATACCGCTGCCGGTCTGGTGCAACTGGCCTTTACCGCTGATATTGCCCGTTAACGCCAGGGTATCCGCGCGATCAACCTTGAGTACGCCGTTATCAACGATATCTCCCTGAATGCTGCCGATGTTACCGCCATTACCCAACTGTAAAACGCCTTGTTCGATGGTAGTGCCCCCGGTGTAGGTATTATCCAGCGTCAGGGTGAGGGAGCCTTTACCGGTTTTGGTCAGATGACCATTACCTTCGACTTCCGTCAGCAGGGAAACGTTATGTCCGTTGGTATCGAATGTCCCGCCGCCGGATTCCAGCGTCACCTGACGGGCGGTATCAAATGCTTCGCCATACTTCAGCGTACCGCCGTTGAAGGTAATCCCCGTCTCTGGCGTGCCAAGGTTGGTATCACCCGCCACCTGCAACGTACCTGAGGTGATGGTGGTTCCACCGCTGTAGGTGTTGTCGCCAGTAAGTATCAGCGTCCCGAGATCGCCTTTATTCAGGCCGCCGGTACCGCGGATCACGCTGTCGATAGTTGCGGTGTAGTTTGCGCCGTCTACCGTGCCATCGCCGACGCGAATCAGCGTGTTCGCTGTGTCGGTGGTAATGGCCTCACCACCCACGCGATAGCCATCGGTGGCGAACTGTGCGCCGCTGATGATAACGTCGCCTTTGCTGTTATCGACGGTGACGTTGCCCGCTTCACCCTGGAAGACCGCGAAGGCGGCATCGGTAAACGGTGCGTTCAGCGCGCCTTCTGGCGTGGATTCATCCGTGGTCCAGTTGTCGTTACCCTGGCTGGATTGCCAGATACCGTCGCCGCCGTTGATGACGCCGTTGTTTTTCAGCTCGCCATTCTCACCGCCGGTGCCGTCCCAGAAGCGCAGCGTCAGTCCGGCATGATTGACCAGGTTAACCTGGTTGTTAACCGAGGTTTGCACGTACAGGCTGTCTGCGGCTTCCGGCGCGTTGGCAATGTCCATCACATTGTTGGTCAAGGTGCCGGTGTAGTTGATGACGCGGTAAACGCCCACGTCAAAGCTGCCGCCCGGCGAGGTCTCGATATTGAGCTTACCGTCGAGCGTCAGGTCGCCATTCACATCAATCAGGTCGTTGAAGGCACCGCCTGGGGTATAAGCCTGACCAAACTGATAATCCAGTTGGGCGTTATCACTCAGCGTCAGTGAACCGGTGGTCAGTTTACCCACGCTGTTGATGGCGGCACCAGCTGTAATATGACCGTCGTCCAGCACGTCAACCGCGCCGCCGATAATACCGTTCCCGCCGAGCGTCGCGCCGGATTTAACCGTTACCTGACCGGTCGCGGCAGACTGGTTGCCGTTGACCAGCAGCACGCCTTCATTGACGTCCGTGGTGCCGGTATAAGTGTTATCGCCTGTCAGCGTTAAGGTGCCGTCACCGATTTTCACCAGGCTACCGTCGTTACCGCTGATAATGCCGCTGATGGTGTCATCAAGTTGCAGATTCCCCAGCGACAATGCTTTATTGCCCAATTCGACATTCCCCGCGCCGGACAACGAGCCGATAGAGGTTGCGCTGTCGACCGTGCTGATATCGACCTTACCGCCCACCAGGTTTTTAACGACGGTATTTTCCGCCATCGCCAGGTCGGCAAAGGTCATCAGTCCGCTGTTATTCACGCTGGCATTGCCGCCGCTGGCATTCTCTTCCAAAGCCAGCGTACTGTCTTTTGCCACGTTAACCGTCGCGTTGCCTGCGGTGGCGTTGTCGGTTAACAGCGCTTTTGCAGCGCCAGTCAGGTTGAGTTTGGCGCTTGCGGCGGTGACATTATCCGCCAGCGTTAACAGGCTGTCGGCGATGTTCATGGTCAGGGATTTCAGACTGGTCTCTGTCCCGCTGACATTGAGCGTCGCCCCCTTATTGACGTTCACGGTGCTGCTTTCATTGCTACCAAAGGCCCCGGTTTTGCTGACGTTGACCGTGACATTGTTGGCATTACCCGTACCGGCGATTTCGGTATCGCCTTTGTAGCTGTTGGCGCGATCGAGCGACAAGGTGCTGCCCGCATCGCTTGAGCTGCTGGTGACTTTCAGTTTACCGTCGCCGGTAATCTCACCGGCTGGCGTGAAGTGGCGCGAATTGAGGTCAAACACCGCCGCGTTATCACTCGCTCCCAGCTCGATAGTGCGATTGCTGGTCAGGTCCGCACCCATCTGCAGGGTGGAGCCGTTGTTAATAACCAGATCGGTTCCGCTTTGGCCGAGGTTGCTGTCAGAGGAAATCTGCAACGTACCGCCATCAATGCGCGTGCCGCCGCGATACTCGTTATCACCGCTGAGGATCAGACGACCAAGGTCGGTTTTCACCAGCGTCAGTTTGTCAGTCGTGCTGGCTTCGCGGATCACCGACTCAATGGCCGCGGTATAGTTTTGACCCGCGCCACCGGCGCCAACGCGCAGCAGCAGTTCACCGGTGCCTGGCGTCTGGCCTGCATGGGTCGCGTTTTCTGCGGTGGCATACGCGTTAAGCGCATCACCTTTAACGATATAGCCATCGGCGTCAAACTGCGCCCCGGAGAAGTTAACTTCGCCCGCGGCGTTATCCACGGTAACGGTTCCGCCTTTGGTGGTGAAGACGGCAAAGGATTTCTGCGCCCAGGGGGCGTTACCTTCACCGGTTGCCGTGGTCCAGTTGTTATCTCCCTGGCTGCCGATCGCCATCCATTTGCCATCGCCGCCGTCAATTTTGCTGTTGCCTTCAATCCCCGACGCGCCATGGCTCTGATTGACGGTTGCGCCGTCCCAGAACTGCAGGGTAACGCCGTTGGCGTTCACCAGGTTGACCTGTTTGTCGATAGAGGTCTGGACAAAAATATTACTCTTATCCTGGCTGTCTGGTATTGCGCCCAGCTCCAGCGTCTGGTTATTCAGCGTGCCGCCGTAGTTATAGATACGATATACGCCCGGTCCGAAGTTACCGCCCTGTGAAGTGGTAACATCCAGGGTTCCGTCAAGCTGCAGATCGCCTGCGACGTTGACCAGATCGTTTAATGCACCGCCTGGCGTATAAGCGTTGCCCAGTTCGAAAGCGGAGGTCGTTTTGCTGCCAAGCTGCAGATTACCGTTAATGGTGAGCGTACCTGCACCGCCATCACCCGCGCTGAGTGTGGTGGCATCGTTCATCAATACATTGCCGCCGATAATGCCATTCCCGCCAAGTGTGGATGTGCCGCTGACGGTCGTTGCGCCGCGCGCCGCGCTTTGATCGCCATTCACCAACAGCGTACCGTTGGTGACGGTGGTATCGCCGGTATAGGTGTTATTGCCGTTCAGACGGGTAATACCGCCGCCGATTTGTTGCAGCGCGCCGATGCCAGAGATCACCCCGTTGAGCAGGACGTTGTTGGCGCGGTTGATCGCCAGCACGCCATTGTCGATGATGTCAGATACGGCGCTGACTTCGCCCTCATTGCCGCCGTCACCCAACTGCAACGTACCGGTTTGCGCGATGGTGGTAGAGCCGGTGTAGCTGTTGTTGGCGGTAAACACCGTGGTGCCGCCCGCCGCACGTTCAAATTTCCCGTCGCCGCTGATGATGCCACGATAGATCTGCGCCGCTGACGCATCTCCCAGGGTATCGAAGATAACCCTGCTGCCTGCGCCCTGGGTCGTCACATCGTAATCGCCAATGCTGGCGGCAGTACTGGTCGGCTCAATGTGATCGCCGGTGCGCAGCGTTGCGCCATTGTTTACGGCAAGGGTTTTGCTCGCCAGACTCAGGTTTTCAACGATGCGTACATCCGCGTTTGATCCGCTGATGGTCAGGGAATCCCAGCCGGTGCCAATGTTGGTGCCGGTATTCAGGTTGTCGCTGGCAAGCGTGCCAATCTTCGCATCTTTCGTATTGGTGAAGGTGAGGGCATTGCCCGTACCCGCAGCGGTAATGATGTGGCGCGTTTTATCCAGTATTACATTGCCGATGTTGGCTTTATTGTTGCCGCCAGTGCCAGCGAAATTCACTTCGCCCGCATAGGAACCGCTGCGCCAGTTGAAGGTATCTCTGCCTTCGCCGGTATTGATTACGCCGCTGGTGATACCGCCGCTGATATCAATGGTGTCATTGCCTTTACCAGACTGAATAGCCACTGCCGTGTCGTTGATGGCCTGAAGGGTACCGGTATTGGTGATTTTTTTCTTGCTGTCGCCGCTGGCGTCAATCACCGGTGAGGTCGTGCTGGCAGAAATAATCTTCCCGCTGTTGGTTAATGCGCTGACGTTTTTCGCAATGATCGCAGAACCGCCTGCGCTGTTATGTACGTTGATGTCGGCACTGGTCGTGACCTGGCCATCCGTGTTGGCGCGGATACCGCTGCCTTCGCTGTTTCGCACCTCAACGGTATAGCCTTTGCCGATGATCAGATCGCCCGTCACCGCGTCGCCATTGCGCTGCTCAAAGGCGAAACCGGTACCTTTCCCATTGACGTTGAGGATGTTGTTCAGGCCATCGTTCATGGTCAGCGCGACGCTGGTGCGGATCCCTGGACCATCGTTGGAATCGATAGTGACATCACGCAGTGTGATATTGGTGTTGTTGGCATCGTTTTGAATACCGGCACCAGTACCCTCAGCGCGAATCATCACGCTTTGCGCGGCCAGCGCGCCTGCACCCTCGGCCAGACGAATACCGTCAGCAGATCCATTAGTGGTAATGCTGTCGCCAGTTTTACCGTTGATCAGCAGACTGGCCCCCTGGGTCAGCAGAACGCCAGCAGTACCATCATCAACCTGAATTTTGCCCAGCTTACTAATCTGCGCGTTAGAGCCTGAGGCGCGTACGCCGATGCCGTTGCTGACATGCAGGGCGCTGGAGGAGTTATTGGTTAAGTTCCCGCCTTGTTGCACATCAACGCCGATGCTGTCGACGCTGGCCAGATCGATGATCGATTTGGTATCGAGGAGCAGGTTGCCCAGATTTCTCGCCACATAGGCAATAACCTTGTTGCCGCTGGCTTCAGAGGTAATCTTCGCGTTTGAGGTGAGGGTGGTGCTCGTGGCATTCCCCTGCGTGTCGCCATTCAATTGATGCGCCTGACCATCCACCACCCCGGCAACGGTGCTTTCACCGGTTAAATTGATGGTGGTTTTATCGCTGATGGTACCGTTGGCGCCGCCTTCGATGATCAGCGCTGCGGAGTTGGTGCCCTTAACGGTAAACGTCGCTTCCCCGGTATCTACGCTACTGCCTGCGCCGGTGGCGAGCACGCCAACAGAATTGTTGCCGCTGAGCGTCAGATTTAGGTCAGAAGTGGACTGATCTTTCGGGTTAGTCGTATTACCGGCCAACAATGCGCCATTGGCGATACGGAAAATAGTGGTACGATCCTGGCCGTTGTCATTCATCACCGCCTGCCCAATATTGGCGGTCGCGCCTTTACCATACAGGTAATAACCAATCTGATCGGTGTTGTTGAACGCCGGGCTACTCAGACTATCGACGTTAGCGATGGCGTTATCACGCACGTGTACGCCGATGTTACCTGCCTGATTCAGGGTGATATCAGAATAGACATTGACCGTTGCCTGACCGTTGGTGCCGCCTTCTGCCCAAATAGCATAGTTTCGGTTACCGACGCCGCCGTCACCGTCTACTACGATAGAACCAGAAGCGCTGGTGGTGACTTCGGCATTTTTCTTATTGGCGCTGACGTGGATCCCGACGTTATTGTTGCCATTAACGTTAATTTTGCCGTCATTTCTAATGATCTGACCATTCTCTGCGCCACTGTCACGCACAGTGATGCCGTAGTTCTTGCTGGTGCCTCCACGGCCATCGCCATTGATTGCGATAGTGCCGGTATTCAGCACATTACCTGTTGCATTGCCGATCAGGATCCCGGCGGCGTTACGTATGCCGACGCCAAGGGTGATGAGACCATTGTTAATCACCTCTTTGGCGCTTTTGGTCATGATACCGGCGCTTGGGCTGGAACCGCCTGGCAGTATGGCATCCTGGGAGGAATTATTAGCATCGCGGCCAAGGTAAATAGAGGCATTCTGGGTGTTGGTAAATGTGGCGTTGTCGGCGACTTCTACGCCAAAGGCGGTGCCGTTACCAAAGGGGTTATTGTTTTTGTGTCCGTTGACGATATTGATATCGCCGTTATTAGTGCCTTGCGCGTCGTTGGACAACTGCATACCAATGGCCAGCGTCAACGAAGTCTCGGGATCGTCTTTACTCCAGGGATCGGCAGCAGAAGCGGTACCGAAGTTATCGGTAGTAATCGCCTGGTTGATTGTGCCTTCGTTGGTAATTACGCTGGCGCCTTGCCCCTGCATGCCAAATGCACCGTAGCTGTTGACGTTTTGGTTACCGTCCTTATCAATAAACAGCCCGGCGTTAATCGTTCCGTGGTTGGTTGCCGTCGCATCTTTCGCCAGCATGCCAATTGCCAGGCTCTGGCCGGTAGAGGTACGCAATGCGTTCAGTTCGCCCAGGTTAGTGATAACCCCGCCGTCAATGGCTTTCATCACGCCATTAATACTGCCGTCTACGGCGATCATCGCATCTTTATTCAACGTACCGGCGGTACCTGCGCCGTTGGCATAGATAGCGTGTAGCTCACCGCGTTCGGCGGTCGTGTTATTGCTATGCGACTCGCCATCGGTCCAGACGTCGTAATCCCAGGAGATAACATCAGATGACTTACCTGAAGTCAGTAAGTCATCTATCAGCTCAGCATACTTCGCTTGCGCGGCGGAGACGGTTGTGATTTGACTGTCTTCAACATCCAGCCACAACTGGATCTGACTGACTTTTTGTCCATCCGGTTTTTGCGCGGCATCATCGCTTTCGCCTAACAACCAGCTATTGAACTCAGCCAGTTCCGCAGCCGTGGTAATTGAGAACGTTTTTTCCCCCGTTTCGATCACCTCGCCAGCGTCGTTATAGCCATATGTCATCAGCGTTACATCGCCGCCAAATACGGAGGTCGTCCTGGAACCGTTAAACGTTTTGGTCGGAATAACGGGGGCGGCGTTAAATTTGATGTAGTTATCGGATTGCCAGTTCACCTGGCTGTTGGCGCCTTGCGCTTCCAGCAGCGAGGAATCTTTAGCCAGTAATTCGATGGTATTGGCTTTGTCACGTACATGAAGCGTATCGTTGCCAATATTCAGATTGGCCGTGGCGCCATTGGTCGCCAACGCGATGCCAAATTGCTTATAGATTTGCGTTTGTTGCGCATCATACGTATTTAAAACAGCATCGCCGATTTGTGACTCAGTGATAAACCCGGCTAACGCGCTGGTATCAAAAACTTTAATGGTTTCTGGCTCTCCTGGGAGCGCCGGATCAAAAATATCAAAGTCCGTGCTTTGCGAAGGCTTCGCTGACTGGGTATGAGTCAGGTATTCTGCCAGCTCTTCCTCTGTAGAGATTGTTTTTACGCTCTGGTCAGGGCTGGTAGCTTTAAGCGTGATTTTGCCGGTTTGCAGCAGCTCCCGGATAGTCGTTGACTCAACAACGCCGCTTTGGCCTGGGGTAATCGTCGGGATCGCGCCGCTGATATTGAGCGCCTGACCAGTGGTATTATCTTCATATAAGAAGCCGTAGTTATGAATTCCCTCATAAACGCCAGCGGAAATTCCTCGCTGGTAGTCAGTAGAAATATTATGATCGCCGATATCAATAATCGGATCAGCCGAGACCATCATCGACGCTCCGCTTAATGCGCCAGCAGCGAGGACGGCGACAGTTTTACGTGAACTACTTTTTTTCTTGCCTTTAGTTAATTCAGAAACGACCACCCAGATGCCGAGCGCCGCGTTCCAAATAATGCTGTAAACTTTGTTCATATATAACCCTCGTCTACATTCCTGTTATGTATGTGTTAATACGTTGAGTTGTTGGCTATGATTGGCCCGCGGATGCGCTACCCGGCATATTGATTTTTGGGAATAGGGCTCCCTTCCGAGCGTTGCGGAATTAAAAATGAGCCGAAAGGAAAGATTTAAATAATAACCGTGATAATTGTCCTTAAATAAGTCAGTTACGGCTGGCTATAGTGGGAAATGGTGTACTTGAGCCGGGTGTTATTTTTGCCGAGCTTTCTGGCAATGTTGCTTTTGTACGCCCCGATGGTTTTTTCACTTTTTTGTGACGCCCCGGCGATTTGTGCCAGTGACCAACCCCGGGCAAGCATCATCATGACATTGAATTCGTTTGCGGTAATTTTAGTCTGTAGTGCGTTGATATTATTTTGTTTTTTATTCTGTATGATACGTGTAACGGCATGCAGTAGCCGATCGAGACTGGCATCTTGATCGAGTAATTGCATGTTCTTCCCGCAAACGGTTTGAAAAAGAGAAAAGGTGGCTTCATCTGCCAAAACAATAATTTTTGTGGCAGGGCGGATAGCCATGCTGCGGATAATCCGGGCATATTTTAAAAAATCTGATTTGTCAGGATTAATAATGATGTAATCCGTGCCATCTGGCAGGAACTTGACTGCTGAAAACGTCTGAGAGGAGTGGTATGTGATATCAATATATAATGATGAACCACGTAGAATTTCTCGCATGCCTAGCCAGGGATAAAGTGAATCACCCAAAAAAATAGCCTTAGACATTACGATCTCCTTGAAATTTTAATGCAAGCAGTCGCCTCTTTTTTCTGGCTGAAAAAAGAGTTTCTTGCGACGCGCGGAATGTTAATTAAATCTCGTATAACGTTCTTTGGTTCGAACGTATCCTTATTTATTGCCGATTCAACAGATATTTTCTGTATTTATTTGAAGCATTAACTATTCTGAAAGTAGATATTACACTTTGTTAAAATTTAAGATAAATCGTTTATATCACCTCTGAGCAGATGATTGATAGATTTCGCTTATGGATCACCACAAGAATGGGCCTACCTTTTCCATAAAGGCAGGATATTCCTGGCTTATTGACGGCGATTTATTTAAAAATGATTATATTTCAAAGGAATGCCAGCTTGTGATGATGGACTGGTTGGTGGGTAGGAAAATTCTTAATTAAGATTAGGAAGAAGGGGCGGGGGGGAACAGGGAAGATGGAAATATCGCCAAACTTACATTAAGCATCTAAAAATGTTTGAATTTAAGACTGTTTAGCCAATTAAATAAACGTTCATAGATTTTTATTCTAAGTTGGTCTTTTTGTGCTTTATTTGAGCATGTTGCTTGCCGTTGTCATTTTATCTGCTTACTTCGCTGCTAGCGCTCAGCCCGCTAACAGCTCCTGCTCGACCTGTTGCACCTGTTGTTCCAGCGAGTTGCGGATTTCCGTCAGCGCCCGTTGCTGGTCAGAGAAGTAAGCCTCTTTATCGGTCACGGAGGAAGCAAGGCGCCAGGCGTTTTCCGCCTCTAGTTCGGTAATCTCTTTCAGCAGTGCGTTAATTTGTTCTCTGAGCTGCTGTATTTTGCTGCGTAAATGCTGCAGATCGTTCAATCGGTCGCTCGCCATCATCGGTTCGAGACCACTTTGTAACTGGGTCAGTAACGTCCGTACGGCGGCAAGGTCGGCATTTTGGCGCGCCTGGTTAAGCTGTACCATCATCTGATGCGCTTTCTCTTTCAGATCATCCGCCACTACGTCCGGGTGGCAAAGACGACTGGCCTGCCGCCACAGGCGCTTTAGCTCGCTACGCTCATCGGGAGAAAGTCGTTGATCGCGGGTAAAACGATGCTGTGCGTCCTGCTGCTGCTCCTGATATTCATCATATTCATGACTGGCCTCTTCTTGTGCCTGGCGAGTCGCGCTGTCGTCCTGGCGAGAAAAGTCGTTTTCCAGTTCACGAATCTCCGCCAGCAGGGCGGTGATCAGCTCCGTTTGTTGCTGAATGCGTTGCCGGGTTTCGACAGATTCGCGCGAATCTGAGTGCTGGTTCATCCATTGCTGCTTGAGTCTGGCCAACTGCTCAACGGCCTGGGAAATATAGTGCTGACAGGATTGATAGTCTTTTTCCCGGCGTTTTCGCTCCGCTTCCTGCTTACGTTGCGCGCTGGCGGCCAGTTGCTTACGCAGCTCAAGGATGCGGCTCATCAACGGCCCAAGACGAAGATGGTATAGATCGTTGAAATCATCGAGGATTTGAATGCGCGTGTTGCGCTTATCAATCAGGTCACGCAATTGTGTTTCCAGCGCTTTCAGTTCGAGTTTACTCGCCGCAATCGCAGGATCCTGCCACGTAGAGACTGCCCGCTGAGATTGCAGCCAGGCGGTGATTTCACGCAGAGCATCGCTAAAGCGCCGGGCTTCGATCGCCTGCACGATGGTGTCTGGCACGACTGACAAAGGCTCATTTTTCAGATGCGCCACCTGTTGGAAAATAATCTCCTCATCTTCCAGTTCAATAGCGCTTTTGACGATTTCCAGTCGTTTGATGATCTTATTCATGACAGTCGTTGCCTGGCCTGACTCAAAAACGAATGGCTTAAATACAACAGGCCCACCCGTTTGAAAATGTTAGAAAAACAGTAAGGTGCATTCTGTGGCCTGCAATACCTTTTCGTCCAGAATAATTCACTGTAATTATGAAAAGCGTGAGCTCTGGTAAGGAGCAGCCCCATGAAAAATAACAACGGCTCAGGCATCGCTGATGACCATGGTGTTAAACGATTGCGCCTTGCGGCAACCAGGTTGAAATGTTAAAAGAAGCCCCTTCAATAAAAACGACACAGGGGAAGGGCGTGAAAAACGCGTCAACTGCATCTGACACCAGCGTGTCTGATGCCGCGTCGACGAATGAGCCGACGCTTCAGCGGGGGTTGCAAAACCGCCATATTCAGTTAATTGCGCTGGGCGGCGCAATTGGAACCGGACTGTTTTTGGGCATTGGTCCGGCCATTCAGATGGCGGGGCCTGCGGTGTTACTGGGTTACGGCGTAGCCGGAATCATCGCTTTTTTGATTATGCGTCAACTGGGCGAAATGGTGGTGGAAGAACCCGTTTCCGGATCGTTTGCCCATTTTGCCTATAAATACTGGGGACCGTTTGCTGGCTTTTTGTCCGGTTGGAACTACTGGGTGATGTTTGTGCTGGTTGGCATGGCGGAGCTGACAGCGGCCGGAATCTACATGCAGTACTGGCTGCCCGATGTCCCCACCTGGATTTGGGCCGCCGCGTTTTTTGTGATCATCAACGCCGTCAATCTGGTTAACGTACGTCTGTATGGCGAAACGGAATTCTGGTTTGCGCTGATTAAAGTGCTGGCCATTATCGGCATGATTGGCTTTGGTATCTGGATGCTGTTTTCCGGTAACGGCGGGGAACATGCGAGCATCGATAATCTCTGGCGTTACAACGGCTTTTTTGCCACCGGCTGGAACGGATTGATCCTCTCGCTGGCGGTGATTATGTTCTCGTTTGGCGGGCTGGAATTGATAGGGATCACTGCCGCGGAAGCGCAGGATCCGCAGAAAAGTATCCCGAAAGCGGTAAATCAGGTGGTGTACCGTATTTTGCTGTTTTACATCGGTTCCCTGGTGGTGCTGCTGGCCTTGTACCCGTGGGTGGAAGTGAAATCAAACAGTAGCCCGTTTGTGATGATTTTCCATAATCTTGACAGTAACGTGGTGGCTTCTGCACTGAACTTTGTCATTCTGGTGGCTTCGCTGTCGGTCTATAACAGCGGTGTTTACTCAAACAGCCGCATGCTGTTTGGCTTGTCCGTGCAGGGAAATGCGCCGAAGTTTTTAACCCGCGTCAGTCGTCGTGGCGTTCCGGTGAACTCATTGATTCTGTCCGGCGCGATTACGTCACTGGTGGTGTTGATCAACTATGTGCTGCCGCAAAAAGCGTTCAGTCTGTTGATGGCGCTGGTTGTCGCGACGCTGCTACTAAACTGGATTATGATTTGTCTGGCGCATTTGCGATTCCGCGCGGCGATGCGCCGCAAAGGACGTGATACCCAGTTTAAAGCGCTGTTGTATCCGGCCGGAAACTATCTGTGCATTGCCTTCCTCGGCATGATTCTGGTGCTGATGTGCACCATGGATGATATGCGCTTGTCCGCTATTTTGCTGCCGATATGGATCCTGTTCCTGTTTGTTGCCTTCAAACTGCTGCGCCGTAAATCCCGCTAATATCTAACCGATCTCATCCTGGCGATGAGATCGGTTACCACTTCTCATTGCCGATTAACGCTGAAAAGCCCCTGACAATGCGCGAATATCATTTCCGGTAGGCGACTGATGAATGCGTAAGCCAAACTCTTCGATCACTGCGAATATATGGTCGAAGATATCAGCCTGAATACTTTCATATTCCAGCCAGACTACCGTATTGGTAAAAGCATAAATCTCGATCGGCAAACCATGATCGTCTGGCGCAAGCTGGCGTACCATTAACGTCATATCTTTGCGAATCCGCGGATGGTGACGTAAATATTCGTTCAGATAGGCGCGGAAAGTGCCAATATTGGTCATCCGGCGGTGATTCAATACGGATTCAGGCGCATCCAATAGCTGATTCCATTCGTCAATTTCCTGATGACGCGTGGTTAAATACGGCTTTAGCAGGTGTGCTTTATGCAGTCGCTGGCGTTCATCTTCGTCAAGAAAATGAATGCTGGTGGCATCAATGCTGATGCTGCGTTTAATGCGTCGCCCCCCGGAAGCAGACATCCCGCTCCAGTTTTTAAAAGAGTCCGATACCAGTGACCAGGTGGGGATAGTGGTGATGGTGTTATCCCAGTTGCGCACTTTCACCGTGGTCAAACCAATATCGATAACCGCGCCGTCTGCGCCGTATTTCGGCATTTCCAGCCAGTCGCCCAACTTCAACATATCGTTGGCTGAAAGCTGTATGCCGGCCACCAGGCCGAGGATGGGATCTTTAAACACCAGCATTAAGACGGCGGCCATCGCGCCCAGGCCGCTTATCAGTATTGCCGGGGACTGACCAATCAGCAGGGAAATCATCAAAATCCCAACGATAATTGCGCCGATCAGTTTGATTCCCTGGAATATACCTTTCAACGGTAGCTGAGATGCGGCTGGGAGTTTTTGCGACAGATTGAGAATAACGTCCAGCAGGGAGAACAGGGACAGCAGGGCGTACATCATGATCCACAGCTGAGCGCAGGTCACTAATATCTCTGCGGCTTCGCTGCCTTTTTGTAACCACAGCGCGGCCTGAATGTTGACAATGATACCCTGCAGGGTGAATGCCAGCCGGTGAAATAACTTGTTCTGCGTGATGATTTGTAGCCACAGACGGGAGCTGGCGTTCGCGCGCTTTTCAAATGCGCGCAGCACCACCCAGTGCAAAATAACGTGAACAATAATGGCGGTGAGAAAAATAATGCCAAAAATCATCACCAGCGAGGTGGTGTGGTTTATTTCAATGCCGAGTTCTTCTACCTGAGATATCAATTCCTGCATAATGTCTCCTTAATAAACAGCGGCCTATGATGACCGCTGTCGGGAGCTTATGCAAATTACGCTCGTCTTGCCTACGATTTTGCGGTGATGCTGGCGCACACCGGATTGATATTCAGCGTGCGGCGAAATAAAAAGGTAGTCAGTAACAGTACGGTCATCATTGTGGCTTCGACGGCTAAAAAGCCGATAACCGAGCGCGTGTAATCACCATGGTAATGTTGCTGCAGATGCAGGAACAGCGCCCCCAACACGGCGGGACCGAGTCCTAATGTTGCCTGCTGCAACGTACTCAGAATGGTGGTTCCGGCGCCCGCATCGTGCGTGGCGATATCGCGCATACCGATGCGATAAAAACTGTTCACAATCAGCGCCTGACCATAGCCGATAAACGCTGTCGCCGGAACGAGCGAAATGGCCGAGGTATGCATACCTGAATACCAGAAGGTCATCATTAAGCCCATCAAGCCAGCGATCTGAATAATCAACCCGGTGAGCAGAATACGTCCCGTGCTATAGCGGGCAATGAGTCGCGGTGCGTAACAGGCGGAGATAAAATAGGCTGCGCCAAGCGCAATAAAGCTATTGCCGGATTCCCAGGGCGCCATCCCCAGACCGGCCTGTAGCGTCAGCGCCATACAGAACATAAATCCTGACCAGGCGCTAAAAAACAGTAATGCGATCAGCACGCCGAACCGGATGCTGCTGAGTTTTAACAGGCGTGGCGGTAAGAGAGGATGTTGCCCGGTCTGTTCTTGTCGTAACGCATTGCTGCGCATCCACCATCCCAAAGGCAGGATGGCGACCAGAGCAAGCTGAGTCTGCCACGGCCAGCCGGTTTCCGGGCCTAATGCCATGGGAAACAACAAGCAGCAGAGAATCGCAGCCAGACTGCTGGTGCCCAGCCAGTCGATGCGGGTTCGGGTTTCTCGCGTGGTTTCCGGGACATAGCGTTGGCTGAACATCAGAACTAACAGACAGATCGGGACATTAATAAAAAAGGCGTTGCGCCAGCCCAGCCCTGCAATATCTGCCGAAACCAGCCAGCCTCCGCCCATCTGGCCGACAATAAACGCGATGCCGCCAATTCCTCCATACAAACTGATGGCCCGCGCATGTGCAGGACCTTTCAGCGTGACGTGCAGGGTGGCAAGGATCTGCGGCACGATTAGCGCCGCGCCCGCACCTTGTAGAACGCGGGCAGCCAGTAACATATGAATGGAATTCGCCATCCCGCATAAAAGAGAGGCGATGCCAAACAGCACGACGCCTGTCATAAACAGGCGGCGGCGACCATAGTTATCACCGAGTTTGCTGCCCAGCGCCAGACAAACGGCGAAAGTCACCCCGTACAAAGCGACAATCAGCTCCAGCTGCGTGGTGGTGGCCTGAAGCGACTGGGTAATGGAATCCAGAGCGACATTGGTAATTGATGTATCGATGAGCGGGAGCATTTGGCCTGTCAATAACAGGAGCAACCCTATGCGGCCGGGTGAAACAGTTGATGTACTCATAGTAACTCCATTGCATCATTTTGCAGATGGACGTAGCATCACTGAAAAATTAAACGGGTACCAGTTCCTGGTTATACTGGTATTAGTACTACTATGCTGGAGAGTCCATGTCGGTAATAGCGCAACAGGAATCCGCGGTTATTCTCCCTGATGACAGCCGCAAGCAGCTTGGCGCGTTTTTACGTGCGCGACGGGAAAGCCTCGATCCGCAGCGTCTGGGTCTGCCGCGCATTGGGCGGCGAAGAACGCCCGGTCTGCGCCGCGAAGAAGTCGCGATGTTGGCTAACGTTGGCGTCACCTGGTACACCTGGCTGGAGCAGGGGCGAGAGGTCAATCCGTCGCAAGCGGTCTTACTGAACGTGGCGAGCGCGCTGCAATGCAGTCCGCTGGAAACCCGCCACCTGTTTGTACTGGCCGGATTGACGCCACCGGAATCCACGCCGGTGATGGTGTGTGAAGGGATTGCGCCAGGCACCCGAAAGATGCTCGACAGCCTGATGCCGCAGCCCGCCAGTATTCAGAAACCCAGTTTTGACATCGTGGCCTGGAACGACAGTTTTTGCCGGTTGATGGGCGTTGATTTCTCCACGCTCCCGAGCGAAGACCGCAACTGTATTTACCTCTATCTCACGAATGAAACCTGGCGTAGCCGTATAGCAAACTGCGATGTATTACCGACGTTTGTTTCTTATTTCCGTGCGGCAATGGCGGAACATCGCAGCGATCCTGTTTGGGAAAATAAACTGGCGCGCTTTTTTGCCGCATCGTCTGAGTTTGAAGCATTATGGCATCAGCGTTATGACGTTCGCGGTGTGGAAAATCAGGTCAAAAACTTTGTTCATCCGCAGTTAGGGCGTTTTAGCTTGCAGCAAATGTACTGGTATTCCGCCCCGCGTAACGGTTCGCGGCTGCTGGTTTATTTACCGATGGATGAAGCGGGGGAGCAGGCTCTGGCGTGGCTGAATCAGTAGTGATACGCCCGATGACGGCGACACGCATCGGGCATAACGGCAAAAATCAGACTTCAGTCAGCGTTGTTTCCAACGGCAGACGAGATTTCGGCAGCGCGGCGTTGAAATCCTCTACGCTGTGATGACCTACCGGGACCACGACCACGCTGGTGAAACCTTTTTCTTTCAGGCCAAACTCTGCGTCGAGAACGGCAGCATCAAAGCCTTCGATTGGCACCGCGTCCAGCCCCATCGCCGCAACGCCCAGCAGGAAGTTACCGACGTTCAGGTACACCTGTTTCGCCATCCAGTGGTTGTCATCTTTGAGATCTTTGCGGTGCAGGTCGGCAAAGAAAGTACGGCCTTTGTGGTTAGCGGCTTTGGCTTCCGGGGTAGCGAAACGGCCATCGCGCTCTTCTTGATCGACGACGCGCTCCAGCCATGCATCGTCCATCGCCGTTTTGGCGCAGAACACCACAACGTGGGAGGCATCCAGCATTTTACGCTCGTTGAATACAAAGCCGCCGGCTGCGGATTTCGCCACGCGCGCTTTACCTTCGTCAG